>FAXA01000477.1_pt1 | contig 115007 bp, 103 predicted proteins | sample 734441 | NCBI WGS metagenome assembly FAXA01 (sample SAMEA3597868, study PRJEB11362) | hydrothermal vent metagenome | biome: marine hydrothermal vent biome; feature: marine hydrothermal vent; material: ocean water | place: Atlantic Ocean | collected 2010-09-19/2010-10-04
TGTGCCCACCACTGGAGTAGCCGATACCGCCCAGAGAGTTAGGGTCTCCGTTGAATTCGGCAGCATGGGTTTTGAGCCAGCGGACGCCGTAATGGATGTCCTGGATTTGCAATGGGTAGGGGAACCCCCTGCCCACCCGTTGGCCGATGGAGGCCACAACCAGGCCGGTTGCCGCCAGAGGCTCGCAGGTCGACGCGTAATCGGTGTGGTCTTTGTCGGTCCACGCACCTCCGTGGATGCTTAAAAGCATTGGGAAAGGCCCTGGGCCTTCAGGTTGGTAGATGCGGGCCTGACGGGTTACGCCGCCGACGTTGAGGTACTCCTGGTCATGCATTCGCACTGCGTACAAATCGGAAGGGTCGTAACGGTATGCCTTTTGGGTGGTCATGGGCTTGGGTCCTTACTATATTGGAGAATCAAGGTTCGACGATGCCTAATCTTTTAGATATTTAGGCGGAACGTTTCAGCTCCCTGTATTTTCTTCTATGATTTGGAGATACATAAATGCGCCGGTAAAGCATGTAGCATCTTCGCAATGACCGCCGACCATTTCACCTGAAGGTCGTGCAGCGGCGACGTGTATATGTACGCGTATTCCACCATCCTCCAGGGGTTGAACGTAACCCTCTGCGCTTACCAACTCGAGATTCTCGTTGATTATTTGTCTCTCAAACTCTGGCACACCTTCTTTGCGGTCGCAAAGATTACGAAGTTTTAATTGGCTTAGGCTTCCTATACAGGACGTTACGGCGGCTTCACGGATGCCTTCTGAAAGAGCCAAGGATTCGAGGCCTTCAATAAGCGATTCGCCCGCTTCAAAACGGCGGTATAGCATGCGGTATGTTTTAGTATCCCAGCTTTTTATAGCCATGCGTCCTCCTGGTTTCGGGGTTTGGCTTGAGCCACATCCGGTCACCAGCCTCCGCGTCCGCGCCCCTACTATTCTAGTCAGGGAGCAGCATTAAAGCGGAGACGTGGTCAGTGACGTACCGAGTGGTGTGGCCGTGACCGGTCACGTCCTCGATCAGGCGGACGTCACCGGGGCCGAACTTGTGGATGGTGCCATCCCCAAGCCCTATCTCCAGTTCACCCGAGAGAGTGATCAACCACCTCTTATTAGGCGCTTGGTGAAAATCCATGAACCGGCCGCCCTGGTTGTGCTGTATCTGTAGGCCCTTTACGGTCTGCAGCTCTCCCAATTCGGGGTGGGCTGACAGAGGCAACTCCTCGATGTGGGTCTCGTTGTCCGATCCGGTATACATTCTGTAGATGCCCATTTCTAAGCGTCCTCCACCTATGGATTCATTGAGGTATTTAGATTATTCGCATAATTCGCTTATTTCGCGGTTTGATGCGGAAATCACTAAGTCAGATTGTCTCATGAATCTGCCCATACTTTTTGAAGTCAAAATGGTTTTGAGGGTAATGAGAGTTCTGAGAGGGGGTAGGAAGATTCACCGATAATAGTCTCGGTGATCAACTGTCTTAGATTTATCGAAAAGAAATCTTTTTGGTGTCCTCAATTATACTTCCATTACAGATCCACACACCAACCCCCCTCCCGGTTTTGGAGCGGTTAGGGAAATGCATCGGCCGTTGTTAGCTAGTAGAGTCCGTTATAAGATTTAGGGAATGTTCTTTCCTCCATGGATGGACTGTCACCGGAAGCCCCAGACAAACTCAATGCTTGGGGTTTAGTTAGGTGCTAAGTTTCAGTTTTGCTGGCCCAAAAAGGCCTCAATTTATTTTGGTCCGACAGACACGGTTTTAGCCTTTAGCCTCAAAATCGTGTCTAAGAAAGACTGCTATACACGCCTATGAACAAAAAGCAGCTGACTCTTAATCACTAGATTCTGGGTTCGACCGCGACGCGGGTCGCCACTATTTCAGGTACGAAAACGCCCGAAGTTCTCGAATCTGGGCTTGTCATTTTCTCCCAAATGGTCACTAAGGCAACAAAATATGAGTATTGGGAGATGGAGTAGTCTTGGACGCTTGGGCATATCCACGGCCCGGGTCACGGCGTGAATCCTTGGGCCACCCCAGGCATTAGAACCAGTGGGCCTTGTCCACCACGTTATTCAGGGGTTTGCCTTCGTTGAATAATCGACAGTTCTCCACGAACAATTTGGTGCGCCGGTCCTCAAGATAGGGACCTCTTCCGGCCACATGAGGCGTTATCAAGACCCCAGGCGTGCTCCACAGCGGATGATTGGACGGCAGTGGCTCTACCTCGAACACATCCAGACCGGCGCCGGCTATTTGTCCTTCCTGCAATGCGTCTGCCAGGTCGTCTAGGAACACGGTGGCTCCCCTTCCGATATTAATGAAGAACGCATCGGACTTCATTCGGCGGAATTGCTCTTTTGCGAACATTCCTTGAGTTTCGGGGGTCTCTGGTACGGTTACTATGACAAAGTCGCCTCTGGGCAGCACATCATCAAGGGCTTCCGGGCGGTGGACCTCGCTAACGCCAGGTGTCGGCCCGGCCGCCCGAGGATCCACGCCAATCACGGTCATACCGAATTCCGAGCATAGCCTGGCAGTCTCGGCCCCGATGCCGCCGATACCTACTACGACAGCCGTGGAATCTGGAAGGTGGATAGTGTCGTACCCAGGACTCCATTGCCTTTGCAGCTGACGGGGTATATAAACGTGCAATCCTCTGGCAAAGGCCAAGACATATGACATGATGTGGGCACTGATGTGGTCGTTATATATCTCTCGAGTATTGGTCACCGTAACTTCACTGTCTAACAAGGCCTGGTGGTAATAGCCAGCTTTGGGACCAGCTTGAGGACAGGCGATCCACTTGAGTTTGTCTGCCCTTTCAAATAGTTCTGGGACTATATTTCCGAATGCGGCATCGACCTCCCCTATCACTTCCATGGCCTCGCCAACGGAACGGGCCAGGTTGACCTCGATACCGGGTATGGTTTCTTTCAGTTTGTCAGGCCAGTCATTGATGTATTCCATTCCTTCTTGTTCGGCTGGGTTCAGTACCAGCAGCTTAAACCCCATGACTTCTGTGCCTCCCTGGCCGAGTAAATTCGGACGCAAGTTTAGATGGCGGGATTCCAATCGTCAATCGCATTTTGGACCGAGCAACCAGGGCTCGCGATCTGATACGCTTGTTCCTAGCTATCTGGTGGAGGAACAAGTGCAATCTATTACGAAGTGTTTTGTCTCGGCCGGCGTGTCCTTGGCCGGTTAACATTACCGCCAGGCTGCTAGGTCCGTTAAAATCTTGGGCGGTCTTTGCTCCGTCCAACGGTCTTCCTGCCGGTAACGTTGAACGTCCCCAGGCTGCTAGAAAACAGTCAACCTTATCAGGTCGCCTACGTTCTGGACGTCCTCCAAATGCCATAGACGGTCCAATAAAGCATCTACCCGCTCAGCGGGCAGATGTTCCTGTGCCAGAGACCGGAACTTCATATCGACCTCATTATCGGTAAGAGGATTTTTGTAATGGCCTTTGTGATAGGCAACCTGAACCGAATGCTCCTCCCCTGACTTGGTCACTACCTCAAAGTCGCAGAGCATGGCTTCGGGCGCTCTTGCGTTGGCCTCATTCGATACGGAAACGGTTACCTTTGAAACCAACTCCAACAGATCTGGATCCTTAAGAAATTCGTCATCGAAATGGCGGCTCTCCACCGTGCCGAACATCAGCGCCACGGCAGCGGTGTAAGGCATGGAATGATCGGCAGTCTCTCTGTTCTTGGGCGTCCATTTCTCGGGGTCACCCGCCATGATGTTAACCGCGGTCTGCAGAGTACTGATATTAACCTGCGCTATCTCTTCCGGCTGCCCATACAACTCCCTTACCTCTAGGGCCGCCTGGGCAACGGTCTGAGAATATTGCCCCAGGGGAAACTGCTTGATGCTACATTCATTGATCTTGAATGGGTGATCTTTTCCTCCCATCTCCTTTAGGGCGAATGGTTCGCCGGATACTGCTCTGAAGTATCCACCGTCCCCTTCAAAGATCGGAGATGGACCGGTAAGGCCTGCCCGTGCCAATTGAACAGAAAATACCGCGTTTCGGCTAGCGTTGGCGTAGGCGCAGCCCTTCCACATCGAGACGTCGCCGATACGGGTCTGGTAAAGGGCTACGTTGGAGGCGATTCCTAGGTTCAAAGCCTGGAAAGTCTGCTCCTTGGACAGCTTCATCGCCCGCGCCGCAGCCAGCACAGAAGCGATGCCGCCTACTGTTACGTGGTCGAACCCCCTTGGTTTGATGTCAACGGTGTCACAGATTCGGCAGAACGCCTCGTACGCCAAGACAGTGGAAACAAGTAGTCTTTTGCCGCTGCCACCAGCAGCCTCAGTAGCCGAGAGGGCCGCGGCTATGCTGTCACTGGGATGGCCCGACTCTTGGCTGGTATACCCATCATTGAAGTCGAGGAACCGAATCATGACCCCGTTGGCAAAAACTGCCAGATCAAGAGAAGACGACTGACCGCTACCCACCACGGTAACCGGATGCGCTGGAGTTACCTCACCGGCCACCGCTCTGGCAACTTTCGACGGTTCGCTATCATAGCCGCCTAGCGCACAGCCGATGGTATCTATGATGAACCGTTTGGCCAGATGGACAACATCTGAAGGCAAGTCAGCATATTTGAGGGATGTCCCGTAATCACTTAATTGTTCTGCCAGATTCGACATTTTGGCCGCCTCATTCAGTTATTTGGCTCCCTAAAATCGATAAGTAATCTAACACGAAGATGTGGACAGTCGATACTCGGGTACCTGAGTAAATCCCAGACAGAGATGACCTTCTTGTTACTGGTGTCTACGCAAACAGGTAGGTCGCGTTCACCGTTTGTCACGCCTGTCGTTGTTCAACTCGCACATCAGGCCCATCAGCCACCGCGATCGGTTGGAGTTTGTGCGCGACGGCAAATGTCAGGGCGCTCACTCCCATCACGATGGTGAAAATCCAAAGAGGGAAAGAATAACTGCCGGCGTGATGGTCGGCCCACCAGCCGGCAAACACCGGCGCAGCCAAGGCGCCGGGAAATTGGGCTAGCTGCACGAAACCGCGCAACTGGCCAAAGGATTTTCGGCCGAATTGTTCCCCCAGCACGGCCCAATTGGTGGGGGCGCAAGCCTCGGCGATACCAAATAAGGCCGCGAAGCCCATTATCACGCCCAATCCGTGCAACGGGGAAGCGATCAGAGCGTATGACGCCGCCCCCGATGTCACGGCCCCCGCCAAGATCAGATTTTTTGAGAACCGGTCGCCCAGCCAACCAATCACCAAGTACAAAGGCAAGGTCATCAATAGCAGAAACCCGTAGACGTACGTGGCGCCTTGTGCGTCGGTGCCCTTGCTGACCAGAATCGGGATTATAAGGACTACGACACCGCCTTTAGCCGCCAAACGTAGGCTGCTAGCAGTGAGCAACACCCAATACCTGAGAGAGCGCACCGCACCGCTCACGCTATATTCGACGGGTGGACTCCGTCGGCTCCTGGAGACGCGCTGGATGATTGCCGTATCTGGTCCATCAGCCCCAGAATCTCCGTCCATCGACAGCCCCATGCTCTCCGGGGTGTTCTTGATCCAGAAGGAAAGAGGAGGAACAACCAGTAACAGGACCAGTCCGATGGCAGTGGAGGTAAATTGCCATCCCCAGACCGATATCGAGAGGGCTAGCACGGGCACCAGTACCGCCGGAAGACTTGAATCGATTGCTTGGAACGACGACATGGCCAGCGCCTTGCGCCTGTAGAACCAATTGTTGACCAAGGCAGACATGGCGTAGGAAAACCCAACGTTGGTGCCCACGGTCACCAGACCAACATAAACGAGCGCGAAGGCCCAGATATTTGGAGTTTGCCCCAGCACTAGAAAGCCGACCCCGGTCATGGTGGCGCCGAGGATAACGGCCGCCTTTGGCCCGTGCCGGTCTATCAGCCATCCTGCGACCGGCCCGGTAGGTCCGCCCGCCGAGCTGGCGAGAGCGAAAACGAAGGAGATGGTCGCTTGGCCAACGTCAAAGGTTTCCCCGACTGGGATGATGAAAACCGGGAACCCTTTCGAAACGGCAGTTTTGTTGAGCGAAGTTAAGAAACCACCGAGGGTGACCATCCGCCAGCCGTAAAAGATTCCGAAACGTCGTTTGGTAGGGTTATTTCGTTTCAAATTCCCTAGTGGACGAACTGGCGGTTCTCCTGACGGCGGAGGAGACTGGTGACAAATAGAGCCCCATCGGCCGTTCAGATGTTGAACTTCCTCTCCTATATGGGTATGGGTATTGTCACGCGTTGTTTCCTAGGAAGATTTCGTTGGCAATGTCCATCGCGTCCCTGGTGAAGGGCAGGCCGCCGTAGAACGTGGTCTGGATGAACACTTCAATGATTTCTTCTTGAGTCAGCCCGATGTTTAACGCGCCATTGATGTGGCTGTGCAGCGGGCCTTCCCTGCCTAACACGGTTAGAGCGGCCAGGGTGCAGATCGAACGACTCTGCAGGTCCAAGCCGGGCCGAGTCCATACAGACCCCCAATAATACTCGGTGGTCAATCGGGTGAATTCCCGTTCCGCTTGAGTAATCGGCCCCGGCCTTGGCGTTCCTGTCGGAGCGCCCATCAACTCTTGACGCCGCTTGACTCCCCGTTGGTAGAGATCGTCGGGGGTCTCGCTGGGGTCGAATACCAACTGCGGGGAAAACGGGATGTTTTTGGCCTTGAAGACCTCTTGGGCTACGCCCATGGAGGTGAATGCCGTCGGCACCCCGCTATAGAATGAGGCATGGATCATGACCTCGATAACCTGTTGGGCCGTGAGCCCAAGAGTGACGGCGCTTTCCACATGCCGCCGCAGCTGGTTCTCCCTTTGTAGTACGGTCAGGACCGAGAGCACTATCATTTCCCGGTGCTCGATCTTCAGGGCAGGCCGTTGCCAGATGGACCCGAACAGCGCCTCATCGGCGATGCGGTGCAGATCAGGCGCCATCTCCCGGGATCCCGGAACCGAGCCACTGCTGGGCGTCCCACCCCCAAATCTGGCGCGAATCTCGGCACCCCTCTGGGCGCGCTCGTCAAGTGTAGTCATACCAACCCCCTCAGACTTTGTCTTGGTTTACCGGATGTGGAAAAAATGCCTGCGTTGACCATTCAAATAACTCGTTATCCCTGGTTATACCCTTCCAGGTGAACAGTAGCTACAACCCTAAGCACGCGAAGGGCTGTTTCGACGGGATGCGAGACCGACTGGATTTCTGCTATGTGAGCTTCACGTTTCGAAAGTTGCGCCCCCGCTGCCCACCCGAGTGAAAGTGACGTTGCTGCCAGGCTGCTCACGCACCGGGGTCTCCACAGACCCCGGGATGATGATTTCTCTTGCCTTGAAGTAGTCGTCTAATTCGGCCATCTTGTTAGCCAGTCACACTATGGGATAGCTCGTGACGGCACTGTCAGACCAAATAGGGGCGGTTTCAAGCTGCCCCAAAGCTCTTGGCCTTGTAAGTTTATCCAGACTCAGACCGATGTCACAGCAAAGGCGCCTACGGCTAGTTTGGGCAGGTTTACCGGCAATTGCTGCCAGGTTTCACCGTGATCCTGACTGCGAACGATGGTACCCGATTCGGTCCCCGCATAAACCGTGCCGGGAGATTGGAGGTCCCATTCAAATCCCACCACCATATCTCCGTCCTTCGACGCCGACGTGATGGGCTTCCAGTTGCGGCCTCCGTCGATAGAGCGGTAGAACTGGGGATTCTCCCGGCGGGAGTTGCCGGAAGCTGTCAACAGAACCAGGTCGGCGTCGTCTGGGGCTACGGCGATGTGCAAGGCGTATCGTCCGTCCACGCCGTCGCTGATGACCTCCCAATTGTCGCCTTCGTCATCGGTCCGATAGGGAGCCCTAGACGTGGCGACGTAGAGGCTTTTGGGCCTGGCTCCGCTGAGGGCGATGCAGTGAACGTCGTCGTGTATCCCCGGCAACTGCTTCCAGGTAGCGCCACCGTCTCGGGAGCGAACCATACCCCCTTCTTCTATCGCAGCGTACAGGTATCCGGCGTCGTGAGGGGCCACTCTCAGGTCTCGGACGTGAGATTTACGAGTCTCTATGTGAAATCCCCACTGATCAGATTCTGGCACGGCTGTGAATCCCGTGCATTCCTGCCAAGATTCTCCTCCGTCTGAGGAATTGTAGAGAGACGCGGGTTCGCTGCCCACGTATACAGTTCCACCGTCACTGGGGTGGGCCGCAATGCTGTGAGCATAGGGACTTGGATAGGCGTCCAGGCGCTTCCAGGTCTGTCCGCCGTCGTCAGTGCGGTAGACTCCGGCCTCATACGCCGCTAGATAGGCTCGTCCTCCGACCACGGGGCTGGCGGATAGCCGGGCCGATGCGTGGGCCAGGGGAGTGACGTCACCGGAAATCCAGGTATCTCCCTGGCCGGATACGGCACAAACGCCTTCTTGAAGGCCCACATAGATTCGGCGGCTTTGGCTTTTGTCGTCAGGCATCGTTGTGACCCCTCAATCTTGAATAACCGGGATTCCCTCCGCCAATCATTAAGACTCGATATTATGTGCTAGTGCCGCAGATGCGGTTACAACATAAGGCTGTATTAGGCGTCCACCCACAGCACCGAAGAGATTTCGCTGAATTCACGCTTGAGCTTGGACCAGGAATCGCCGCCGTCGTCGCTTCGGTACAAGTAGCCGTAGCGGCTACCGGCGAAAACTATTTGAGGGTCTGCCGGCTGGGCATTGACCACCCACATTGCCGTATTTGGTTCGACAGGCAACGGCAATCTTTTCCAGCTCTGTCCCGTATCGGTGGAGCGCATGATGCAACCAGTGCTGCCCGGCGTCGTGTCTCCTAGTGTCAGGAAAATCACGTTAGGGCTGCCCGGCCGCACGTTTATTCCCCGGGGATAGCCTAAATCAAAGTTTTCTCTGACACCGACGGACTTCCACGTGGCCCCGTTGTCAGTACTGGTGTACACGTCGTTGTTCACTACCACAACCACGGTCTTTGGAGGCCCCGAGGATACCGCTACGTTGTGTATATCCAAGTTCGGGATGGCGCCATGGTTAATCGTGGTCCAAGTATCACCGCCGTCTGCGCTATGTCGCAGACCATCTACCTCAATGCCAACCCAAATGCTTTGGCGGTCGGTGGGGTCGATGGCAATTCCGGTCACCCGTGGGGTGCCAACCGCCGGGCATTCCGCCGCCGCTTCCATGGAGGTCTTCTGCCAACTGCTTCCGCCGTCTTGAGAGCGGAAAAACACGGTGGGGGTGGGCGTACCGGTCCCAGCATAAATCAAGTTGGGATCCTCATCATCGATCACCAGTGCCCAAACTGTGTAATCGTTTAGCAGATTGTCCAAAAGCGCCCAATGTTCTCCGGCGTCTGGACTAGTATAGATGCCTTTGTCGGTACCTGCGTAAATCAGGTTGGGCTTATTGGGGTGGACCGCCAAGCAGCGCACCACAGCGTCAGAATGGAGGCCTTGATCGATGGAGATACGCCGCCAATTGTCGCCGCCGTCTGCGCTACGCAGCACTCCTTGGCCGGATGTGCCAACTAGGATAGTCATATTATCAGCCATGGGTCAGCCCTCCCGTATGTTAAGCGTTAGGTCATTGCCTTTACGTCTGGGTATCCCAACAGCGACCGGACACAGTGTATCTTGGCGGCAAGAAGCCATCAAGCTCGCTCACGCGACATAAGATTTCCGCACAGGAGGGAATCTTATGCCGGGGTTAGTATGACGTTAGTTTAAAATAGATTAGAAGACAAACCCATAGGGAAGTATCGAACAGAGTGACGGTCGTGAGAGATTCCTCTCAAGATAACCCCCGAGGACGATAACGGCTATTTCGAAGAGTCTATCTTTTGGGAAGGTTCCAGTTGGGGCGTGGTGCGGGCCAAGTAGAGTGGCTTTCGGACCGCCTTCCGTGGGTTTGACCTGGCCATAGTTGCGGGGTACGGCCTGGATGATGTGTCCCGGCTAGCCGAGGACGCGTGAATCATACGCAACCGGTCAAAGATACTGGTGACGATAGAAAACGCCGGAGCGATATTGGCGCTGGTGGACGAACACGGTTCTTTCTTAGGCTACCTGCGGTTGTTGGACTACCTGGACTACTCCTCCCGAATCAGCCTGTTGACCCGGAAGTTTGCCGGGCTAGGGCGGACGTCGGCGTTTGTATCCCGCTACTGCGTCAACGAGGAAACCTCAGCCGGGCAAGACCGACGAACGACCAGCCAGTTTATTTCCCCCAGGGTTACCATTTTATAGCTGTCCGCGAGGTAGCTAATGGTTTGACGACCGCGAATTCTTTCCCTACTGCAAGGATTGGATGAATGCCCTCACGCTAGGGTAGGTACTTGTCCTCCATCTCTCGTATGCGCTCCGCCCCAAGGACGTTGCCGTTGCTGGCCACGCCCCACTTGCTTTGAGCCGCACCTACCAAGAAATCGTCAATGGCGCCGGTTCCCCTTTCCTGAAAATCGTTGAGGAAATCCCAGGATGCCTGAAGCGCCGCCATAGTGGTTAGTGAGGGATACCAAGCAGCAGCGGCCCCTGCATCTTGTAACTCCTCTAAGCTCGGATGGGTCTGGCTACCATGAGTGAAAAGGGGCAGAACTGGACCAGGAATTCGTTGGAGACTCTCCTTATTCTCTTCCCAAGATGCTACGGCGGGGCAGACCACGTCCACGTTGGTCTGGCTCTTATAGGCCAAGCAGCGCTCCATCACCTGTTCGAAAGTCGCCCCTGGAACACCTGCGTAATCGCATCTAGCCACGATGACGAAGTCCGGATCAAGCTCCATCTTGGCGTCCATGGCGGACCTTAATTTACCTACCATCTCCTCGATGGAAACACATCGGCGGCGGGGCCCTGACTTGGGCGGGTAGGTCTGATCCTCAAGATGGGTGCCCGCTATCCCGGCGCGGATGTACTCTTTTACAGTCTCGTGTACAGTGATGGCGTCCCCATATCCAGTGTCCATATCTACAAACACTGGTATGTCCACGGTATTTACGATGCGCCGGGCATTATCCACCATGTCCCGCATACTGGTGCCACCCTCTGTCCAACCCATCAGCTGGGCTGAAGTATTTCCGCCGGACATGTAAAACGCCTCGAATCCCAGTACTTCTGCCATCTTGGCGCCCATAGCATTCATCCCGCCCGCCAAAACGAAGATTTCCGGACGCTCGAACAACTCCTTTAGTCTTGTGGTCATGCGTTTCTTATCTTGCATCACACTTCCTATGTCCTTTCCACAAATTAGTGGTCGATTTACCCACCACTTGATGACGCGACGACAGCGAGTCCTCGGGTCCATTTCCCCTTATGCCAATATTATGATCAAGTTACGGTCCAGGCACCGTAGTTTACATGAAGCTTAATCAGGCATAAAACCTCGACAAAACAGCTTCCCGCATGCTCGAATAGCGGAGCGTTTTCAGAAACTACTGAAGGCGTTCTTTTTTTGCCCGGCGCCAAAGATGAAAGAAGCTCCCTCAAGCGAGGGGGCTTTTCTTGTTTCGGAAAAGTAGATTAGACAACCACCACATGTGTAGCTAATATGGCCTACGGCCCAAGCCCATTTTACGTTCGGAGGACGGAATGTTATTTCATATAACGGCTACCCATGACAACTTGAGCTGCGGCGGAGTTCAGGCACGCAAATCAGGGATAGATATCTCTACTGCAGAGTATCAGGCAGAACAAACGCGATGGATGGAAGGCAATGACAAAGTGAAGGTTGTCGCTGCGTATATGAACCAACCGAGCCATCGGATATTTGTTGTCGTCGAAGCTGATAATTTCGACGATTTGAATACTTTCACGAACCGTTGGAAAGATAGCGGAAGTTGTGACGTACAACCGGTTGGAGATGGGATAGCGACGAGGCATGCCAAAGGAGTTTGGGGTAAGTAACAGAAACGGAGATTCCTGGCGTTTTCAGCCAAATGGCAAAGTCTCCTCAAACGAGGGGACTTTTCTTTTTGTTGGCCGTGATGGTTGCAATTGTAGTACGACGACAAATAACGAATGCCAAGTCGATTACAATAGTTGACGATGTTTGACAGATATCATAGGAATGAGAGGAATGGAAATGCCTATCAGCGGAAGCATCATTGCCGGCCCGAATTTGGGGTTTGTCGATTGTGGGATTGACGCCGGTGCTGGTGCGGGCGGCGGTTCAGGGCAGGTGCGTTCGCAAGCCCGCCGCGAGGTCGCCATTAGTGGCAAGCGAGTCAAGACCGTGGATGTCCATGCGCATTGTATCGTCCCGGAGGCGGCGCAGCTGATCGATCACCCGCTGGAGGCTCCCGGCCTTCTATGGTCCAATATTAGCGACCGTTTGGCGCATATGGATCGATCGGGCGTCGATGTCCAGGCGCTCAGCATCAATCCTTACTGGTACGAGGCTGAGCGCGATGCCGTCGCCGAATTCATCCGAGTGCAGAACGAGGCCCTCGCGGAGTTCTGCGCGTCGGACCAGGATCGATTCGTCGCCTTCGCGACCGCGGCATTGCAATATCCTGACCTTGCAGCTGAACAAGTCGAGCAGGCAGTCAAAACTTTTGGCTTCCGCGGCATTGGCGTTGGGGGCAGCGTCGCTGGCGAGGAACTTGCCAACCCGAAGTTCCACCCGTTCTGGGCTAAGTGCGAAGAGTTGGGTGTGCTCGTCTTCATGCACCCGCTTGGCACCCGCGAATTGGAACCGAGTGGCCGGTTGGCCGGGAATGGACTCCTGACGAACACTATCGGCAACCCGCTCGAGACCACGATAGCCTTGTCGCATCTGATCTTCGAAGGTACGCTCGACCGATTTCCAGGTCTCAAGATCTGCGCCTCGCACGGCGGTGGATTCCTGCCGTCTTATGCCAACCGCTCGGACGCGGTTATCACGACCTTCCCGGACCGGGTCGGGCCATTACCTAAGAAGAAGCCGACCGAATACATCCGGGGTGGCCAACTGTATTTCGATTCGATCATTTTCACTGACGAGGGCATGCGGCACCTCATCGCTGAGGCGGGTATCGATCACGTGGTCCTCGGTACTGATTACCCGTTCCCATGGAACACCGCTCCGGTCGACCATATCATGTCGATTCCCGGTCTAAGCGACGAGGACCGGATCAAGATTCTCGGTGGGACAGCGGCAAAACTCCTCGGGATTGAGGGGTAGGCGATCAATGCTGCCCAGACGATGACTATACATTTTCTCGATCTAAGCCAGGCACGAAGCACAGCACTCAAGGCTGGGATATCTTCTAAGTAGGGGGTCGTGGGTTCGAATCCTACCGGGGGCACCATTTCCCCTTTTCGTGCCTAATATCGACGGATAACTATTAAGCTGCTAGATTATTTTCGTTAGCACAGCGCTTGGCGAGGCGGATAATGGATGTGGTCGCATCGAACAACACCTCAAATTATCGGGTAGAAATCAACCGCAGACTCTTGAGGGCCTTAGGTTGCGGTAGGCTGCTAACGTGGTTAGATCCATAAATCTTTGCCATTGGACTGCCTCCAGATTGTTAGCTTTGCGCTAAATTGAAGTTCTAGTTGCTCGCTAATTCTCTGATTCTGTCGGGTTTAAAATTTGCAGGGTCGGATATGGAACCGAGTAGACGGCCCCTCATTTGGATGTCAGCCCAGGCGTTAGTTCCCTGCGACATTTCTTGAAAATTGATGACCACGTCTCCGTGTCCCAGTTGTGTTGTGGCGGCCAGCGTTAAATCTCGAACATCTGGACTGCCGGGGGAACCGTTAATCGTAACAATCAGCGGTAAAGTGAGCAGCCTGGCAAGGGCCTGGCCGAACCCCGCGGCGAAAGCGCCGAACTGGCGGTGGGCGCCGGGGAATCGCTTTAAGGCCGAGACGGCTTCTTCTCGGTAGGTCAGTTCGCCGGTCAGGTCTGACAGGCGAACAAAGAAAGAAGCGACAGCAGCATTTTGCGGAAGTTCCGCTATGGGGACCTGTAAGTTGGCGGGGCCTTTTTGACTGATATCAAAGAAACCTCCATCAGCGCTCCGGTGCATGGAAACCAGGTCGGCCGCTAGTAACTTGGCTCGGTCTAGGTATTCCTCGTCCTGAAGCACAGAGTAGGCTTTCAGAAACGCTCCACCCGTTGCCGCCGTATCGGCCAAAAGTCCAGGAGCGTGGGGCTCTCCGTCTGAATAGTGATACATTCCGCCATCCGAGGCCCTAAGTGACTTCCATAGAACTTCTAGGACCAGTCGTGCCCGCTCTCGGCAATCTTCCCGGCCCAAGATCCACCAAGCGTCCAGGAGAGAAACGGCGGTGCGTGCGTTGGCGTCGCAGTAGATGTAATTGTCGATCACCGAGATCATGGGGGACGACTCAACGCGGTCTTCGGTGCGCACATAGTCCTGGCATCCGAAGAACGCGCCGCCTTCAGTGTCGAGGAATGTGGAGTCAAGGAATTCTAAAAGTTCTTCGGCGGATTTTCTGTATGCTTCGCCTCCGGTAAGCAGATAAACGTGCAGAAAATTTCCGATAAGAGAGGCTTGGTCTTCTAAGAGCTTCTCGGGGTGTGGCTCGTTCCAATCTGGCTTGGAGGAGTAACGGAAGAAACCACCTTCTTCGGAATGGAACGTCTCGCTTTGGAGCATCTTGCCTAGAGTAAAGACAACGTGGTCTAAATAGGCGGTTTCGCCACTGGTCTCGTAAAGATATAGCAGTAGCTCGTTGGCCTCGGCGTGGATGAATTTGAAATAGGAGCCATAGCCGCCATTCTCCCTATCTCCCAATCCCTCGACCATACCGGCGATTTCCCCAACTAACGACGCCGCCAGCGGCTGGGAGTCGTTCGCCTGCGTTAAGTCCACTAACTGAGGGTGGGTTGCCGACTGCAATAGGGTGTCTTTATCTGACTGGAACTGGGTCACCGTCCTGACCAGAAGATCAACGAAAGGGTCGGTGTCCAAGTAGTTAACGGTGAACAGATGCCCACCATCGGGAGTCAGTATTGCGATTGACGGCCAGCCGCTCTGGTTGTAGCGAAGATCAACATCGGGCCGTTGCGACTCTTCAACCCTGATAGGGATGAAGAACGCGTTAAGCAGGGCAATGGTCTCGTCGTCGGAGAGTGCGTTCTCATCCATCCGCTGGCAGAAGCCGCACCAAAAAGCGGTTATGAACAAAACTACCAGTTTGTCTTGCTGGCGAGCCTCTTCGAAAGCGTCCTCGCCCCACTCCCGCCAATCAATAAGATGAGCGCGATTTGGACGCACGGAGAAACGAAACATATCAGCTAGTTCTATCCCAGGATGGATTAAGTGGAAGGAGCTTTGTTCTTTAGGGCCTCGATCGCCTGCAGGACCGTCTTGCGACGCAACTCTTTCTCTTCTTCGGCGGGCAGATCTGCGTTGCCCATCACATGGACGATGCCCTGACCCTGTACGATTCGGTTTGAGCCTACCATCTTGGCGACGGGGACGACGGAGGTTACGTGACACACTGGAATACCAGCTTTTTCCAACTCGGTAGCTATCGCAGCGCCGCTGCGAGTGCTGGTGCCTCAAGTTGATGTGAGGATCACGGCGTCGACTTCGGATTCCTTTAATTGCTCAGCGATCTCACGGCCCAGGCGGCGGCTGTTGGCAATGGGATTTACCAAGCCCGATGTGGAGAAAAACTTGTTGTGTAGCTCGCCAATGATGTTGGACTCTTCCAACTCACGGAGCGCGTCTACCGGGACCAGCCGATCTGGGGATTGCTCAACGTAACGCGTGTCGTAACCACGGTGACTCACTTCGTAATCATCACCCTGGAGACCATCCTTGCCGGAGATATCGTACGCACCCCAGTTGGTGGCCGCCCAGGCAGATATGTTATCTGGGTTTCCTGCTGGGACCAGGCCTCCATCAGTTATGATGGCCACTTTTGCCTTAGACATATCGACAACCGGGGCAGGTGAGGTAATCGCGGGAAAACTGGGCGCCGGGAGTTCAGATGCGAAGTACTCACCATTGACCTTGGCGCTTAACATGGCGACCAAACGCTCGGCGGCGGTATCTTCGACGAAGGCGTCCTTAAGTATGCCCCTGGCGATATACCCTTCTTCTTCTGGCGACCCGATCTGACAGCCCTCAGCCAGTTTGTGGGCCATTTCCGACATCTTGGTCAGGACATCACGCATGGCTGCGGCGTTTTGGCCTGAGTCCACGATGAATAAAGATTGGCGGTGGAGGTCAACGCCCGGATTCTCCGTGGCCATCCCGGTTACAACGGGAATATCCAACTCGGATGACACAGCAACGCATAATCCCGCTGCGGCCACACCGTAGCGGCCCGCCTCGAAACAAGGCCCGGCAACGAAAAGGACTGCCTGGACCTCTTTGGTCTTCTCAACCACGAATGCTGTCAGAGCGTCCATATTCTCTGTTGCGTAGTTATCTCCACAGACGATTGTGCGAACTATCTGAGCGCCTTCTCCCAATATCTGCTCCAACAGCCGGCCCGGACCCACTGGTTCATCATGGACTTGGAATTCTGTGTCGGCATGTTCTTCTCCGCCGATACCGCCGAAAAACTGGTTCAGATAATGGACAACTCGCATAAGGCAGACCTCCCTGGTCGGGTGAGTAACTTCAACTTTCGTTAGGGATTTGGATTACGTTTAGTAGACCAAGGCGCGCAGCCGAGAAATACCCTGCTGGCTGGCTACTCCACAGACGTTGGTAGAAATCAGTTTTCGGGGCGCACCCAAGTCTTCGGCAACCTCTCCGTTGCCAGCGATAACCCTGCCTGACGCCGGTACCTGCCAATCGGTGTCTCGGCCGCCAACGTACACTATAGCGTCGACCTCCGGGTAGTTGAAGAGCAACGCAGACTCTGCGCGACGGTCCCAGGACATATCGGACACTTGGACGGTTGTCCGTATACCAAGTTCCTCGCATCGGAGTGCCGTCTGGGCCATGTCGGCATGGGGCGCGCCTCCCCCGTATTTCGTGAGGACGGCGCCATCTGCGGACAGGTTCCACTTGGCTTGCTCTGCGGCAAGCATACAAATCCGATCCCTCTCTTCGTTATCGGATGCGGCTACGGTGGCTATTGTCCCAACGAAGGTGATCTCATCTTGTTGATGCCGGCGGTACAGTTCGGTGATCACTGGGTGATTTTGGTAAAAGTAGGTTTCTGCTCCCATTGCCCGATTGCAAGTTACAACCGCGCCGTCAAGCCATTCATTGGGGTGGAGTAAGACCGGCACCATCCCGGCCGTGTTGTCACCGTAAAGAATTTTTTCGTCTATTTCGGCCACTCTCTGCCTGGAGTGGATTTGTCCAATGTAAGCCAGACGCGGGAGACCCTCCCTGCCTTTCACAAAGGGTCCTTCCGAGTCGAAGATCTCCGCGGAGGCTGGTGTGATATCCAGAGTGCATTTGGCCAGATAAACCGCTGTCGTCACAGATGCCAGGCGGGTTACAGCGAGCCCAGTGTGGCGTTCTAGTCCTTGAACCGGGTGGGGGGTGATAACCAGGTGATGCAGTGACGTGTATGGAGAGGCTTCGCCCGCAGGCCCGGTCATCTCGAGTATTTTGGCGTTCTCCAGGGTAGCGCCATCATCAACAACCGTAACCGCTGCGCCGCGCAAAACATGAGTGGTTCCTTGGCCCGCCATCTTGATGGGGCCCAGGATGCCAGGAAAATCTGATCCCGAACTGGGCTCCTTGGTTCGTGGTTCAATTATGTCGTAGACGACCCCGATCCGGCATTCTTCGCCGGGGCTTACGGTCTCAATGTCAACAGACTGCAATCGGCTGTCTTCCAATAGAAGTTGCCGCAGTTCGACCGGGTCCACTTCCAACTTGTTTCCTTCTAATTTCGTCGCGGCGCCAAGGGCGATTGAGCCAATATCGTGGATGGCCAGCGTCAGGAGCATATTGTCCTCTGGTTAGTTTGGATTCTTCGAAAATCGTGTTTATGATGCGGCCCATACAGTGTTTTGGCAACCCTCTCCTGCGGCTGGTCCAACGTGTTTGAACTGCCCAAAACCCACTGCTATACTCGACCGACCAACATGCAAACTGAAACTGCCTCAAAAGCGCCGGTGATTCAGGGCGTCCGCTACTTCTTGGCCCACACACCTGGTCTGGTTCAACACGGTTCCAAACCCTCTCGGGACTTGATGCTGGATCCAGGACTGGCGACCGATTTAGCTTCTCATCTCCGCTCTTTCTCAGAGGCCGCTGCTTATCTTCCCAACCGCGCGTTTCTCGGCGGCATCTACCCAGATGAACTTCTGAAGACTCCTAGGCCGTGGCACAGGTTGACTGGCGAATCCCCCAGGTGGAACCCCCACGGCGAGATAATGCCCGAAGAAGAATTCTACGGTCTGCTGAAGATCGGCGACTCCTTTGACCTTGTCCGCCTGGATGAGGATTTCATAAAAGATATATTGGCCACTTTCGCCGACCACCCTTTGATTTCAAAGTATGACCTGGAAAAACTGGGTCAGGGCCACTCCCATTTAAAGATAAAAGAGATGCTCGCTGAATCGGCGGAGAGGTTACCGCTGCAACTCGGTGACGGACGGACTGTTGGATGTGTAGTTGGAGCCCATGACCAAGATGCCACCCTGACTCCCGACGTGCTTCTGGAAAACCTGTCCTGTAAGGTCAGCGCCGCAATGGCTTTCCGCACATTGATGTCGCAGCTTGGCACCGACCCCAACGATATACCGTACGTTATCAATTGTGGCGAAGAGGCTGTTGGCGAGAGATACCAACGGGGCGGCGGTAATCTGGCCAAGGGAATCGCCGAGATGTGCGGCTGCAGCAATGCCTCAGGATCAGATGTAAAGGCTTTCTGCTGTGGCCCGGTGCACGCCATGGTTATGGCGGCGGCTTTGGTGAACTCCGGCGTTTACAGGCAGGTGGCGGTGGTGGCAGGGTGCTCACTAGCAAAGCTAGGTATGAAATTTCGAGGGCATCTGGACCATGACCAACCAGTGTTGGAAGACGTCTTGGCAGCCACGGCAATCATGATTGGCGAGGACGACGGTATATCACCCAAACTGCGTCTCGACTCCCTAGGCAGGCACACGGTAGGCGCCGGGTCTTCTCAGCAAGCAATCATGAAATGTTTGGTATCCGAGCCCTTGGAACGTCTGGGCCTGCGGTTCGGTGATGTGGACAAGTATGCCACAGAACTGCACAATCCTGAGGTGACGGAACCCGGCGGGAGCGGAGACGTCCCTTTGCTCAACTACCGTATGATTGCCGCCATGGCCACGGTGAACAAAGAGATTGCCAAGGCCGAAATACCGGCTTTTGTTGAAGAACATGGGATGTTGGGCTATTCCCCTACCCAAGGCCATATCGCTTCCGCGGTCCCCTTTTTGGCCCATGCAGTGGACCGGATTAAAGCCGGCGAAATGGAACGGGCTATGTTTTTGGCCAAGGGTAGTTTGTTTCTGGGACGCATGACCCAACTATCGGACGGTATGTCCTTTATCTTAGAAAAGAATCACTAACTTAGAAGAGGCCGAGCCTGATGGACCTGAAGAACAAGAAGATCATCGCCCTGGGTGAGCGAGACGGAGTGCAGGGCAGCGCCATTTCGCTGTGCGTCCGGAGCGCTGGCGCTGAAGTTGTGCTGGACGTGACCCATTGCTTTGTTTGAACCTCCGCCGGTGCGCTTGACCTGGACGGTCAAGATGAGATTAAGCAGGTGGCTGATCGCCTCGGTACGGAAGGGATGGTGGTGATTCTAGGGACGCCAAACGCCGAAAGTAGCAGGCTATATGGCCTGACCGTTACAGAGGGAGACCCGTCCTGGGCCGGCGTATTGGCGGGAGCCAACTTGAATCTGCCCGTCTACCACATAACTGAACCCGAGATTAAAGCTCAGATAGACCCTGATATCTATGAAGACCAAGTAGGTTTAACTGAGATTGTCCTGGATACGGACGAGATTCGTGAGGCCTTGAGCCACGTGCGTAAGGGCGACGCGTAGGAGTCTTGGTAGAACTGTAAATTACCATTCCCCAACGATAATCCTGTGGGGATACTCGTTCGGAATTAGAGCCGCCTAATCGGATTCGGCAGCATTGGCATTCGCGTATCAGTTCAGGTTCTGATAAGTGCTAGTACGGTCGTTGCAGGCTAAGGAACGGTAAGGGTCAAGCTGGTTGGACTTGGTTGTCACATCAGGTTCAACTCTGCATATCCGCTTTCAGCAACTTCATTGCAACGCTCTCGATAAGAATACTGACTGCCTCTATAAATGGCTATGATCCGCTTTTGCCTACCCTCCAGGTTACTGTTGATGCCAGTCATCCAAGAATCTACTTGATTGGTCAAAAGGCCTTCACCTTGTTCCAATACGTATTCATGCCAGATGGCAACCGCTTCAGGTGTGGCTTCTGCACGTGTCAGATCTCGTTCTTTCATATGCTGCATCAAGTCGGTTATCCATTCGACGTTGAATTCGATACTCCGGGGATTATTCCCTAAGAGTGCATGCGGCCCTAGAATCATAAACAGATTAGGAAAGTTATGGATCTGGAGGCCTAGAAAGGTCGATAACTCTTGACTCCATTGCTCTTTTAATCTGCACCCGTTAACACCCATGATATTTATTCTGTCGTAACTACCCAGTATCGCATTGAATCCTGTCGCATAGATTATGAGATCAAAATCAAACTCTTTATCAGTTGTTAATATTCCCCTTGGAGTGATCCTCTTGATGGGTGTTTCGTTTATATCTATAAGCTCGACATTTTCTCGATTGTAGGATTCGTAATATCCTGTTTCGAGAGGAACCCGCCTTGTCCCAAACCCATGATCTTTGGGAATCAATTTCTCTGCCACTTCAGGATCATTCACGCGCCCTCGAATCTTATCTGCAACGAAATCTGACATAGCCTTGTTAGCGTTCGAATCAGTTAGCACATCCATAAAATTCCCCTGCCATATACCGAAACCTTTACTGGCGTAAAGATGCTCCCAAAATTCATATCGTTCTTTTTCTGGAACTTCAAAAGTGTTTCTTGGGTCAGCAGTATGCAAAAATCCTGCCCGTGTTTGGCCACAAAGCTCAAACATCTCTTTATACCCGGCCCTAATGGCCTTCATCTCATCTGACTTGATGTTTGAGTTATGAAGAGGAGCACACCAGTTCGGTCGACGCTGGAACACAGTGAGATGGCCGGCGTCTTTGCACACTTCTTGGATCGCTTGTACTCCGCTAGCTCCCGTACCGATAACTGCCACCTTTTTGCCTGCAAGATCTACGGGCATATGGGGCCATCGGGAGGTGTGAAAAGAATCTCCTTTGAAAGATTCGATCCCTTCGATCTTAGGTAAAGTAGGTTCAGAAAGTACACCGATCCCTGCAATTAGAAATCTGCTTCTGTGAATACTCCCATCCTGCAATTGAATCTGCCAACTACGAGTATCATCGCTATAGATAGCCGACTTGACATCGCTTGAAAATTGTATGTCTTTGATCAAGTCAAATTTATCGGCTACATGTTGGAGATACCTCAGAATCTCAGGCTGTGATGCAAAATGTTCGGACCAATCCCACTCGTCGAGAAGCTCCTCTGAAAAGGAATAGGCGTAGGAGTAACTTTCCGAATCGAAGCGAGCGCCTGGGTATCGGTTCCAATACCAGGTACCCCCTACTCCTGTCCCCGACTCGAACACGCGAACCCTCATACCTATCTTTCGTAGTTTATATAACTGATAAAGCCCAGAGATACCTGCCCCTATGACAATAGCGTCATAATCAAGTCCGATATCCGAGAGAGGGTGATTTGAGGTAGCGGTTGGTTGCGTCATTCCATTTCCTAGTTGATACTGATTTTTATAAATATAACATCGCGTCTCTCTTAGCTAACGACGGCACCAAGTACCGCAAGGTGGCTCCTGACGCGTGCGAGCCGTCGGTTGCACTGTCCTAGTTACGCCTCCGATGCACGCAGCTGTGTGGACCTATGTCGGGTAGTACCCTGGTATGTTTTAACTAACGGCGGTTATCACCAGGGATACAGACGCGACTTTGACCGCCCAAAAGGCCTTCTAGCCTAAACGGTGTTTTGAATTAGGGTGGCAATGGCTCATACATACAACGAGGATCTCGCATTTTCCTGGAGGCATCTCGGCATAGAACTTGTTATGAAGCTCGAATTTAGACGGTCCGGCCCCAATTCTGCCCAATTGAAGGGATTCACCTTACAGCAAAGGAATCCAAATACCGAGAATGCTAAAGCCTAACAGATTCGGAAATCTGGCCATGAACTTGAACCCAATTAACCTAGCCAGGGGGATAAGGCAAGTTCACTATGCCTGGGTTGTAGTGGCCATAGCCACAACAATATTGCTCGTCACCTCCTCCATTCGATTTGCTACCGCTGCCCTGGTGCCGTATCTGAGCAGCTCAGCTTCGGGGTTCGGATGGAGCTACGCTGCCATCAGTTTTGCCTTCAGCCTCCAATGGCTCGTCCTGGCAGTCATGAGCCCCTATGTCGGGTGGCTTGGGGACAGATATGGCGTACGGCGCCTCCTGTTGCTTGGAGCTTTGCTCTTCGTTGCTGGCATGGTGCTGACCGGCATTATGACCAATCTGTGGCAGTTCTACATCTACTTCGGCCTGTTGCTGGGCATAGCTTCCGCCATTTTCACCATACTGCTGGTATCAGGCGTCACACTGTGGTTCAGGAGGTATCTTGGAGTGGCAATGGGGGTTGTGTGGTCTTTCCAGGGCATGGGTGTTGTTGCGTTCATCTTCTTGATAGGCACGGCCTTCGACCAGCTGGGCATGAAGTGGATTTTCTGGATTCCCGGCATAGCGGGCGGAGCGCTGATATTGTTGCTGACTAGGTTCTTTTACAACGAGCCCGCTGAGATAGGCTTGCGGCCTTTGGGCGCTCCTGAAGACGAGCCCATCGAACGCACGCAGAAGGATGAGACGGCCAAGATAAGGGCGAGTGTGTTCCTCCGACAGGCACAAACCACTGGCACCTTCTGGAACCTCATCGGCATCCACTGCTGGGGATGCATGGGCCACCAGATAATAAATGTGCTCGTGGTGGCTATAGCTGTCGACCGCGGCCTGTCGATTGGGGTGGCTGCCGGGGTGCTTGCCGTCCAACAGGGCACGGGGGTATTCGTACGGGGCGCGGTGCCTGTGGTAGCGGAGCGCTTCGGTTGCAGAAGCGTCTGGATCGTGGGTATGTCCCTGCAGGCCTTCCCGCTGCTCATTATCCTCTTCGCTCATGATGCCTGGGCTTTCTACGTCTTCGCCGTCCTCTTTGGTATCGGCCAAAGTTGCGAGGTGCCTACCTTCCAAATCGCCAATCGCCAGTACTATGGCAACGTTCCTCAGGGCAGCCTTTATGGGTGGCAGAACATAGGCAGTGGCCTCGGCATGGGACTGGCGCCAGTGCTCGCCGGAATCCTGTGGGACGTAACAAACACGTATGCGGCTCCATTAATCGTGTCCCTTGGGTTTAGTCTGATGGGCCTAGTCTCCGCTTTCTTGCTGCCATCACCTCGGTCTCGCCTGATACCTGATTGGGAGCAGCACTTACCGCCTAATATCCGTTCCCTAGTTTAGTGCGGGAAAGGCTAACGATATCGGTTATCGGATTAAGTGGCGCCCAAGGGCGTGCTCAAGAAAAGGCCAGCGCCGCCCACAGGCCGGAGCCGCACTAGCTAGTCCATCCTCATTAGAAGGGATAACCACCCAATCTCGGCCTCGAGCGTTCACTAAAGCGCCTGGTTGGTAGCGGCTAACGCTCCCCCATCTCCACCATTAATTAAACAAACGCTCCGGCTCAAGCGTCGCGGCGTTTGTTGCGCCTGACAAATTGGACAGAATAGCGGAGATCTACCGTCGCTATCTCCGATGTGCACAGTAGGTCCGCGCTTTAAAACGATGATCTGTCCCGTTTTCTACCCGCCAACTCCCGTTATAATCCGGTAATATCTGAATAAATCTGCCTACAGTACCAATAGCAATCCATCGATTTTCGCATGTAAGGAAAAAACCATGACCGCGCAAACAGATCCAGACCTAGTCAGCAGGTTAGACGAGTTGGAAAGCAGGGTTCGCACGTTGGAGGATACCGACGCTATCCGGAACCTTAAAGCCAGGTACGCTGAGCTGTGCGATGATAATTACAACCCGGATGGAATAGCGGAATTGTTCGTTGAGGACGCGGTGTGGGAGAGTGGTCCTCTGGGCCGATTTGAAGGTAGAGAAGCGATCCGCGGTTTCTTTCGCGGTGCGTCCAAGATATTCACGTTCGCTATCCATTACAGCCTAAATCCCCAGATCGAAGTCACCGGCGACACCGCCAGGGCACGTTGGTACCTGTTTATGCCTTGCACGGTGAACGAGGGTAGCCAAGCGATGTGGCGGGCCGGCATCGACGACGAAGAATACGTCCGCGTGAACGGGCGATGGATGTTCAAGAGCAAGAAGTCTACCGGCGTTTTCAACACACCTTTCGACACCGGATGGGCCAAGGTTCGTTCTGCTTGACCCAGGTGGACGACGGTGGACAAGACAGAAAACTGAACATGGCGAATCGCCACTGACTGAATCTGGACGAGGTGTAGCTTGCTTGACCTTTTGATCAACGACGGATTTATCGTGGACGGCTCCGGCAACCCTGGATTCTATGGATCGGTTGGAGTGGAAGGGGAAACGGTCCACGTCTTCCGGGGAGACTTGTCCGACACCGAGGCCGCCCGGGTCATCGACGCCACATCGAAAGTTGTCTGCCCAGGGTTCATTGATGTGCACGCCCACTCCGGTCTGGTGATTATGGCCGAACCGGAACATCACGCGAAAGTCCGGCAGGGAGTCACCACGGAGTTAGTGGGGGTAGACGGAAATTCCTACGCGCCCTTCACTTCCCACGATGATTTTTTGGCATTCTTTGAGCTGAACTCAGGGTTGGACGGCGCTCCCCAGCTACCTGGGAGCTGGTCTACGGTTGCGGAATACCTGAGCATGTTCGACGACAAAGTTGCCATCAACATCGCCTATATCATCGGTAATTCCCCGCTTCGAATCAGCGCCGTAGGTTGGGATGACAGACCGGCCAGCGAAGTCGAGCGAGCGAACATGCGGGCCATGCTTCGTGAAGGCATGGAGGAAGGCGCCTTTGGGCTGTCCACGGGCCTCGATTACCCTCCAGGCAGCTACGCGGACACCGACGAATTGGTGGAGTTGGCGCAGGAGGCGGGACGCCACTGCGGTATTTACCACACTCACCTCCGCAATAAACTTGGCGACCAATTTCTGGACCCGGTCAAAGAGGCGTTGGAGATTGGGCAACGAGGAGAGATTCCTTGCCATCTGACTCACTTTTACCAGAAGTTGACCCATTCAGGGAGCGCAGAACAGTTGCTGGGATTGGTCGATGAAACTGTTGCCCAAGGCCAAGACGTGACTATGGACTGTTTCCATTACGCCTACAGCAGCACTAGGCTGCTGATTTTGATTCCCGAATGGGCGTTCAATGGGGGCCCAGAGAAGCTCAAACAAGTTCTCCGCTCCCCGGAAGGCAGAGAGCGCCTTCGACAGGAGATACGTCCACGGAGCGGCTCGTTCACGGACCTGATGTTGACCAACTTCAAGCATCCCCATAACCGAAAATTCGAAGGAAAGTCTCTCGCTGAAGCAGCCGACATGATGGAGAAAAGCGAAGTCGACACGATCTGCGACCTGTCATTGGATGAGGACCTTCAAATCTCCTACGTATCGCCTGGACCCAATCTGGCGACACTGCCGGACTTCATAACCCATCCCAGGACCATGATTGGCACCGATGCCGTTCTTCTGGGCGAGTATCCCAACCCCCGCAGCTACGGCACATTCCCGACGATATTGGCCGAATATGTGCGTGAAGAGGGCAGATTGACCCTGGAAGAGGCGATTCGGAAGATGACATTCATGGCGGCCCGTCGTCTGGACATTCGCGAACGGGGAATGTTGCGCGACGGCATGAAAGCGGACATAGTAGTCTTCGATCCTCAGACCGTGAAGTCTCCCTCCACCGTGCGGGACCCCAAGCAATTCCCTATCGGCATTGAATACGTTCTAGTAAATGGCAGAATCGTGGTGGACCAAGGCCAGCACACCGGAGTTCTAGCTGGCCGGGGTTTGCGCCACGGCCGCGCCTGATTGTGGAATAGGACCGTCAGCATGAACCCAGAACAGTCAAAGATCATCGACCAAGTTGACGAGCAAGCGATTGTAGACCTGGCGAGTGATCTGATAAAGATCCCCAGTTTCAAGCTGGAAGAGACTCCGGTGGCCACGTTCTTGGCCGATTTCTTTGTAGACCGGCAATACGAAGTGGGCCTCCAGGAAGTTGAGCCGGGGCGGTTTCAAACCATCGCCACCCTGAAAGGGACCGGCGGTGGCCCTAGCCTGATGCTGAACGGACACACCGATATCAATTCGCTTACTCGGCGCTGGCGTCGGGATCCTTGGACTCCAGTGGTTGAAGGAGATCGGCTGTACGGTCACGGGATCCAGAACATGAAGGGCGGCCTGGCCAGCATCATCATGGCTGCGGAAGCAGTACGCACATCGGGTATCCGGCTGAAGGGCGATTTAACTGTCGCCTGTGTGGTGGGAGAGACCCAGGGGGGCGAGGGCACAGATTTCTTGATGAAAAGCGGCTTTAGGACGGACATGGCAGTGGTTGCCGAACCATTTGGCGCTAGCAACCTAGTGACCGTCCATTCCGGAATCGTCCACATGGCCATCCACACCTACGGCGTCACCGGGCACGTCCGCCAGCTTGAAGGGACCGTGAACGCAGTGGTGAAGATGACAGGAATCATCAACGCTCTGCGAAAAGTTGAGTTTACCTATCAGCCTCGAGAAGACCTTCCAGACTTGCCCAAACTTAACGTTGGCAGCGTGATCGGCGGTTTAGGGCAGGATTACATACTGGTGGAACCTCCGTACATTCCCGATATGTGCACCATCATCGTGGACGTCCATTTCCTGCCGGGCCAGACGGTGGAAGGCATCGTCGCCGACATCCGCGAAGTCGTGGACCCATTGCTGGCAGAGGACCCAGAGTTATCCTACGAGATCGAGATTCCGCCACCGGAATTCTTCAAGGGCCGGCGCCGCCTGGTTATGGACCCGTTGGATGTGCCGCGTGACGAGGAGATAGTCCAAGCCGTGGCTCGTAGCCACCAAGACGTAACCGGACAACCGCCCAAGGCGATCGGCACGGTGCTGCCCTTTTCGTACACGGCCAATGACACCTGCCATCTTTGGAACGCCGGTATACCCTGTTTACTGTACGGGCCGGCCGTCGTCCGAGGAGAGGGTGGAGAGGACGACAGTTGCGTCATAATCAGCGAGATGGTCCAGTGCACCAAAGTGCTGGCCCTCACCGCCCTAGACATATGCAAAACATAAATTCCGCGCCCGCCGTAGACAAGCCCTAGCTGTAGTTTCAGACCATGAGGAGGTCGTCCATGGGGGTCATCCCAGGCATCGAGTTCAATACTTTCTCCATCACCGGCCGGTGCTCCCGAACCGGGATGCTGGGCATCGCAATCACCACCAGCGACATCACTGTTGGCTCCCGTTGCCCTTATGTGAAGTCCTCGGTCGGAGCCGTTGCAACCCAAGCGTCCACCGATCCCGGTTTGGGCCCATTTGCCTTGAATCTATTGCAACTTGGCTACTCGGCCAGCGGAGCCCTTCAGCAGTTGGAGGCCAGCGACCCGCACATAGAGCGGCGTCAATTGGCGATTGTCGACCACAACGGCAACGCCGCCGCCAGAACTGGGGCCATGAACAATCAATGGGCCGGCCACATCACCGGTAAGGGCCACGTCACCATGGGTAACGGTCTTGTTGGGGAAGGGGTGGTCAAAGAAATGGCTGAAGTGTTCATGCATACTCCTGACCTGGACCTGGAAGAGCGCTTGTTGAAGTCTTTGGAGGCCGGGCAAAATGCCGGCGGGGAAGCTCAGGACTCGACCCCCTACCACTCGGCTGCTTTGCTGGTCTACGGCGCGGACACGTTCTCCAGGGTTGATCTTCGGGTTGATGAGCATGCCACGCCGGTGGTGGAACTGCGGCGTCTCCTGGACATATTCGCGCCCAAGATCGAATACTTCGCCCTGCGCGCCACTGACCCGGGAGCGGCACAGGCAGCTAAGGACGCGGCGGTCTGATCCGAAAACATAACTAAGGCGTTGGTTCCAGCTTGATCGTCCGGCCGGTTTTGGCCGACTCCACCATGGCTTCAGTCAACTGCACCAACTTGAGGCCATGTGACCCTGAGGCGGCCGGCTCACGGTCCTCGGCTATGGCCCGCTGGAAGTCCTCTATGTTCTTGGTTACGAGGTAAACGAAGTCGGGCTCGTAGGCGACCGTGGTGTTCACCGTTTCGCTGGACACCCGCAGCTCTCCTTGCAGGCGCGGCCATGAACCGTCCGCCAGCATCACCTTGCCTTCGCTGCCGTAAAGGGCTACGTCGTTCTGGAATTCAGGAAGGCGCATCCCGCAACACATTGTACCGATGGCTCCGCCATCGAAGCGCAGGGACATGGCAGCCAGGTTTTCCAGAGGCCTCTCTGGAGTTTGTCCGTCGGTGATGGCAGCAATCTCTACCACTTGTTGCCCCAATAAGAATTGTAGGTCGTCTATGGCATGGACGCCAATAGTCAACATGGCAAAGGCCCCGCCGACCATCTCTGGATGCGTCCACCAATCCCGTAACCCGGACCGGGGCTCTGGTTGGACGTTGCCCCGCTCGCCTTGACCGATTTGAGCTTGGGCGAGCGCGATAGTGCCCAGGGCGCCGGCGGCAACTAGCCGCCTGGTTTCTATGTGCCCTGGGTGGTGCCGTAGATGTAACCCCACACCTAGCTTAACGCCCCGTTTTCGGCAAACCCGCATAGATTCGATACCTTCCGCCACATTTAACGAAAGTGGCTTCTCCGCCAGCACATGTTTGCCGGCGTTGGCGGCCATCACCGTATACGGGCCATGCAGGTGGTTCGGCGAGGTGATGTAGACCGCGTCGATTCGCGAATCGCTCAGAACATCCTCAACGGAGGAGTAGGCGGTCTTGGCCTCGTGTTTCTCGGCGAAGGCTTCGGCCCTGCCTTGGTCCCGGCTGTGGACGGCCACCAACTCTGCGCCCTCGGCTTGGTTGATACCCGGAGCGGCTCTGGAGTCAGCAAAGTCGCCGGCGCTGATGATTGCCCACCCGAATGACATCATTCACCCGCTTAAATATTTGTCTTCACCAATCGGAATTTGACGACGAAACGGGCCAACGCACTGCGACCACGGCTTCTTGGCGAGGAGCCTACGCTCCCACACCGACTGCGGGGCGTAAGCCCTGGCTTGGCGAAACTTTCTCATACCCATCCGCCACTTGGAACAGCAATCCCTCTTCAAAGGGGCCGGTTATGAACTGGACACCGACGGGCAGACCCGCGTGAGTGACACCGCAGGGAACGGTGATTGCCGGTAACCCGACGGCGTTGAAAGGGCTGGTGTTCCGGGAAATAAGTCCTGAGCCCGGCCCTCTAACCCGGTGGTCTTCACCGTTAATCTTTATGTATTGGGCGTCGATACGGGGCGCGGGCACCGGAGCCGTCGGCGTGACCAGGAAGTCCACTTGCTGCATGACCTGGGCGTACTCTTCTTGGATCAAACGCTGGACTCTCAATGATTTGGAGTAGTCTTTCCCCAACACGAACTGTCCGGGAATGGTGCGGTAGAAGACGTCGGGGCCGTAATCCTCTCGGTGGGATTTCACGAATGGTTCATGGGTGACGACGCCATCTGCCATCGCGGAGATCCGCATTGCGCCGATGTACTCCATCATGGGCAGGCTGACTTCTCGGGGTTCAACTCCCAGTTCCGCCAGGGCGGCTATGCTTCCTCGGACCGCCGATTCGACTTCGCTATCAAGCATGTCGAAATAGTGGTTGGAGGGAATCCCCATCTTCAGTCCCTTGAGGCTCTTTCCAAGGTAGGCGGTGTAATCAGGCACCGGGACCGGCACTGTGCTAGGGTCCAATGGGTCGTTACCGGCAAGAATTTGGAGCACCAGGGCGCTGTCGGCCACGGACCGCGTCATCGGGCCGATGTGGTCGCCGTTGAAGCTGGTGACCATCAAGCCACGCTGGCTGACCCGTCCGTAGCTCTGTTTGAGACCGACAACTCCGCAGAACGTTCCCGGCAAACGGACAGACCCTCCCAAGTCGGTGCCCAGGGATGCGAAGGTCACACTGGCGGCAACGTTGGCGCCGCCGCCACCGCTGGAGCCTCCGGGGATATGGGCAAGTCCCCAGGGATTGTGTACGGCTCCGTAATGAGGATTGTTGGACGTCGCTCCAGCGGCGAACTCCTCCAAGTTCTCTTTGCCGATGAAGATCGCCCCGGCGTCTCGGCAACGGACCACCACCTCTGCGTCTTCTTCAGGCACGTGATCGGCCAATACCTTAGAGCCCACAGTAGTGGTGACCCCGGCGGTTGCCAGGTTATCTTTCAAGCCAATCGGAATGCCATGAAGCGGGCCACGGTATTCGCCACGGGAGATGGCGACTTCCGATTCTCGGGCTTGGTCCATGGCCCGTTCATGGAGAATGGTAATGAACGAATTCAACGTGGGTTGCAACCGGTCCGCCTCGGCTAGGGCGGCCTCGGTCAACTCCACTGGGGAAACCTCTTTGTTTTGGATCTTGGGCGCCAATTCAGCTATAGTCATCCGCAGCAGATCGGAGTTCGACATGATCTAGACCTCTCTGGGTGTGTTTTTAGGAATAGGCGATCGGCGAATTTGGCCCGGCAGCAGCTATTCCGGAATGTGCATGAGCCGACCGGAGAAAACATCCGACAGGTCCAAGTCTTCCAATTTTTTGAGTTCGGCAAAATACGATTCCAACTCCGGGCGGACCAACTCCAGTTCCTCGTCGGACAGCTCTATACCGTTGTAATCTCGTATCATTGCCTTCAAGGTCTCGTTCGGGATCGACATTTCCATCTCCCTTGCCTGGCTGCCCCGCTCATAGCGCAACCTTAGTGATAACGGAGAGTTTAAGCCGGGTCAGTGCAGAAAGCTAGTGATCAAAGAGTCTGGCTATGACCGTCCATCGCCAAGTTCCCGTTTCTTTGTTGGACAATCATGTCTAGCATCTGTAGATTAGTGCCCTGCAATAATTGGCACTTGGAGTAAAACTGATGTCAGCTACTGAAACTGCCCTGTCTGCCCTAGAGCGAAACTGGGGCATGGTGGACAAAGCCCTGGAAGATGTGGACGACGCAATGCTAGGTGACCGACCCAATGAGGAATCAAACTCAATGGGGTGGCTCCTTTGGCACATGACCAGGATTGTTGACCGCTTTACCCATACGTGGTGCCAAGATGCTCCTCAACTGTGGATCAAGGACGGTTGGTACGCGAAATTCGGTTTAGACGATGACCTCAACAATACGGGAGGAGGTTGGACCAAGGAGCAGGTCGCGTCATGGCCCCTTCCGCCCAAGGAATCGATCGTGGGCTACTATGAAGCAGTCAAGGTTGCAGCTAAGAAATATTTTGAGTCACTGTCTGCTTCTGATCTGGAACGCCAGCTCGAGATTCCTCCCCGCCTACCGATGTCTGTCGGCACGTTCTTGGGGATTGTGGTCTTCGACAACTGTGTCCATGGCGGACAGATCGCCTACCTCAGAGGTTATTTCAAAGGTATGGGCTGGTTCCTATAATTCGGGCCAAGCTCAATATTTAACCCTCCGACACCAGCTATTTGGAGAAGGCTGAATGCGCGTTATCCGTCTTATCGATGCCCCGATAATCACCTCCGGCCTCCATCCAAGCATCGAAGAGAACATTTAAGGTCCATCTCTGATCTGCGTGCCCGATTGGGTCGCCGCTCCGATCTGGAAATACTACCTCTACTTCGCTGACCACAAAGGGAGCTACATACGTCTGGCTTATGCGGATGATCTAAAAGGGCCGTGGGTGATGCATCCGCCTTGGAGCCTGCAACTTGCCGACTCGCTTTTTCCTCGCCGGGCCGCCGGATGCCTTTCGGAAAGCCGTGGAGGAGATCAAGGAACAGCGGTTGGCGTCGAGTGGACTCGAGACGATGCGACGCGACATCTTGACGGAGTTGGCCACGCCCCACATCGCATCCCCCGATGTGCACGTCGATACCGTCGACGAGACTATCGTGATGCCTTTCCATGGTCTTGATGGTCTTGGCCGACAGGTGACTCGCGTGGCCACTTCTCCGAATGGGATACGTTTCACGGCGCAGCCGGATATTTTCAGCAGAAGCTATCTGAGAGCGTTTACAAATCACAGTCATACCTATGCTTTGGTCATGCCCGGACAGGTCTACCGGTTCACGGATGGCCAATATCCACTTGAAGAAGGTCCCCTGCTGTTCAACAAGGACATCCGTCACTCGGCGTTGTTGAAAAAAGGAGATTCGCTGCACGTGTTTTGGTCTCAGGTGGGGGATGTTCCGGAACGGATACTCATGAGTACCATCGATCGGTCAGTTGACTGGCGTGAATGGCGGGAGACCGAATCCATAGACGTTTCGTGCCTCGAGCGCCCGTGGAAAGGGGCCGGTGCGCCACTAGAACCATCCGTGCGGAGCGTCGCCTACGGGAACGCCAATTAACTGCGCGACCTGGAGATATTTTCGGAAGATGATTGGAACTATCTGCTCTACTCAGTGGCCGGCGAGAGTGGTGTGGGCGTCGCAGAAATAGAACTGCCGTAGTGCGAAATCGCTGCGCAACTTAGCTGACGGGTAGCTCTTGGCCCGTATCCGACGCCCGCTTTATCATATCGATAAAGCGGTGGAGTTCAACCGCGGTATCGAACGTCGGCAGGCCGCTCTGCCCGGTCCGGATCGCCTTGGCGAACAAGGCATAGATCTGACCAACGTTGAACGGATCGCCGCGAGGGAAGTCGTCCGGGACATAGACGAAACGACCGGGGATGGCCAGGTCCTTCAGTTCGTGGCTTCCCTGTGCGCCTTGAATGCGTAGCATTTCACCGCGCTGAGACGAGACGCTTCCAGTGGTTATAAGCGTGCCTTCTCGACCGTAGATCTCCATGCGGAAGCCGCTGCCAGCCCATGGGACGGCCCCTACATGGACCGATGCCGCCGCGCCTCGCTCTAGCTGTCCGGACACCCGAACGTTGTCCGGGGATGTGACCTCCACATACTGCTGGGTATCGGTTTCATAGATTTTCTGCACCTGGGTTGTGACCATGCATGCCACTCGTTTGAAGTCACCCAGGACCATCCGCAGGGCGTCTATAACGTGCCCGTTGGCGATGGTCAGGGTGTTCGCTCCTTGACTGGCATCCAGATTCCAATTGCGGCTGGAAGGCCGTTCCAATGCGCCGTCACGCATGGTGGTGACTTGACACGACAGCACCTCGCCTACGTAGCCTTCGTCGATCAGTTCTTTGATATATAGCAATGCGGGGCTGACTCGGGATTGCAAACCGACCGCCGTTTGCACCCCTTTAGCACGTGCGAGGTCGGCCAGTTCTTCGGCCTCGGCGGTAGTCCGACCCAATGGCCATTCTGTAAAGACGTGTTTGCCTGCTTCGATGGCTGCCTTCGTCGGCTCATAGTGCAAGGGCACACGCACGACCACGGCCACCGCGTCGATTTCCGGCGACAACACCATCTCCCGGTAATCATGGAAGGCGAGCGTGGCTCCAAATGCCAGTCGCGCTTCTTCCGCGCTCTCGGGCCTGGATGTGCAAACCGCCGTAAGCTCGACATCCGGATGAGCCAGTAGCGCCGGGTAGTGCGACTGAACTGACCAGTTTGAATTTACATTAGCCCCGACAAACCCCAATCGAATCTTATCTGCCATTAAGCTGGCTCCTCAGGTCGAATGCTCTCACTATAGCCAAAGTGATGGCCTACTCTCAACCGTCCTACCGTGAAAACACAGCATTCATCTTCCAGATCAGCGAAGTTAATCGATGTTTCTCAAGGCCGGCGATGGGGTAGACTACCTGGGTCGCGATTCGCTCGACGGGCGGTTAACTTCAGCAACAGATCGGAGAACAAGAATGGTATCTCTCAGCCGGCAACTTGCGCAGTGGGTCGCAGGACTGCGCTATGACGATCTCCCGCCCGCGGTGGTCGACCGGGCGAAGGGCGTTACGCTACACAGCCTTGCGTCCGTGCTCCTCGGTTCTCAGTCATTAGTCGGCCAACAGGCCGTGCAGCTCATCAACGCAGAGGAATCTGGGGTTAGCCACGGGGCGACCATCATGGTGAACGGCGCCACAGTGACCAAGGGAGGCGCCGCCTTCGCCAATGCCGAGATGGCCATGTTGGGAGGCAAGCTGGACTCCTTCCGTATGCTGACTCACCCAGGCACCAGTATTCTACCCGGGGCATTTGTGGCTGCCGAGACCGCCGGTGCGTCCGGCCGTGAATTCCTCACCGGCGTCGCCGCCGGCTACGAGGTCATGGAACGGCTGGCGTCGGACTTCATCCCAACGGTGATGTCGCGCGGCTTCCATGCCGGTCCGGTGTTTGGCATCTTTGGCCCAGCCGTAGCCGCCGCAAAGATCCTCAACCTCACCGAAGATCAAGTTAACGACACCATCGCTCTGTGCGTTCACCTAGCGGCAGGCAACCTAGAAGGACCTCGTAACGGTGGCCGTGCACTGCGCGAAGGTGGCGCTGTTCGGAACGCTATGCTCGCGGTGGCGCTGGCCCAGATGGGGCAGGTGGGCGGGGAGACCACTCTCGAAGGCGACGCGGGCTTCTATCACGCCTACACGGGCAACAACCAAGGTAAGCTGACCTACAGTTTTGTTGGCGATACCCAGTCCAGCCTGGGCCAGATCACCGCAGGGATAGGTCAGGACTGGATGTTCCTGGAGACCCTATACCGCATCTACTCCACCGCTGGCTACAACATCGCGCACGTCGATGTCACAGCGCAGCTCTGCACCGAGCACGACATACGGTATGAAGACGTAGAGAGAGTCGAGGCCGTGGTGAACTGGCTGGAGACGCAGTATCCCAGTCCGGCCTTTCCGAGTCGCCGGGAAGACGGAGAAGCGCAGGCGGGTGGTACGAAATACTACACCGCGTACGGTGTAGTCCAGCGTGGATTCCCGGTGCTGCGGAGCCAGCAAATGGGCTCTTCAGATGGCGCCAATGACCCGCCAGAGGTACTGGATCTGATGCACCGGGTGACCATCATCCCGTCGCACACCATGACGCTCTTCGGGCCTCGCATCACCATCTTCACCAAAGACGGCAAGAGCTACACGAAACAATCAACCGGGCGCGAATTCATGTGGGACTTTGAGGAAGAAGCCCGGCGGATCCGTGATGCCATCCCAGGTCTACCGATCCCGCAGTCACAGTTCGAGGACATAATTTCGACCTGCCGCGACCTCGATAACCAGGATCGGGCCGACCGTCTCATTCAGCTAACCATTCCCGCCTCAAGATAAATCGAGTTCAGCCGGGTGTTTCCCAATCACGGGAACGCTCCATCGCCCGTTGCCAGCCGACATACAGCTTGTTAGCCTCATCGCGAGACATTTGGGGCTCGTAACGGGCGCCCAACCGCCACTGGGCGGACAGTTCCGGTTGGCTGTCCCAAAATCCAACGGCTAACCCGGCTAGATACGCCGCGCCCAAAGCAGTGGTTTCTGTGACCTCCGGGACCTCTACCGGTATGCCGAGCATGTCGGACTGAAATTGCATTAAGAACCGGTTTGCAGACCCGCCTCCATCGCCTCGAACCACCGGTATCTCCGATGCGTAAGACGACCTGACGGCCTCAAATATATCTTTGACCTGGTAGGCTATCGCCTCGAGCGTCGCCCTGACGATGTGGGCCCGGTTTGTGCCGGCGGTTAGACCTACAATCGTCCCCCGAGCGTAGGGGTCCCAGTGCGGAGCGCCGAGGCCGGCGAAGGCGGGTACGAAATACATTCCGCCCGAGTTGGAAACCGATTCAGCTATCCCTTGGGTGTCCGACGCATTGTTAATTACCCCAAGGCCGTCTCTCAGCCACTGGACGGCGGCCCCGGTGATGAAAACGCTGCCCTCCAGCGCGTATTTGGTTTGCTGCCCGCCAAGTTGCCAGGCAATGGAGGTGACTAGACCAGCAGGAGGTGGGAGAGGTTGCTCTCCCGTCTGCATCAGCAGAAATGAGCCGGTGCCGTAGGTGTTCTTGAGCATCCCCGGCTGGAAACAGATCTGGCCGAACAAAGCGGCGCTTTGGTCTCCGGTCAGACAAGCTATGGGGACCGCGACTCCGAATAGACCGGGATCGGTCTCACCGAATACGTTGCTGGAAGGCCGCACCTCGGGCAACATGGCCAGAGGTATACCCAGTTGGGAAAGCAGGTCAGCGTCCCATTCCTGGGTGTGGATGTTGAAAAGCATGGTCCGCGATGCGTTGGAAACGTCTGTAGCGTGGACCCTGCCGCCGGTCAGACGGTAGAGGAGCCAACTATCGACGGTGCCGGTGCATAGTTCACCTGACTCCGCCCGGTTTTGACCATCTGGGGTGTGTTCCAACAGCCATCGGATCTTGGTGGCGGAGAAATAGGCGTCAATCACAAGGCCTGTTTTTTCCCGGACGACCGGTTCCAATCCCCGTTGCTTCAGCTCATCACACATCTGGGCGGTGCGGCGGCATTGCCAGACGATGGCGGGCGAGACGGGCTCCCCAGTGGAGCGGCTCCAGACAACCGTGGTTTCCCTCTGGTTGGCGATGCCGACGGCCGCCAACTGCTGCGAGCCGATGCCCGCGGAAGCCATAGCCTCTTGAGACACCGCGATCACCGAACGAAATAGCTCTTCCGGGTCGTGGCTAACCCAGCCTGGCTCTGGATGAAACTGGGTGATCTCGCGTTTGGCCGAGGCAACTACGCGGCCTTCGTGGTCAATGACGTACGCGGCTGAACTGGTGGTGCTTTGGTCTACGGCAAGTATGTAATTCTGTTGGGCCATCGCTCACGCCGATGTTTGTGTCCGGACTCAAAAACAACTAGAGGGATTACACCACTCCCGCTTCCGCCAGATAGGCCAGTTCTGTTTTCTGCAGCGCCAGCTCCCCGCAGTAGATCTCCTCGTTGTGCTCACCGATTAATGGGGCACGGCACGATATCCGCCAAGGTGAGCCGTTGTAGATACCAGCAGGCCCCGGATACTTGAACGTCTTGCCCAGTTCAGGATGTGGCACATCTACCCAGAAGCCGCGGTCGTTCAGGTGGCCCTCGTCGATCAGTTCGTCGGGCGCTCTGATCGCCCCCCAGTTGAACCCACGTTCTTGGCCGCCGTGGGCAACTTCATCCCGCGTCATATTCGCGGCGAAATTGGCGACCACATCTTCGATGTGCTCAACGCTTGCTGCAAAAACCGCAGGGTCCAGATAGCGTTCTTCCACAAGGTCATCAGCCAGGCCGTGGCTATCCATCCATTCGACTAACTTCTGGAATAACCGGAGCGTGACTCGGGATGCGGAGGCATTCACGTACAAGCCGTCCTTGCAGCGTAATTGGCTGAGGGCGGAAGGCGTTAATGCGGCGTGACGCCCAGTAAGGCGCAGGACCACCTTTTCTTGATAGATATAGGTGTTGACGTGCATCTCCGTGGTGAGGGCGCAGGCGTCATGGATCGAAGCGTCGATGTATTGCCCTTTTCCGGAATTGGTGCGGTGCATCAGGGCGGATATGATTCCCATGTAGGCGTAGTGGCTGCCGATATGCCAGGCGTTGCCGCCGCCCGGCGCGATGGGGATATCCCCGGCAACGTGGTCGCTGTCATAGCCGCAACAGCCCATCTGCCCTCCTGCGGCTAGGTGTAGCAAGTCGCTGGCCAAGAAGTCCCGCCAGGGCCCGGTCTGGCCGAACGACGTCAACGAGCACATGATTAGCCGCGGGTTTGACAGAGACAAGTCGTCGTACCCCAAACCTAGGGAGGGTAATTTGCCGGCATCGAACGTTTCTAGTATGACGTCCGCGGTGTCGGCCAGCCGTCTGAATAGAGCCCGTCCGTCCTCTGTTTCCAGGTCGAGTGTGATACCACGTTTGGATGTGTTGTAATGCCAGAATGAGAGGCTGCGCTCCCGGTGGGGTAGGTCGTCCAAGAATGGCCCAACGGTACGGGAAGTTTCGCCTCCCGAAGGCTCGATCTTGATGACCTCGGCCCCTAGGTCAGCCATTAGCTTCCCGCAGTACTGCCCCTTCTCGTCGGCCAACTCGAGCACCCGTAGTCCGGACAGCGGGCCTGGCTGCTGTTCCGCGTCGGCCGGTTTTCCGGAGTTGGCTTTTTTGGAGTCGGCGCCTGGACCGGTGAACGGCACAGCCTCAGCATTGATCATGTCGTCCATATAGGAGTACCGGTCCAAGGTTGTAGGCCAGAATGTGTTGTCTTCGTACCCTGAGATAAATTCCTCGTGGCTGAGGCCCAGCATGCCCTCGAAGATTTCTTGGTTGTGCTGACCGATGAGAGGAGCGGCCGTGAAGTTATGGGCAGGCGTCTCGGACAGTTTGAACGGCGCGTTCTGGAATTTCCTGAGGCCAACCACTGGGTGATCAACCTCTAGGTACAATTCCCGGTGGCGGAGTTGCGGGTCGTGCTCAACACGATTCTCGGTGCTCTGCACCGGCATCGCGGGCACACCCGAAGACTGGCAGAGTTCCATTAACTCGTACTTCTCGAGGGTTTGCGCCCACTCTTGTATCTTTAGATCCATCTCTTCTTGGTTCTGTAGACGAGCACCTAAGGTGTTGAATCTGGGCGAATCAGCCCACTTGGGTGAACCCATTACACCAACCAGGCGTTGCCATTCCTCGTCGGAGAAACAGGTGATGGCGCACCAGTCGTTGTAACCGCCGCCCTTAGTCCGGTAGGCGTTATGAGGAGCGGTGGTTGGGCCCCGGTAATTGTTGACCATCGGGGTGCCGGGCCAGTGTGAGCGGTTGCCCGGCGGGTACCCTTCCCTTCGCGATGGACGACCGTTGACCGTGGCGTCCAGCAGCGCGGACCCGTTCAACGTAGCGCCGACAATCATCTGAGAGAGGTCCACGTGCTGCCCTAAGCCGGTCATATTGCGCCGGTAAAGAGAGGTCATAGTGGAGAAGGCTATGTACATGCCGCCGGTGTCATCCAGGTAGGACCAGCCCCACCCTGCCGGCTGCTCTCCTGGCAACCCAGAGAGGAACGTCAGGCCGGAGAAAGCCTGGGCGATGGGTCCCATGGTGAGGTATTCACGGTGCCGCCCCGTGTGCCCAAACCCAGACTGGGACACGTAGACGATGTCCGGCTTGATCTTTGTTAGCTCTTCATAGCCCAGCCCCCAGCTTTGCAGAGCCTTGGCGCTGAAGTTCTCGACCACTACATCCGAGACTGCAACCAGCTTTTTGATCAGTTCCAAGCCCCGTTCCGACCGCAGGTTGACGGTAATGCCTTTCTTGTTGGCGTTGGTGTCGTTGAAGTTAGTCGCGGTATTGAGGTTTGACTCCATGCCGGGAGGCGAGAATCCGGTGGTCCGGCCCCGTTCGTTCAAAGGCCATTCCACCTTGATAACCTCGGCGCCCAAGGCCCCCAGCCAGCGTGTGGCCCATGGACCGGCTCTTACCCATGTGAAATCCAATACCCGGACGCCTGCCAGCGCCTTTGGCGAAACCGTTATCTGCTCTTGGGTTAAGCCCAAATCTTCCTCCGTGATCTCCAGTTTGGGGCGGCAAATACCTCAGCCGTGGGCACGAATATACTCATGGCAAACTGGCGAGTCAATTTAACGGACGGTCTGGTTTTCCAGGTCCAGCACTTTTTCGGCTATCACACTGTACGTCCGCCACGCTGTCTCGTTATGCCTTGTCTCCTCTGGGATGTCTGCATATGTATCTAGGACCACGTAGGCGCAACCCATGGCTTCTAGTTCAGCTAGGTCTCGGTGTATCTGGTCCAGGCTGCCCTCACCGACTAGGCGGTCCGCATCGAGAACGGGCGAGTCTGTCAGCCGGACCTTGATCCTGGGACACAGATTCGGCATGGGCCGGCCTTTTTCGTCAGCTATCTCTTTGAGACGGGGAATCCCAGTATCCCTGAACCAGGGCATGGCTATCCGAACGGGGTGCCAGGCATCGCCGAATCGGACTGTACGGCGCAACGCGGCATCGCTAGGGCCTCCTACCCAGATCGGGGGATGAGGAGACTGGACCGGCCGTGGCGCTGTATCCACATCTTTGAATGAAGTGAACTTCCCCTCATAGGACGCCACGTCGTTCGTCCATAGTAGCTTGACCGCCTCGAGATACTCGTCGGTTATGGCGCCCCTGGACCTATATGGGACTCTGAGCGCCTGAAACTCTTCCTCGGCCCAACCGATACCAACACCAAAGATGAAACGGCCTCCGCTAAGCTGGTCGATATTGGCACAAGCCCTGGCTATCTCAACAGGGTTGCGGTAGGGAACGATTAACACGGTTGTGCCAAGTTCGATGGTGGTGGTCACTCCGGCCAGCCAGCCAAGAAGCGAGATTGGCTCGAAAAAAGGAGCGGGATATCGGGTGCTCACATCTGGCGTGATGGCAATATGGTCGGAGGTCATGAGCAGGTGAAAACCGAAGGACTCTGAGAATTGCGCCCAGCGTTTCAGAGAATCTGGGCTGACCCCTGGTCCGAAGTTGATCAGGTTCACGCCGATTTTCATTTTTTCTCCTATCTAGCCCAAACACACTCGTGGAAAACATCTTATGATTGAGTGAGCCTGCTGACAATAGCTACCCGATGAAAGTTGTCATCGAATACAGGGAGACAACCAATGGCACAAGGCAGAAGTCCCGAACCGGCTGACCGCGGCGAGTCTCAATCCAACTCAGCGGAAGCCGCGGTTGGCCCCTGTCAGGTGTTACGCCGGATACCGCGACGGGAACACCCGAAAACACAATATTAAGCGCGGTACGGGAAGCGCTGTCGCGCGACCCCATATCCATCGCCTACCGACATGGCGGAGTCCTGCTGAATCACATAGTCCTTGTCGTGTAGGTGGGTAGGCAAGCGCATCGCCACTTGACGACGGTTTACGACCCGATTACGCTCCGATGCGTACACGTGGGCCAAGCCCGAACCGGAGACAAGTGCATGTCACACATCGAACTCCGTTGCCCAAGATGCGGCATATCCCGGCCTGCCGATATGTCGGCCGAGGCATGCCTTGATTGCGGGTCCCCGCTCGATGTTGCCTTCATCACCGGCGAAGCGAATCATGGTGATGCGATTCCTTCACCGGTACACGGTGACAGCGCTAAGGTAACTCTTGGAGAGGGAGATACGCCCTGCGTTCATCTGACGACTCTTAGCGGCCGGCTGTTCTTGGACAAGCTATACGCCAAGCTCGAATTCTTGAATCCGACCGGGTCATTCAAAGACCGGGGTACTGCGACGATGCTGTCGGTTGCCAGAGAGTATGGCGTGAACGAGTTAGTCGAAGACTCGTCAGGTAACGCCGGAGCTTCCGTTTCAGCCTACGCCGCCCGCGCCGGGATCAAGTCCCACATATTCGTGCCCGCCGACGCCCCCGAGGCAAAGCTCCGGCAGATAAAGGCATACGGAACAGAGGTTCACCCCATCGAGGGGCCACGGGAGGCCGTCACGGCTGCCGCCATCGAGTACTCCCGGGAACACGGTCTGGTTTACGCGTCCCATATGCTCAGTCCATATTTCGCCGAAGGCACCAAAGCCTTCGCCTACGAGGTTGTGCGACAGTTTGGGGAAGCGATGCCCGAACACGTTGTCTTTCCGGTGGGTAACGGCTCCCTTCTGATTGGGGCGTTCAATGGCTTCAAAGAGCAACGTGATTCAGGGCTGATAGAAAAATTCCCACGCCTGCACTGCGTCCAGTCGAGAAGTGTCATGCCTTTGGTTGCGGCCTTCAACGGGGAAGTATGGAATTCGGGCTCTGCCCGCAAAACCGTTGCTGGAGGAATATCCATTGCCGCGCCGTCTCGCCAGTGGCAGATCCTGGAGATACTCCGGCTAACGGGTGGGTCGGCCGTCGCGGTTGAGGAATCGGGCATCCTGCAGATGCAAAGGGACCTGGCGGAAGAGGAAGGCATCTTCGCCGAACCGACTTCGGCAGTAGCCTTCGCAGGACTGGAAAAATTGTCCGAACACGGCGTCATTAATGAAGGCGATACAGTGCTTGTTCCGGTCACCGGGTTTGGCCTCAAAGATGAGCCGCCACCGCCGTGCCCTTCGCCGGTCGCATGATCGATGTGCCGGTGGATGAATGGGCCAAGGTGGTGATGTCTACATCCACGGCCTGCCGTCCGAGTGACGCTGAGAAACAAGCTGCCCGTGACGCAGCATAAGCAAGGTCTAAGGCTGGAAAATCGCCACCGCATCGGCCGCCCTGACCCCTTGTCCTGTGGGCAGGACCATCAGCGGGTTGATGTCCAGTTCAGCGAGGCTGCCTTCGAGTTGGGCTCCCAATTGAGAAACGCGCACTAGGGTATCGGCCAGGGCGGCGATGTCGGCTGCGGGCTGTCCCCGGAACCCCTCCAATAGGCGGGCCCCTTTAACTTCGGCAATCATCTGTAGGGCATCGCTTTCGTCGATGGGACAGAGGCGCAGGGAAACGTCGTTGTAGACCTCGACCATCACTCCGCCGGAGCCAAAGAGAATTGTTGCTCCCAACTGGGAGTCGTAACTGACTCCAACTATCACTTCCACGGCGTTGGAGACCATCTCCTGTACGAGCACTCCATTCATACCTGCGCCGGCGTTCGCAGCGTTAGACGTTACCTCATCGTAAGCCGCCCGCACTGCAGCTTCGTTGTCGAGTCCCAACTTGACCAGCCCGGCCTCTGTTTTATGTGGTACCCCGGTAACATCTGCTTTCAACACCACCGGGTATCCAATCTCATTTCCCGCTTCCACCGCGGCGTCCGCGGTCTGAACTAGGGTTTCCGTGGTGACCGGCACGCCCCACTCAGCCAACAGGTGTTTGCTCTGGTGCTCTGAAAGTGCGACCCCGCCCTTCACGGCCAGCTTGTTGGCAACAGTCTGTTGCTCGGTGGTAATGCCTAGAATCGCAGGGAAACCAGCTTGGCCTCGGCGGCCAAGCCAGATGTGGTAATCAAGCAGACTGCGGATACCGGTTGCCAACCGGTTGGGGGTGTAGAACACCGGGATGCGAGCCTTTTTCAACGTATCCAGGCCCGCAGATTCTCTCCGGCTGCCTGTCCAAAGGAACGCCAGAGCCATCTTTTTGTCCAGGTCCCGCTGGGCGATAACCTGCTCTGCCTGGGTGTCGCCGCCGGAGCTGGCCACCACCAGCGTGCCCATCGCCGGGTCGTTGGCCATGAACTGCATAATCTCCGGGAAGGAGTCGCTGTTGGCGAATCCGGTGACGTCCGAAGGATTGGACGCCCATCCGAACCCTTTCAACACACCGTTGATTCCGTCCCGAGCGGTGTCGTTGAGTTCAGGCAGGTCCAAGCCCACCTGGCCGCACATGTCGGCCGTCAGGGAGCTGATTCCTCCGGAGTGGGACACCACTGCCAAGCCCTGGGCCGGTGGTGGCGGGGAGTTGGCCAGAAGGTTGGAAACTTCCAAAAGCTCGTCATAGTCAGCGACTCGAATCACACCGTACTGGGACAGCGCGGCGTCGTAAAGCGCGTCCAGGCCGGTGAGCGCGGCGGTATGCGACTGGGCCGCCTTGGCGCCCAGGTCCGACCGGCCGATCTTGATGAGGACGATTGGCTTGCCGCGTTCCGCAGCGAGCTTGGCTATCTCGATAAATTTGCTGGCGTCTTTGAATCCTTCCACGAATCCAGCAATCACTTTGGTGTCATCGTCATCTAGCAGGTAACGCACGAAATCCGAGAAATCCAGGTCGGCCTCGTTGCCCGTTGAGATGATGTAACTCAGTCCGATGCCACTGTCCAACGCCCGGTTCAGGAACGGCCCGAATGCCGACGCGCCGCTCTGGCAGACCAACCCCACTGGCCCGCTGAGTCCCTCGGCTCCGCGGGAAGATGAACTGACCCAGATGTTGTCCTTCACGTTGGCCAACCCCAGGCAGTTGGGGCCGCTTATTCGCAGTCCCGATTCCCTGGCGAATTCCCCTAAATGGGCCTGAAGGTCCCTCCCTTCCTGAGTCCCCCGCTCTGAGAACCCTGCGGAGATAACGATGGCCGCTCTGGTCCCCTTCTGGTGACATTCGTTCAGCACACTCAGGACTTGCCCGGAGGAGACAACCACACCGACCACGTCTGGGACTTCGGGAAGGTCACTGACGCTGGGATAGCACTTGACACCCATGACTTCGTCGTAACGTGGGTTCACCGGATAGACGCTGACCTGGTCCCCAGCCTTCAACGCCGCGGCCAGCATCCGGCCGCCGTATTGCAAACGCGGCGTGGCCCCGACGACGGCGATCGAGCGGGGATTGAGCATCTTGTCGATAGAGGAAAGTTGGTCGTCGGTCCAGCTGGTCACGTGCGGCTCCATAGGTTTTGATGACAGGATTTATAGGCGTCTGAGAAATCTCAGTCCGAGACTACCATGCTTTTGCATCAACTGGGAACACCTAAAATGCCACCAACCAGTCATGCGTAAACAGTAAGCAGGCTCGCCATATGCTAAACTCCCTTCAGTCTGGGACTCAGGCTGAAAAATAGGCCGGTCCGACAGGAGAAAAGTATGGCTTCCAATGTGGTCCTTTCAAATGAAGAATTCAACGTGGTCGGCAGCAGGCCCATCCGCCACGACGGCAACGATAAGGTAACCGGGCGGGCGCGCTACAGCGCCGATATGACTCTTCCTAGACTACTTCATGGGAAGATTCTGCGCAGCCCCCACGCCCACGCGCGAATCAAGGCCATCGACCCCACCCGAGCCCTGGCTCTCTCAGGCGTGAAGGCAGTGGTGACCTCTGCGGATTTCGCTCAGCCGAGCGGCAAGGTAGCCGACTTGGGTGAAGGTGCAATGGCCAACCCCAAGTGGATTAGCAACAACTGTATGGCCTCCGAAAAGGCCCTATACAAAGGCCACGCCGTAGCGGCAGTGGCAGCGACCAGTCTGCAGGTAGCGGAAGAGGCACTTGCATTGATTGACGTGGACTACGAGGTCCTGCCGGCCGTGACCGACATCATCGAGGCCATGAAAGACGATGCCCCTGTTTTGCACGAGCGCCTGGCCAACTCTCAAAATGTGGATATCCGTCCCGGTGGACTGCGCGACGATGATGATGCGGGGAAAGCTACGAATATCTCCAACCATTTCGTCTTTGAGCTGGGCGACGCTGAAAAAGGGTTCAAAGAAGCAGACATCATAGTGGAACGGGAGTACCGGACCGCCACCGTGCATCAGGGTTATATCGAACCCCACTCCGCCACCGCGATGTGGGGCGAAGACGGAAAATTGACCGTTTGGTGCAGCAGCCAAGGCCATTTTCAGATTAGAGACCTCACAAGCCTGGTCCTTGGCATCCCTGTTTCCCAGATCAAGGTAGTGCCCATGGAAATCGGCGGAGGCTTCGGAGGAAAGACGGTTATCTACCTGGAGCCGGTGGCCGCGGCGCTCTCCAAGAAAGCGGGGCGCCCAGTGAAGATTTCCATGGCCCGCCCCGAGGTATTTGAAGCAACCGGCCCAACCTCGGGTAGTTTTATTCGTGTGAAGATCGGCGCCAACAAAAAGGGGATGATCACCGCAGCGGACGTCACTATGATGTACGAAGCCGGCGGTTTCCCTGGCTCTCCCATAGTTCAGGCCTGTCAATGCGTTCTGACTCCCTACGAGGTCGCCAACGGCAGAATCGAAGGCTACGACGTGGTGGTCAACAAACCCAAAGCCGCCGCCTACCGCGCCCCGGGTGTGCCGGCCGCGGCCTTCGCTACGGAATCTGTCATCGACGAGATCTGCGAGAAGCTTGGCATGGACCCGCTGGAATTCCGGGTCAAGAACGGCACCCAAGAAGGGAGTCGCCGGATTCCTGGCCCAGTGTTACAGACCGTGGGTTATCAAGAAACTTTGGCCGCGGCCATGCAAACCGACCACTACAAATCAACCCTTGAAGGCCCGAACCGGGGACGGGGTGTTGCCGCTGGGTTCTGGTTCAACGGTACCGGACCGGCCTGCGCAACCGCCAGCGTGAATGGCGATGGGACCGTGAGCCTGACCGAGGGGTCGCCCGACATCGGCGGAGGTCGGGTATCTATGGCCATTCAGATGGCTGAGGTGTTGGGAATTCCCGCTGAAGATGTGCACCCATCGGTGGGCGACACCGATGCCGTGGGATACACTTCATTAACCGCCGGTAGCGGCGCCACATTCAAGTCTGGCTGGGCTTCTTATGAGGCGGCCCATGATATCAAGCAGCAGATCATCGAGAGGGCTGCGCGGATCTGGGAAATTGATGTCAAAGACGTGGAGTTCAAAGAGGGCCTTGCTTCTCACAAGTCGGACCCTGAGTTGAAGTTAAACTTCAAACAGATCGCGGCGCGGTTGAATAGCACAGGCGGTCCAATCGTAGGCCGGGGCAATGTGAATCCGGCGGGCGTCGGCAATGCCTTCGCCGTGCACATAGTAGATGTGGAAGTTGACCCAGATACCGGTAAAGTAGACGTCCTACGCTACACCGCCCTTCAGGACGTCGGAAAGGCCGTCCATCCGAGTTATGTGGAAGGTCAATTGCAGGGTGGTGTGGCCCAGGGGATCGGTTGGGCGCTCAACGAGGAGTACGTTTACAACGACTCGGGCGAGATGTCCAACTCGTCGTTCTTGGACTACCGGATGCCCACTAGTTTAGACCTGCCGATGATCGACACCGTTATTGTCGAGGTAGCCAATCCGGGCCATCCTTTCGGAGTCCGCGGGGTTGGTGAAGTGTGCATCGTGCCTCCCATGGGCGCGGTGGCCAACGCCATCCACAACGCCGCGGGAGTCCGCATGGACGTGCTCCCCATGTCTCCGGCCAACGTTCTAGAAGCCCTTTGGGCCAAAGACGGGGAATAGGGAGCCAAAAAGTCCGGAGAGGATTTCGCTCTCACCTGAAGCTAATAACAAACACCCCGGCTCAATTGCCGGGGTGTTTGTGACTATAAGGAATGATTCGATGACTCAGCCTGGCCCGTCGACCAACACCGGCCCAGAATTCGTTAGGGAAATGGCGCGGAGCTTCTGGTATTCCGCCATCTTGCGCGCCGCGATCAAGCTAGATGTCTTTGCCCTCTTGGAAGACCGGGCCCTCACCTACCAGGAAGTTGCCGATTCCCTGGGTGCGTCGCCAAGGTACACTCAAGCCTTCCTGGACTGTTGTGTAGTCCTGGAGTTGCTGGAAGAATCGACCGGAAAATTCACCAACTCCTCAAACGCATCCAGCTTTTTGGTCAAGGGAAAGGATTCCTACGTTGGAGACCATGCCCTGCACCATACAAACACCTGGGTTTCCTGGGGCCGCTTGGACGAGGTCATAAAGGACGGCAAGACCATTCTGCCATTCGAGACCGGGTTCGTAGACCCAGACACCTACTGGACCAATTACATGACCGGCCAGCACAACCGGGCGACCTCGGGTCAATCCCGGCAATTGGTCGAGAACGTCGATCTTCGAGACAAACGAAATCTCATCGACCTGGGCGGCGGCGCCGCCAGCTACAGTATCGCCCTCTGTGAAGCCAACCGGCAGCTTAAGGCAGTGGTTGTCGATCAGAAAGAGCCGCTAAGAATCGCCCGGACTCTAGTTGAGCAAAGCAACCTGACGGACCGGATAACCCTGCTGGAAGGCAGCTTTTTTGAGAGCGACCTCGGGACTGGATATGATGTTTGCTTGATCTCCGGGGTTGTCCTGATCTTGCCTGAAGAAGACTGCCAAAAGCTGTTCAAGCTCGCTTTCGAGATCCTTGCGCCTGGTGGACTGGTCATAGTCCAAGACTATATGCGCCTTGAAGACAGCCCTGAACGCAAACGCCTGGATACCCTAGAAGACCTTTATGTCTTAGTGGTCTTCAACCCCAGAGCAGGTGACCGCGAAGGCGCCGAAGTCGTCTCATGGCTAGAAGATGCGGGATTCAATACCCCGAAGACGATCCCTTTGCCGACTCAGTTGGGCCTGATCACGGCGGAAAAGGCAGCGGCACCCTAGGTTCAGAGTTTCTGATCGATGTGTCAGTAATACGAGCAGGCAACGGGAGGAACGATTGAGCTACCTGGGACGGTCGATAAAAAGGTTCGAAGACGCCCGATTGGTAATCGGTGATGGCGTATTCATAGACGACATCAAATTGCCGGACATGCTTCATGCCGCTGTGGTGCGCAGCGTACACGCCCACGCCCGCATCCGTTCAATAAATGTCGCCGATGCCATAGAGCTAGATGGGGTAGTGGAAGTCCTTACTGGGGCTGACCTCGCTGGTAAATTACCGGACCTGCCAATCAGACCCATGGGCGATCGTTCTGTGGACGAATTCAACCCACCGGAACATCCGGTGCTGGCCCAGGACAAAGTGTGTTACGTTGGCCAGCCTGTAGCGGTGGTGGTGGCCAAAAACCCATACCTGGCCAGGGACGGCGCCGAATTGGTGGCCGTGGACTATGAGCCTCTCACCCCGGTCGTAAACCCAGTTGACGCCGCCAACGAAGATGTGCCGGTCATCCACCCACACTTGGGGACCAATGTGGCGATGCGGTCGGTCCAAGAGGGCGGTGACATTGAAAAGGCATTTGCCCAAGCTGCTCACATAGTCCGTCAGAGATACGAGATTCCCCGCCTTGCGCCGTCGTCTATGGAAACGCGGGGCGTCATCGGCAATTACGACGTCTCCAGCGATCTGCTGACCGTTTGGGACTCCACTCAAGCGCCCAACCAGATCAAAAGGTATCTGGCGCAAATGCTCGGCCGGCCAGAAGAGTCCATTCGCGTTGTGGCCCCCGATGTGGGTGGCAGCTTCGGCATCAAAGATTGTCTGTTCTCTGAAGATGTCCTGATGCCCTTCCTTGCTCTGCGGTTACAGAAACCGGTTAAGTGGGTCGAGGACCGCCAGGAGAACCTGATCACCTACCATGGCAGGGGCATGAGCCTGGATGTGGAGGTGGCCGTCGATAAAAAGGGTGTGATACTGGGCATACGGGCGAGTATCCTGGCGGATATTGGGGCCTATTTTTATTTCACAACTCCCTTCCCGTTGTTCAATGCTGCCCGCCGGATAACCGGGCCCTACGACGTCCCCGCAGTGAGGGTGGACCTGTTAGGCGTTATCACCAACAAGACTCCTGTCGCCGCCTACCGGGGCACCGGAAGCCCGGAAGCAGCCTTCTGTATCGAGCGGACACTGGACCTGATCGCTAAGGACCTGGGACTGGACCCGGCAGAGATCAGGCGTAGTAACTACATCTCCAAAGATGCATTCCCTTATAAGTCCTGCACCGGCAACATGTATGATTCGGGCGATTATCTGCTGGCGCTAGACCGCGCCTTAGAGTTGGTTGAATACTCGGCGTGGCGAGAAAAGATTAAGCATCGACGGCCAGTTGATCCTTATCTCGGCGTCGGACTGGCGACGTTCATAAAATCTTCCGGAGCGGGGGGAGAACACCGGGTTGAGAGCGCGCGAGTAAGGATAGACTCTTCCGGGCAGATCGACGTCTACACCGGCGTTTCGCCTCACGGCCAGGGTACCGAGACTACATTTGCCCAGATCGCAGCAGAAACACTGGGAGTGGACCCCAGCCAGGTCCGAGTACACCACAGCGATACTGCCATATATCCTCATGGCATCGGCACCAGCGCCAGCCGGGGCCTTATCATCGGCGGCTCCGCCGTCCAACTGGCCCTTCAGGAAGCGCGCGAGAAGTTAGCCGGCTTCGCGTCCAAGTTCTTTTCCTGCCCTGCAGCGGATATCAAGTTTTCGGATGGAGGAGTCTTCGATCTTCATCATCCTGACACAAAGATCCCCTTTGAAAAACTAGCGGGGATGGAGTCGGGACTGGACTTTGAGCATGAGTACACCCTTCCCCAAAGCCCTGTCTCATTCGGTGCCCATGCAGTGGTGGTAGAGGTGAACCACGACACGCTGGCATTGAAGATCCTGCGCTATGTTGGTGTCCATGATTGTGGGCGAATCATCAATCCCATGATCGTCGAGGGTCAGATTCATGGCGGGATAGCCCAAGGTATTGGGCAAGCTCTTACTGAAAGCATCGTCTACAGCGAGGAAGGACAACCTCTAACTGGCAGCCTGATGGACTACGCTCTACCAAGGTCGACAACGATCCCTGACCTAACACTGGACACGGTCGACACAATCTCGCCAACCAATCCTTTGGGCTCCAAAGGCATAGGTTCAGTCTCCACCGTTCCCTCCCCGGCAGCGATTGCCAACGCCGTGATGAATGCCATCTCTCCCTCCGGTGTCCGCCACATCGACGCCCCTTATACTCCTGAGAGGTTATGGAGGGCTATTCGGGAGCACGGGACGGTCAATGGCTAATTCACCCTATATAACCCCGCGCTGCGACAAATCCTGAAGCGCCTGCGCATCCAGCCCTAGCAGGTCGCGATAGACTAGATCGTTGTCGTGGCCGACGGGCACAGAGCCGCGCCAGATCTTGCCGGGGGTTTTCGAGAATTTGGGGACTACGCCAATCCCCTTCACGGTCTTGCCCAGTTGTTCGTCCTCCCACTCCACGTGGATACCCCGTTGCTGGTAGTGTGAGTTCTCGGCCATTTCCTGGGCATTCATGATCTTGCTACAGCCCACCTGGGCGTCGTTCAGAGCCGTTACAACCTCGTCCATCGTTCGTTCCTCCACCCAACCTCGCAGGATGGCGTCGAACTCGATTCCCTGAGAGGACTCGATCTCGCGCCTGGCCGAGACCCATTTCTCATTGTCCGGGTCCAGACCGAGCACAACGCACACCCGGGAGTAAACGACCGGTCCGATGGCGGCCACCACTACCCAGCCGTCCTTGGCTTTAAAGGTGTCCCACGGTTGGGCGTTGCCGGCCTTGTTACCCGCTCTCTCCCGCACCATTCCCAACTCGTGGTAGGCGATCATCGTCCCCGACAAGATGCGGTGCACCGCCTCGAATTGGGCCAGGTCGATCACCTGACCTTCTCCAGTCCGTTGGGCGTGGATATACGCTGCCAGCGACGACCAAAGGCAAAAAAGCGCGGTGATGTAATCGGCCGTCCACGGCACGGCCCGCGATGGCGGGTCGGGGTCGGGATTTCCAGCTAAGTTCATCATTCCGCCGAAAGCCTGGGCGGTGAAGTCGTATGATGCGCGTCTGACGTATTCGGGGTCGCCGTCCTGCCCGAAACCGGAAACGTGGCAGATTACGATGCCTGGATTGGCCTCAAGAATGGTCGCATCATCCAGCCCCCATTTGTCGTAGGTGCGGGCTTTAGAACTCTCCATCCAGATATCGGTGCGGCGGATGAGATTGAGGAAAATCTTTTGCCCCTCCGATGTACTGAAATCCAGAGTCGTGTAGTAGGTGTTCCGCCGGTCCTGTACCCAGGAACTGGCTACCTGTTCGCCATCCGGAGATTCGATGGGGAACTCTGCATGCCGCCAGTCCTCGCCACCTCCGGGCCGTTCGATGTGGATGACCTCGGCGCCCATCTCTGCCGCCATACCGGCAGCCACGGGCTCGGCCACGATGGTGCCTGTCGACAGGACCCGAACACCCTGCAACGGGCCGAATTGTTCCAATAATAACGAAGGTCCTTGCGGCCCCATCAAAGGCCTCCTTGGTCAGCTAAAGGTGGAAAGTTCTATGATCTCTGCGCTCTTGCGGTCTCCGTCAAGTTCGAGCACCGCAACCTGGCCCAATCGCCGTATCTGTTTGGGCAGGCTGGGGCTGCCTGGGTTCAACATCAATATCCCCTGGAACTCTTCAACCACTGGATAGTGGGTGTGGCCGAAAATCACGATATCGACCTGTGTGTCAAATACTTTCTCAAGGGCGGTGGTTAGAGAAGTGTCCGGTGGGAAATGCTTGGACAGAGGACTGAACTCAGTGACTTCCTGGGCCATGCCCGGCACCAACAGGTCATGGATTAGGCCGATGGTATGTCCACCAAGATTTAGGACACGAAACATGTCCACCACCCGGGCATCTTCGTTGAAATGTGCCTTGGCGCCCAACTCAACAGCATAGACCGGAGCGATCTTCTCCAGCCAGTCGAGGCATGAAGGTTGGTAGATGTCACCAGCATGGATTATCGCGTCCACGCCCTCAAAGGCTGATACAACCTCCTGCGGTGGTTCCTCACCAACGCTGGGGTTGTGGGTGTCGGAGATTACTCCTAATCGCATCGTGTGAACTCCGTACTATTCTGGGGTAATGTGCGCCTCCGGTATTCTACACGCAAACTATCACTGCCCTGTTGGTACAATCCCAGGTGTGTTTCGCCAAACCTACTAGACTAAGGAGGTTGACTAGATGTCAACGCACAACGAAAACTCGCGTCCATGCATGTCCATCGCTGAACACAATCTGACACTGGACCAGGTGCAGGCGGCCATGAAAGCGATGATGGACCAGGCCCAGGCAACATCGGAAACGCCGGTCTGCATGGCTATCGTCGACGCTTCCGGGAACATGGAAGCCTTCGCCAAGATGAACAATGCCCGGGTGTTCACTCGAAGGCACGCCGTTCGCAAGGCCTACACCGCCGCCATTCTGGGCATCAACAGCGGCGATTGGGGACAGAATATGTCCAGCATCGGCCAAAGTGTCAGTGAGAACGGCGACCCGATGATCACCTATGAACAGGGTGGCGTAACCATCATACAGAACGGCTCTATCCTGGGCGGTATCGGCGTTGGTGGTATACGCGGGCACAACGCTGATGATGAACTGGCTAAGGTCGGGTTGGCGGCGATGGGGCTTTAGGTTAGGCGTCGGGATTGGGCACGTCGCCGGTGATGCCGTTGGCTACCAGGTCGTCGATCTCGCTGGTCGAAATGCCCAGCAGGCCGCTCAGCACCTGGTAATTGTGCTCACCCAGCGATGCCGCCGGCACAGTCGTTTGCCTGGGGCTCTTGGATAGCACCCAAGGGAGAGTCGTCTGCTTGTAGATGCCCGCTTCCGGGTGGTCGACCACATCCCAGAACCCCCTGGCATCCAGGTGGGGCTCGACGATGGTATCGCTGCCCTTGAGCACCGCACCGGCGGGCACTCCCTCCGCTTGGAGCAGGTGCATGGCCTGGTAGTGATCGCATTCGTGAGTCCATGACGAGATTATCTTGTCCAATGCGTCATGGTTTTCGCGGCGGCCCTTAGCGTCTTGGAACCTGGCGTCAGTTTCCAATTCAGGCTGACCAATGGCCCGGCATAGACCAGCCCACTCGTCTTGGGAGCCAACCGAGACCGCAACCCACATGTCGTCACCCGTGCATGGGTAAACGCTTTGAGGCGCCATATCTCGGTGCCTGTTTCCCATTGTCCCGGCCACGCGGCCGCTAACCGAGAAATCCAGTACCGATTCGCCAAGCAGCATGGAAGTGACTTCCCTTTGGGAGAGGTCGACTAGGCATCCGTGGCCGGTCTGGCGCCGCCGCCTTAACGCAGCCATCAGCGCGCCGAAGGTCAAGATACCCACAACTGGATCGGGAAAGACCTCGTTGGTCATTAGAGGCAGCCCGTTGTCGTATCCGGTGATCGAGGCTAGACCCGCCGTCTGTTCCAGGGTGGAGCCGAGGGAGCCATAGTTGGCTTCGGGGCCGGTAGCTCCCTGGCTGCTGATCTTCAGGTAGACCAACATCGGATTTTCTCGGGACATGGCTTTATAGCCCAGGCCCAGCCGGTCCATCACCGATCCGCGGTAATTCTCCACCAACACGTCGCTGACCCGGACCAGGCCAAGGAAAAGTCTCTTCCCGCGAGGGTCGGTCAAGTCTAGTGTGACCGACAGTTTGTTGATGTTCCGGTGCACGTGGTGCGCGGTGCGGTCCCAGGGGCGTTCACCCTGGTCTCCGCCGGGGTATACCCGTGGGTCGCGAGGCCCCGGCCTGGCGCGGCCCCGATTGATGTCCATCCGGGATCGGGACTCCAGCTTAATCACCTCGGCCCCCATGAAGCCAAAAAACATGGTCGCGTAGGGTCCGGCTGCCACTTGGCTCAGGTCCAATATCCTCAGTCCGCTTAGTGCAAGGTCGTTAGTCGTCATATTTGGCCTATTCCCCGCCTTCAGGCGCAAGTTGGGACAAGTCCTCGCGGGAAAATCCCAGACGTCCGCCCAAGATCTCTTCATTGTGATCGCCCAAATTGGGAGCAGGAAGTAATCTCCATGGGTCGTCGCCCATCCGGAACGGTGCGCCTGGGTGGGTCACTTCGCCGAACATTGGGTCCGGCAGGGGCTTAAAGAATTCCCGGTCTACCATCTGCTGTGCGACCAATAGATCCTCGACCGTGGCCACGTATCCGGTGATGGTCCGTAGCGCCTGGAGGGTATGGTAGATCTCCTCTTTGGGCTTGGTAGCGGCCCAGTTTCCGACTACGACCAACAGTTCCTGCTGGTTAGCGCGTCGCGCTTCTTGGGTGGTGAACCTAGGGTCTTCCGCAAACTCGGGCACGCCCATCAGTTGACATACCTTGGGCCAGGTGCCCTGCTGAACTCCGCTTTCCAAGCCCGGACTGACCCAGCCGTCCTTGGCTCGTACCAAGTTGGTTGGCCGCCGAACCGGTGTGTGGCCGAACTGTTCGTTGATGGACGAATGGATCTGGGCCACGGTCATCACGTCCATCGCCGAGATGTCCACATGCTGCCCATAGCCCTGGGCGTCTCTGACATGGAGTGCAAGCATGGCCGCGGAAAAGGCGCTTATGCCAGTGGTGTAGAGCGCAGACTCACCACCGACCTTCAATGGTTCACGGTCGGGCAGGCCGACGGTGTACATCAATGCGCCGACGGCCTGGGCTACGATGTCCGACCCCTTGTAGTCGCGGTACGGCCCCGATTGTCCGAATGGAGTGACGGAAACGTAGATCAGGCCGGGATTGATCTTCGCTAGAGAGTCATAACCCAGTTCAAGGGATTCTAGGTATCCAGGCGCAAAGCTCTCAACAAGGATGTCACTTTCCTGGGCCAGTCGTTTCACGGACTCGGCCTGTCCAGGCGTCTCTAGATTGAGGGTGATGCTTTTCTTGCTGGTGTTCAGGTAGGCGAAAAGGGCACTGCGTTCGAGTCCGGATTCGCCTCTCATTATCGGCTCAGACTGCCTAGATGAGTCCCCCGTGAAGGGCGGCTCGACCTTGATGACCTCAGCGCCCAACCCGGCCAGGAACTTGGCACAGAAAGGCCCGGCCACCCCCTGGCTCAAGTCGAGGACTTTTATATCGCTGAGCACTCCGGCGTTATTTTCCATGACGATCATTCATAGGTCTCAGATTCACCTAGATACCGGTTCGACATGCCATATTAACCGAAAACGGGGCAGCGCAAACGGCCCTGGCCGCCGAATCGTAAAAGTTGTATCTACTGCATCCCGGTGGACATTCCAATTAGGCATCGCTAATATCCCCTAATAATGACCAACCAACAGACACAAAACCGGGCGTCACTGTGACGTTAGACGGATTATTGCCTGGAGTCCGGGTGCTTGATGTGGGGCAGGGAATCTCCGGCCCCTATTGCGCCAAAATCATGGCCCAGATGGGCGCGGAAGTGATCAAGGTTGAACCCCCAGAAGGCGAAGAAGCACGGAGCATGGGACCCTTCCCCGGCGGCCAACCACATCCCGAAAAAAGCGGCCTGTTCCTGGCCCTGAACGCTAACAAATATGGCATCACCCTTGACCTCGATTCAGCTGACGGAGCGAAAGCGTTCCTGAAGCTGGCGACAACCGCCGATATAATTGTCGAGAACCCGCCGCCGGTCTCGTTGGAGGACCGAGGACTTGGCTTCCAAGCTCTAAATGACGGCAATCCCGGTCTCATCTTCACCTCCATCACGCCCTTCGGCAACCGAGGTCCCTACATGGATTTCAAGGCCACTGACTTGGTCCTCTACCATATGAGCGGCCACGCCCACGGCCTGTTGGGGGCGGTGAAAGGCCCGGACAGCGACCCGCCGATCAGGGCCGGTGGGCATCAGGCGGAGTTGGTGGGCGGCATGGCCGCCGCAACTGCTACTATCATGGCTCTCTACCGCAAACGCATGACCGGCCAAGGCGCCCGAATAGATATCTCGTCTTTCGAAGCGATGGTCACTCAGTTGATCAGCGGCCTGGCCAACAGCGCCTACGGCAGACCCGCGCCGCCCAGGGACCTGGCCAAAGTGGAGGAAGCGGCCATCGGCGGTATGGTCGGCGCTATCGGAGGCATTCTGCCCTGTAACGACGGTTATGTGGCAATCTCCCCCAGAGAGGACGCCCAATGGGAACGGTGGCTCCTGGTGATGGGAAGCCCTCCCTGGGCGGCCGATGACCGTTACGCCACCCGCGACGCCCGGCAGAAGAACTCTCCGGCGCTGTGGAACCTGCTTAGTGAGTGGAGCGTGAACCATTCCAAGCATGAGATTGCACGTATGGGCCAGGAACAACGCGTCCCCTGCTTCCCGGTTAACACGGTTCTGGACCTACTCAGTGACGAGCACCTGGCCAACCGCGAATTCTTCGTAGAGATGGAGCATTCCGTTGCGGGCACCTTCAGATATCCCGGTGCAGCTTACAAGTTATCTAACACTGAACTGCCTCTGGCAGCCCGCCCGGCGCCCCTCTTGGGCCAGCACAACCTGGAGATACTGATGGGCCTGGCTTAGCCGATGACCGAACTGCCGCTGCACGGAATCCGGGTACTGGACCTTAGCTGGATCATCGCCGGCCCAACGGCGACACGCTTCATGGCCGCCATGGGCGCTGAGGTGATCAAAATAGGGAGCGCCCGCCGCCCCGACCCGTCCACCAGAGGAGCTCCTTTCCAGGCTTACAACCAGTCCAAGATCTACGCCTCGCTCAACATATCCACACCAGAAGGATTGGCGCTGGTCAAGCAACTACTGGCCATCTCCGACGTGGTCATCGAGAACTTTGCCGCGGGAGTCATAGAACGCTTGGGATTGGGCTATGAAGCGGTCAGTGCTGCTAGGCCCGATATCATAATGGTGGCCTCATCTGGAACCGGGCATTCCGGGCCCCACAAGGACTATGTGGCCTATGGGAGCCTGCTACAGCACTATACCGGCTGGAACTCGATCTCGGGCTACCCAGAGCGGGAGCCGGTAACCGGAGGACTGTGGGCCGACCCGTGGGTTGGGATGGAGCTGGCCATGGTTACCTCCGCCGCCCTGAACAACCGGGCGTTGACCGGCCAGGGGCAATATGTTGATTTCTCCATGGCTGAAGCCCTGAACGCCAGCATCCCGGAAGCGCTCTTGGACTATCAGATGAACGGGCGTGTGAAAGAACCGATGGGGAATCGGGACGACTGGTATGCCCCACACGGCGTCTACCATTGTTCGGGCGCCGACCGCTGGGTCGCCATCGCCGTCACCAATGACGAAGAGTGGGTCTCGTTGTGCCAGGTGATCGGGAGGCCGGAACTGGCATCCGACCCGCGTTACACCGAAGCAGCCGGACGTCGGGACCATCAGGACGCACTTGACGCTGCCATCACCGAGTGGACGTTGCAACACGAAGACGTCAATGCCATGCAACTGCTGCAACAGGTAGGTGTGCCCTCCGGACCGTCGCAGGACATACTCAGGGTGTTTAACGAACCCCAGTTGAGCGAAGCTGGCTACTTCACCAACCTTCGGACTAGCGACGGGGAACTTCGGGACCTGCCCGGACTCCCTTGGCGGTTTGACGGAGAACCGGGCCCCTACCTCACTGCGGCGCCGGTGCTCGGCCAACACAACGAATATGTCTATCAAGAACTGCTGGGGCTGTCCGGGCCGGAGGTCGACCGGATGGTCGAAAAGCAAATAATCTACTGAACTTGCCGCTAGACCCGCATGGGAGATTAGACATGGGCATCCTCTACGAGAAAAAAGGCCATATCGCCTACGTAACTATCGACAACCCCGATAAGGGCAACATCCTCGACCATCAGACATCTGATGAGATTAGCGAGGTGTGGAAAAACATCTGGGAGGACTGGGAAGTCCGCGTCGCCATACTCACCGGCACCGGTGACCGGCATTTTTGTGCCGGCCACAACTTGGCGCCTCCGCCGGGCGTTTCCGAAGAAGACCTGAACCGAATCCGCACAGAGAACATCTTCTGGCCGCTTTCCGGGACCGTTAACGGCGCCAAGATAGGCGCCGACGGGCAGTTGGGCGACCACTACCCCCGCATCTGGAAACCGGTCATTGGGGCCATCAACGGATGGGCGGCCGGCGCTGGCTTCTACCTGATGCTCACATCCACGGACATCCGCATCGCATCCGAAGAACACGCCCAATTCAAATTCGCCCTGCTGAGCCAGGGTTGGGTCGGCAACGGACCTGGTGCGACGTTTCTGACACGCCAGGTCTCTCACGCCGATGCCATGAGAATTCTGCTCACCGACGAGGCCTTCGACGCCAAAGAGGCGCTGCGTATCAGCCTGATTAACGAGGTTGTTCCCCATGGCCAGTTGATGACACGGGCCGAAGAGATCGCCAATCGCATCGCAGGGATGCCTCCGGTTGCGGTCCGCATGATGAAGGAGTTCTCCATCAGGTTTCGGGATATCCCAATCTCAGAGGCCTGGCGGGTCCAAACCCTCTATAATACCCTGCTGACTCAACTCACCACCGATGGGGACGAAGGCCGGAAGGCGTTCTTGGAGAAAAGATCGCCCGACTTCACCGGTGGTATACGCCCGAAAGCTCCAGGGTTCCCAGAATTGAGTCCCGAGGAACGGGCGTTGCTGGACGAGACCCGCAGAGAATTGTACGGGTAACCGCTTTTAGCTTATCCTTGTGCCAGACAAATTTCGGGAGGCAGTAAATGCCATACGTAGACAACTCGGGCGTCAGCATCCACTACCACGTTGAGGGCGACGGTCCGCCTCTAGTCATGCAACATGGCCTTACCAACAGCCTCCAGACCTGGTACGCCTACGGATTCGTCGAGGAGTTAAAAAAGGAATACCGGGTGATCCTGGTGGACGCCCGCGGTCATGGACTCAGCGATAAACCTCACGACCCAAATGAATATGACCTGAAGCTACGGGTGCGCGACATCCTGGCGGTGATGGACGACCTGGACGTGGACAAGGCCCACTATATGGGCTATTCCATGGGCGGCCGCATCGGCTTCGGCCTGGTGATGCATGCCCTAGACCGGTTCCATTCGCTGATTCTTGGCGGGATGGGTGCCGACACCGTCAATTCCGATACTCCGCCGCAAGACCGGATCAACACCTTGCGGCAGGGAATGGCACACTACGTGTCCGAAGCTGAGGCCAAGGAAGGCCCCATCGAGGCCGGACGCAGGGACCGGCTGCTGGCGAACGACCCTGAGGCGCTGATCGCCGCGACCACCGCGCCCAAGGGCACCGACGGCGTGCCGAAGTTGCTACCCAGCTTGAACTTGCCCTGTCTGCTCTACTGCGGAGACGCTGACGGGTTTTACCCCGGCTCCAAAGCAGCTGCTGAGGCGATCCCCAATTCGGTTTTCGTGACATTGCCCGGATTGAACCACGGCGAGGCATCCCGTGCCGGCGAGTTGGTCCTGCCTCACGTCACTAGATTTCTCGAACAGGCCGCTGCAAATGTAGCTGCCGGAGTCTAACCATCTTTAGGGTTGGCCATCCCTCAAATGGGCTGGCATTCCCTGAAAGGCCATCAGCAAAACCACATTATAGGTAAACCAAAAGCCCCGGCCCTTAAGGGCCGGGGCTTTTTCTGTCTCTGAAGTAGTAGCCTAATGAACTGATATTCGGTTACAGAAGGCCACCGTGGAAGATGGCGGTCTGCTTACGATAAACTTGGAGGCGTTGGCGTGCGGTTTCAACCACAAACACCCGGCCTTCATCGTCTACTTCTACGGCGATCGGTCCATTGAACAGCTTCTCTCGCTCCATCAGACCCTGTGCCCTTTCCCTGCCCCTCATCATTCCTGGGTCCAGTTCTAGTCGCTCCCGGCCCCACTTGGACAGGGTTGCATCGCCAGTCATCTGGGTAATATATTTGCCCTCGGCGTCGAACACCTGGAGACGGTCGTTTTTGAAGTCGGTGACGTAGATTATTCCATCCTTATCGACAGCGACTCCAGAGGGCCGGTTGAACTCTCCATCGCCCTTTCCAGGAGAGCCGAACTTTATCAAGAACCGGCCGTCCCGGTCGAATTTTTGTATCCGGTCATTTCGCCAATCGGCCACGTACACGTCGCCATTACGGTCGATCTCTATGCCCCAAGGATAGTTGAACTCGCCATCACCGTCGCCGTTGTGCCCCCATGTGGATATAAATTCCCCATCCTTAGTGAATATTTGAATCCGATGGTTCGCGCTGTCCACTAGATAGAGCCTATCCTCAGCATCGAACGCCAGCCCGGCCGGGCGGTCTATCTCACCTTCGTGGTCTCCAAGGCTTCCCCACTTGCCGGTACAATTCCCGTCCTTGTCAAACACGGAAATCCGGTTGAGCCATTCATCGGATACGTAGGCTATGCCTTCCTTGTCCAGAGCGATCGATGTAGGCCACATGAAACTTCCGTCAGGGGCAGAATCGTCCGCTTCTTCCGGTGGAACTTTGGTGCCGAACTCTCGGACCAGTTCTTCGTCTACCGTGAATACCGTGACCCGTTTGCAGGGGAAAAACGCCGGGGTCTCGGAGCCGCGACTCACCACGTATAGTCGGTTTTCTTGGTCCCGGGTAATCGCCACCGGATAGAAGAATCCGCTCCCACTCCGATTTTCTTGCCTTCCTATGGTATGGCTATATCCGAAAGTTATCGGTGCAATCTCAGTAACCATTTTCTCTCACAAAAGGTGCATTTTCATCAGGCTAGTTGCTTCGGATTTGTTACTTCTCGCAGTTACCTGATGAAATCAAACTGTTCGTAGGTAGCCCCAAGAATGGGATTGGCGTCCAGGCCCATCCATTGTTCCAGAAGCGTAGCGTAGGTGCTCCGGAAGTCGTTGTTCCAATGTAGGTCTCCGGAGTCAAGCTTTTCCGGCTCCAGGGATGGGTATTCTCCGTAAAGGCCACCCTTTACCGCATCGCCAATGACGAAGGCCACTCCTCCAGAACCATGGTCCGTACCCGACCCGTTCTCCTGTACACGGCGGCCGAATTCGGTAAACAGCAGGATCACCACTTCCTCGTTGGCGTTGTGCTCCTTCAGGTCCTCGTGGAAATCGCTGATGGCTGTGGAAACATCGGCCCATAGCTTGGGTAGAGTGGTGCTTTGGTTGGCGTGGGTATCGAACGTGCCGGGATTTACGCCGGTGTAGAACACACGGGTCCCGAAGTCCGCCAGATGCACCTGTGCAATGCTTTTCAGCCACTGGGATAGAGGGCTTCCGCCGTACTCAATGCTGGAGGAGTATATCTGTGGCGCCGTGGTGAGTATGTCGGCTCCTTTGAGCACGTCCAAACCTGTTTGGGAAAGATAATCATTCACGGGGCCGGAGCCGATCATGGGAGCGTACATCCGGGCGAAGATATCTAAGGCCTCACTGCGCTTCTCGGTGGTTTGGATCCCAGTTAGCACTCCGTAGTTGTTTATGTCGCCGATCGAGGCCACCGAGACGCCGGGCGCGGCCAACGCTCGGGGAAGGCCACGGCCAAAGTTTACGGCGGTCAGGATGTTTTCTTTGTTTGGGTCGATGTCGCGAATAGCCTTGCCCAACCATCCGTCAGGGGCCATCTTTTCCGGTTCGGCAGTATGCCAAATGTCCAAGGAGCGGAAATGTGAACGGTTGGGGTTGGGGTAACCGATGCCTTGTAGCACCGCAACCTTACCCTGGTCGTACATATCCTTTATCTGGTCCATACCCGGGTGGAAACCAACTTTGTCATCTACAGCCAGAACCTGGTCCGAGCCGATCTGCAAATTTGCTCGGTAATCCACGTAATGGGGGTCGCTATAAGGAACAAATGTGTTCAGGGCGTCGTAGGCGCCTGTCATTTGAAGTACTACCAGGACCGGGTCTTTCTTGTTGGAGGTCATCGTTTACTCCTCAGTAATTTGAGCGTTTGTACCGCACCGACCGATAGGCAGACGCGAGACGCCTGCTTATTCGGCTAGGCGTATAGATATTCCTTAGTTGCCACAATCATCTGCAGCATCTCACCGACTTGCTTCGAAAACTCTGATGTATCGGTGGGCGACACGCCGCTGTTCCGGGCGTTATTCACCAACATCTGGTGGTTCTCATCAGTTAGTTCATAGTGACCCAGCAGCCGAAGGCAGCCCTCAACCAGGTTCTCTGGCGATATGGTGGGCCCTTCAGATGCCAGTCTTTGAACCATATCCTCTATGCCCGGATAGTCCGTATCGCCAACGTAGTCGGCAATGAAGTTGATCCGCCTGACTAGCGTACCACCGTCGATCCAATCCCTGCCCGTATGCCAGCCTTCGACGGACGGCGGATTCAATATCTCTTGGCCCATCTGTTTCATCTCTTCGAAGATGGCCTCAAAGCCCGGCTTAGGCGTAGTCCAGTCGCCGGCCAGACGCAGAGTGCCTATCACTGTCTCAATCGGGCCTTTGATCCTTGCGAAACGGGCTTTCTTGAAGGCGTCAGAGTTGAATAGGACCCGCAGCATGGAACGGATATTGTAATCAGATCTGAAATATTCGTCTTCCAGCATCTTTATGGTTTCTGGGTCCCGGGGTGGAGTGTCCATCCAGGTCGGCACCTGGGCTTCGTCGGCTACAAAAAAGTCATAGATATGACGGGATATGAACCGGGCGGTGGCCGGCTGCCGGCAGAGGATGTCAATTATATCCTCGCCGTTGAAATTGCCTGTGTGGCCCAAGAAGGTCTTCTCGCCTTCGTCGTGGTCGTCGGGGTTGAAGACGAAGGTCGAAGGGTAGCGCCCGTAGGGCTGTGGGGGCACGCCATTGGCGAGCGTCCAGCCGGTGAAAGCCCGGGAACACTCTTTGACATCATCTTCGGTGTAATTGAATTCCCCATCCATTCCCACACCCAAAGAAAACAGCTCCAGCAATTCCCGCCCGTAGTTCTCGTTGATCGCGTCTTTATGGCTGAGACAATTGTCCAAGAAATAGACCATGGCAGGGTCCTTGGAAATCTCGACCAGCAGGTCCCTGAAGCTGCCCATGCCGCACCGGCGGAGCATTTCCCACTCAGCATGGGATGCGATCTGACTCTGATTCTTACTGTCGGTGTGGCATAGGATGCCATGCCAGAAGAGAATCATCTTCTCTTCCAATTGGCTCTTGGAATTGATCATGCGGAACGCGATGTATTCAGGGACGCACCGAATGTGATGGTTCCATTCGATGAAGTAGCGCTCCGCCAGGTCCAGGTCCATGCCATGCGATTCGTCGGTTGGGTTCAACAGTTCTTCAACTGTTTCTTCATACCCGTTCTCTGCGCGGGCTTCCAGTTCGTGGTACTGGGCGCCGAATCCGGCCCGCCGCATCAAGTGGCCCATCAAAGCGACATCTTTTTCTGCCATCCACATTTCTCCTTGGCCGCTACCAATCGATAGTTAGTTCCTATGCTACCACTTTGAATTTTACTGATTCAAGCGAGCGGTAGTCACGGAAGCTGGTCAATTTTATGCCGAACCGCTATAACTCACCAGTACCAACACCAAACCGCGCTTAGGTGGCGCTATTTGGGCTATATTAACATTGGCTAGATTAACAGCGTTAGACGCAGATTTGACCCAGGCTTCGACAAAGGCTGCGGCCTGGTCTACGCTCCAGCTCCACCACCATTAATCCCGAGGAATCTTTAAATGGCAGAATCCCTGCTCGACTCCGCGAAAAAATTCGTCCCATTGATTAGAGCAAATCTGGACAAAATAGATTCAGATTGCCAACTACCTCCAGAATTAGCTGAAGCAATGGCCCAAGAAGGCCTCTTTGGACTGTACGTGCCCAAGATATTGGGCGGACCTGAAATGGACCCGGTCACGGCGTTTCCGGTTGTCGAAGAAATCTCCAAGGCGGACGGCTCCGCGGGTTGGTGTTGTTTTAACGGCACTGCGGTCACGTCTGCAGTCTCAAGGATAACCATTGAGGCGGCCAAAGAACTGTTCGGCGACCCACCTGACGTCAGAGGCTCGGGCTCGGCACGTTCCGGCGGCACCGCCAAACTTACCCAAGGCGGTTATTTTGTCTCAGGCCGCTGGAACTATCTAAGCGGGGTTGACCACGCCAAATGCCTGTTTTTGAACTGCGATGTTGTCGATGACAACGGACCGGTGAGAAATGATGATGGAAGCCCGGTCAGCCGTGTGGCCATCGTTCCGGTGGAGGCCGGGGGAGTGCATATCGTCTGGTCGACTTTGGGTATGAGGGGTACAGCAAGCAACGACGCCGAATTCTCAGAGTTATTCGTTCCTACCAGCCACACCTATTCCCGGGCGGAACCGGCGCTACACGATAACCCTCTTTACAACCCTCAAACGGCGATCCTATGCAGTTGGACCCTCGCGTCGGCCAATGCCTTGGGCATGGCCCGTGGCGCGATGGACGCCTTCAAAGATCTGGCTACCGCGGGCTCGACCACGTCGACGACGCTGCTCCGCGACCGCACTACGGTGCAGACGACGGTCGGTGAGTGCGAAGCCATTATCGGCGCTGGCCGGAGCTATGTCTTAGACGCGGTGGGCGCTATGTGGGAATCCCAGGCTGCCAGAGCACCCGACCTGATGGATAAGGCAGTCCACGCCCGGCTGGCCATCGCCTACGGCATCCGGCAATCGGTCAAAGTAGTGGATATGTTGTTCTACGCCGCCGGGACGGGCGCGATTCATCAGTCCAACAGACTTGAAAGGTACTTCAGAGACCTGCACGTCAGCGGACAGCATATATCTGGCCTGCATTCAAACTATGAACTTGGCGGGCAACTGCTGCTAGGAGCGGAGCCTACCGCTCTCACCTACGCGTAGTTTCGAATGATGATTCCAGATATTAGAGAGGAATTTTTAAGATGCTGTTTCTAGTGATCAGTACACCTGCGCCAACGAGGCCTTCGGACGTGCGTGAGGCGAGAAAGAGCTTCTGGCCTTGGGTGGAAGACAAGCTGGCCCGCGGCATCGCTCGGTCATTCTACCCACGGACCGGCAGGGGAGCCATAGGCGTTTTCGATGTGGAGTCACATGAGATGTTGCACCGACTGCTCAATGAATGGGCCGACGCCGTTCCCGCCGAGTTCGCTATCTATCCATTGATGGAACAGGAATCCATTGTGGCGTTCCTTGATGAAGAGCCTGGCAGTTAGCGATTATCTAGCGCCCGCCACCTGAAGCCATCGGAATATACACTGGTTCGTTTCAACGGAGGGGGGTTCTTTTTGCGTTTGACCGTGGCAGGCACGTGTGCTGTAATTCACTCAGTTCCCCTCAAGTGTGAACAGGAACGCAACCTGCTGAGATTGGGAGACCAGATGAAGTTACTGACCTATGAAACCGACAAAGGACCCCGCTGCGGTGTCCTGCAGAACGACCACGTTCTGGATGTCAGCGACCTGCTGGGCAAAGGCGGCCACCTCCTGCGCGACGTGCGGGCGTTGTTGGAGGAGGATAACTCGCCCGTCGACCGGGTACGAGACGCCCTGGCCAAGAATCCATCTGAGTCCGGAACACCCCTGGCGGATATTCGCCTTCGATCCCCGATAATCCAGCCACCCACCGTGCGCGATTTCATCGTTTATGAAGAACACGCCAGCAATCAGGGCACCCGCGAACCCAACGAAGTCTGGTACCGAATGCCGGTCTTCTATTTCTCCAACCCTCTGTGCATCTATGGGCCGGACTCCCAGATACCGTTCCCTTCCGCCTCAACCCAGTTCGACTACGAACTAGAGATCGGTTGCGTGATCGGAAAGGAAGGCAGCAACGTGGCAGCGGCAGACGCTATGGATTACATCGCCGGCTTCACACTGTTCAATGACTGGAGTGCCAGAGACCTGCAGGTGGACGAAATGGCATTTGGCCTAGGGCCTGCTAAGGGCAAGGACACCGCGTCGTCCATTGGCCCATGGCTGGTAACTACCGACGAGATGGCCCCCTACTTGAAAGACGGCCGCCTGCAACTGAAGTGCGAGGTCAGGGTCAACGGGGACCTCTGGTTGAAAGACGGAGCTGCCGAAGACGCCTACTTCACCTTTGCGGACATGGTCGAACGCGCCTCCAAGGACAGCCGCATCGTGCCCGGCGATGTCATCGGCAGCGGGACGGTGGGTGGCGGCTCTATCAGAGAAGCCATCCGCAAAGGCTACGAGAAGGCGCGTTTCCTAGAGCCGGGCGACGTGATCGAGCATGACGTGGAAGTTATCGGCGTGCTTCGCGGAACGATTGGCCCGAAGCCAAAACTCGACCCCGCCTACCGCTTCCAGGTCAAGAACCCGGCGCCGCTACCCGAAGCGGGTATCTCCAAAGGTTACAAATACAGACGAAAGTAGCCGTTTCAGCGCAGATTTTGAAAACTAACGGCGAGGATGCAAATGGTCGCATACGACCCGGCACACAAATGTGAGATAACCGTTCATGACTCTGAGTATCAGAGCGGCTTAGCCGTCCGAATCTACCAGCCTGCGGGCGCGGGCCCGTTCCCAGGGTTGGTCGACGTTCACGGTGGCGTCTGGACCAACGGCGACCGGACCGCCAACGAGGTCATGGACTGGGCATTAGCTGAGAGTGGGATAGTCGTAGCGGCAGTCGATTTCCGCCAATCTCCAGACCATCCATATCCGGCACAGGTGGCCGACGTCAATCTTGCCACCCGTTGGCTGAAAGCCCATGCGGTGGAATTCAACGCAGACCCAGACACTGTCGGCGGTATAGCTGGGTCAAGCGGAGGGCACACCGTGTTGCTCAGCGCCATGCGGCCCAATCATCCCGCTTACAGCTACATAGATTTACCTGGCTCGGACGCGGACGCCACCATGAAGTACCTCTTGCTGGGATGGCCGATTGTAGACCCGTATGCCCGTTATCGCTTCGTTCAGGAAACGGGTAATGACCGGATCATCGGGCTATCCGAGGCGTATTTCCGGACGACTGATGCCATGAAAGAAGGCTCACCGGGCCAGATACTGCAGCGGGGAGAAGAAGCGGTCTTGCCGCCCACGCTCATCGTCCAAGGTACCGCCGACAACAACCTGCCGGTGCCGGTAACGGAGCGGTTCGCGGTTGATTACCGGAAAGCGGGCGGTGATTTGGAACTGGAGATGTTCCCGGATATGCCACATCTGTTCGGCAACACCCCTGGCCCAGACTCAGACCGGGCCATCGCCCTGATGAAGAAGTTCGCCTCGAGGATACTTTCCGAAGGCTGAGAGGTCTACTCCAAGCGGCGTATCTTGGGCAGTCCGATGGCTGCCGCCAGGCTGATTCCCGCTAGCACGGCGCCGTTCACCAGTAAAGCGCCTTGTGCTCCCAACGCAGTTGCCAGGCCGCCCACGCCCAGATGACCCACCGGCGCCACTCCGATGCTCAAGACCCATGAGCCCATTGCCCGTCCCCGTTGTTCGTCGGACACGTTGGACTGCATAAGCGTCTTGTATAGAGTGTCCACCGCCATAGCGCCGGCATTGACCGCGGCCAGAACAATGATGAAATAGACCAGCGCGGCTGAAACCGAGAACGCCATCAGTCCAACGCCAAACCCCGTGGAGATGATGAACATCAGCAGTCCTTTGCGCCGGTAATCCCGAAGGTTGGCCAGCAACGCCAAGCCCAGCAACCCTCCGGCCTGCCGCACCGCCGTCAGGTAGCCAAGTCCGGCCGGTCCGACGTGTAAGACTTCTTTGGCGAACACGGGCAGCAGCGTCGCGTGAGTGAACCCCAGCACTTCAGTGATGGATGTCAGGCACATCAGAATGAAGATCAACCGGTTCTCTCTGAGGAACCGGAGGTACCCCACCAGATTTTGAAGCACCGGCTCACGTAGCGGTTGAGCCGTCCTAGTTGACCGGCCGATGACCAGAAGCACCGATGCGGAACCTAAATAACTGGCGCCCACTGCCAGATATTGCCAACCTGGCCCCACCAGATCTATCAGCGCACCGGAGATGATCGCTCCACCAATACCACCGGCTTGCATGGCCATCTGGTTCAAGGATAGTCCGTTTAGGGCATGCTCAGGGCCCACGATGTCGTAGGTATAGGCGTTCCGGGTGGTTAGTGTGAAGGCGAACATGCAACCACCGGCGGCAACCAGCACAACTACCGCCCAGATTGGGGGTTCGCCGGTTAACAATACCCCAGCCATGATTCCCGCCACCGCCATGCCACTCAAGGCGCTGAAGAACAGGAACAAGCGCCGCTCCAGCCAGTCGGCCATCGCTCCGGAAAGGATTCCCAGGAAGAACAAAGGCGCCATGCGGGCGGCGGCGGCCACTCCGACTATGAATGCCGATCCTGTGATGTCGAAGACTAGCCACCCCACCGCCACGTGCTCCATGCCGGTGCCCAGTGAGTAAAAGAATGTGGACGCCCAAAAAAGCCGGAAATCCCGGAAGCGAAAGGACGAAGCCCAGGCTTGCGAGTAGATGGAGCGGCGGATCAAATCACCATTCCCCGCAGTCCCAGCCTGCTATATACTCGCCATGGCGTTTGGACGCCTGGAGTGCCGGTCAGGACCGACACCGCCAAACACGAGGAGTCGATTACCGTCATGAAGTTCGCCCTATTTCTCCCGGCATCCTGGACCGATAAGGACACGGTCCACCAGAGCCGGATCTACGGAGAGGTCCTGGAACAGGCCCGATACGCCGAAGAATTGGGTTTCGACTCCCTCTGGATCGCCGAACACCACTCTAGCCGATATGGGATATTCCCATCATTGATGCCCATACTGTCACATATCGCCGCTCAGACCAAGACCATCAGGCTGGGCGCCGGGGTCAGTGTCCTGCCGTTTCATAATCCGATCCGCCTGGCTGAAGAAACTGCAATGGTCGACTTGCTCAGCAACGGTCGGTTGAATCTCGGGGTTGGACGCGGGTCGGCTGACTACGAGTACGGGAACTTCAAGATAGATTTCGACTCGCGGGACGACCGCTTTCGCGAGGTGTTGGACATCATCTTGGGATTATGGACCACCGAAGATTTCACCTACCATGGTAGATATCATCAGGTGGATGGGATAACGATCGCCCCACGCCCGCTGCAGAAACCCCACCCGCCGGTGCACGTGGCCGTTTCTCGGACCGCCGCCAGCATTGACATCGCGGTCGCGCGGGACATGCCGGTCTTAACCACCTACTTCACGCCGGTGGACGATACGTTGGCGTTGATGCGCCTTTATTCCGAACGATGCGATGCCGCCGGCAGGGTGTCCCAGATGGCAGAGATGCCATTCTTCCGCTTTATATACTTGTCCGAAGATGAAAAGGCGGCCAATGAAATCCCCGAAAAGGCCATAACTTGGGTCCGGGACCTTAGCGCCTACCGGCGAACGATAACAAAGGGCGATGAGATTCACATTGACCTGGATCAATGGAGGAAGGAAAGCGGGGAGGAATCGCGCAGTTACCAGTCGGAATTGGCGAACAACTATTTCTGCACGCCAGACCAGTGCATCGACCGTATCGCCGAGTTGCAAAGCCAGCACGGCATCAGCTACTTTGGCGCCAACTTCGCCTTCGGAAGCATGGAACACGCAAAAGTGATGGCGTCCATGAAGTTATTCGCCCAAGAGGTCATGCCCAAGTTCAGGTAGTGCATCTGGAGAATGATGGCAGGCTTGCCAGAAGCGCATGGACTATCAGTTAATCCATACGCTGACCGCTGAAAGCTCGTCACTCCTTGCCAAGCTCCTCAACCGTAGGCTCAGGCATTCCCGCGCTCCAGGTTGGGTCTCGCAACTCCAACCTGTTACCGCTTGGGTCAAAGAAATACAATTCCCGGCCAGTGAAGACTCCCTGGCCCCGGTGCACCAGCCCGTCGATGGGCACGTTATGCTCAAGAAATAACTGGCAAGCCTTTTTCAGGACATCGGGGCTGACAGTGAAGGAGTGATGGACCGGTTCCTCGGACTGGGCCGCCACGTCCTGGGGATTCTTGCGTTCGGCCAGCAGTATCCGGTGCTCCCCCGCCTTGAAGCAGGTCATTCGGGAGTTTCCTAACCGGCCTACGTGCTCAAGGCCAAGGAACTCGCCGTAGAACTCCTCGGACTCCTCCAGATTGTTCACTGCTATCGACCAGTGGGTAACGTCCTTTACGCTTAAAAGTCCCATGGTTCCTCCTGGTCTGTTAAGAGTTTAGATACTGGAAGCTGGATTCTAAATTGTCGAAAACCGCGGCGTCCGAAGGTATCTCCATGATGGCCGCCCCGGCGTAGCCCTTGGCGTTCAGGATGTCTCGCATCCGAAGGCAATCGAGATCGCCCTCATCTACACTGGGATGTGTCTTGCCGCTGCGCAGTTGCTTGAAATGAACGATCTTGATCATGTCCAGAGGCAGCGAGTCCAATTCCGCCAAGGGGTCGGAGTCCGAAAATCGGCGCAATTGGTTGGTGGGGTCAGGGCAAAGGCCGAAGCCCTTTCCAGCTTCTTCCGAGACCATGCCCCGCACTGTTTCCACTACCATGGCCATGCTGCGGATGGGCAGTGCCGAGTTCTCCATGGACATGATGACACCCTGCTTGGCGGCCTCGGATGCCAAGCCCGCCAGGCCCAGGGCCTCCTCAGGAATGTCGCTGGGAGAATCCCAAGGGCCGTCGATAGGAGATGGGTCTACCACCCTGAGATGGGGCTGTGAGCCGCCAACCAGTTTGGCTCCCGCCAGCGCCGCCTGAAACATCTCGCCGGCCGGGTCGATCTTCTGTGTCAGGCACGGCAGGGCCATAGCCAAGTCAAAAGTCAAAGATGGATAGGCCTCGACGACGTTTCGGAGTTGTTCCAAGTTGGGCCGCCAGTCATTTCCGGCACCCTCCTCGCACTCGCCGAGGCATGTTTGCCGCAACTCTATGTGCTTGGCACCCTTTTCGACCGCCACGCCCACCAGTTCTTTCACTGTGCGGGAAGGCAACTGCTCCCGCCACGAATTGGTTATCGCTCCGTAGATCATCTTTTGCCCCCGAAATTAGTAAGCGGTGTTTAGACTAGTACGCCGAACCCAGAGACCGTGCAGATCTCGATGCGGTTGCCGTCTAGGTCGTTCAGGTAGAAGGCCCGCTGGCCGTCATTCCTGGTCTGGATGTCGGTGAGCTCAATGCCCTTAGATTGGAAGTATTCATAGGACGCGTCGATCTCATCCACTTCAAATGCCGTGTGATGGGACGGAGCTGATGGTGCGTCGACATTCTCGATGATGTGAATCATGGCGCCGCTGGGCAGTTGCAGCCAGTACAGATGGTCGCCGTTGACCATCTTGGGAATCTGCCCCACGCCCAGGATATCTTCGTACCACTTCAACGCCGCGTCCTTGTCTTTGACGTTGTAGGTGATGTGGTTGATGTTCTTGAGCCGGATGTTGTCTGCGAGCATCGTGAACTCCAAGCCTTGAGATTGAGCCGAAATTACGCCCACTATAATAGTCCGCTTAGCCCAGAAACGAAATACCGGGAGTGAATCGGGTTTGCCGGCGGTGGACTATGCACCCGTCGCAACGGTAATATGACCCTAACTTAGGCGGTCGCTGTATGCCCGCCGACAGAGGACACAAGGCATGAAGGCGTCGTTATTCGCCGCCATGGGTTATTCCCAGAGAGCGGCATTCCCCTCCACCTGGCCGGTCTCGCCGGTGTATGCAGATCCTGCAACCTCGGTGCAGAGTTACCAAGAGGGCATGGAAGAGTGCGAATTGGCCGAGGACGTGGGCTTCGATTGGCTCAGCTTTTCCGAGCACCACTACTCTGGCCGCATACCCACCGGCACCCCTTCGGTCATGGCATCGGCGGTGGCCGAACGGTGCAAGAAGATCACCATCGCATTGCTCGGGCATTTGCTTCCTCTAAACAACCCGGTGCGTATCGCGGAAGAATTGGCCTTACTGGATAACCTGACCAACGGCCGTTTGGTGGCCGGGTTCCTGCGTGGCACGCCCAACGAAGACCAGGTTTACAGCATCAATCCAGCAGAGGGGCGGGGCCGTCTGCTCGAGGGCATGGACTTGATTCTGAAGGCTCTGACCGAACCGCAGCCTTTCTCCTGGGAGGGACGATACTACCAGTTCCGTACGGTGGCCGTCTGGCCCCGCCCGGTGCAGCAGCCGGTCCCGCCGGTGGTGGTCGGCACCAGAAGCGACGACACAATACGGTACGCCGCCGAACACCGCCTCGGCCTGGGTGTGTCTTTCCTGCCTGTGGATCAAACTCAGGCTATCACCGACAAATACCGCTCCTGGTGCGAAGAAGCTGGCTGGACCCCCGGCCCGGACAACATCGTTTATCGGGGCAGCATCTATTTGGCCGAGACCGACGAATTAGCCAACGAATGGTTCGAGGGACTCACGCAGTCCCGACCGGGACCGAACATTCCGCTGCGGCGTACAATTTCCGAGGCCATACAATCGGCGCGTGCCGGGTCCACCTTTGACCTGCGTGGTGTCGTGGCCGGCAGCCCGGAAGGAGACGTAGTCGGCAACTCCTTGGGGATAAATTTCCTGGGCGGACCCGACACTGTTGCCAGTCAGATCAAGGAATTCCACGACCGTTGCGGCGTCGGTGTGATCGACATGCCCTTCCAGCAGAACAAAGTAGACCACCCCGCTGTTATGAAAGAGATTGAGCTCTTCGGCAGGACCGTGATCCCCCAGATCAAAGAATTCTAGAGATGATTTTTAAAGAAGGACAGTTGGATACCGACGGCTTCAACATCCGGTACTGGGAGGCTGGGAAAGGCCGCCCGGTCGTCATGTTGGACCAGACTGGTTGGAGGGAGTCCCTGCTTCATGACGCCTTGGCCGAGACATACTGCGTTTTTTCGATCGAGCTACCAGGAACTGGCGACTCACCGGTTAATACCCAGTCGAACTCCATTGCCGACTTGGCCGCCGCGGCCGCCGCTGCTGCGACGGCGCTAACATCGGAACGGTACACTCTCCTCGGTACTTCATTCGGCGCCCACGTCGCTCTTTGGCAGGCGATTCAATCCCCAGACCAAGTGGAAGCCTTGGTGTTGATCTCACCGCCGATTTTTCAGCCTCTAGGTGTGCCAGATAACGCAACTGCTCAAAATGTTCATGAATTGATGTTTGCTCATCCGGAGAACGCCCAGAAACACGCGATCTTGCCTCAAGAGATATTCGCCAAGGAGTTAGATCTGATCAAACGACTGGGCTCCGGGGTCCACGACGGCGTCGCCGAATCGAGACTCGGAGATATCCACTGCCCCACGTTGGCCGTCTTCGGACAAGAAGACCGCTTGGTCTCCCATGAGGCGGCCAGGATATACCGGGAGAAGATACCCAACTGCAACATCGCCCTGGTCTACGATGCCGGGTACTGCATAATCGGAGAGCGCCCAGAAGCCCTTCGGAACACCGTTCTAGATTATGCTGAACACTGGGAGACATTCATAGTCGGCCACCAAACCGGTCTCATTAACCCGTAGGCACCGACCACCAGCCAAGAAAGAAACCCCCGGCGACATTCGCCAGGGGTTTCTTGGTTTCTATTGAAATGGACTGTTTCGCCATCCCGATAAATCGGGACCCTTCGTGATGAGCTAGCCGTCGGCGTCGATCAGCTTGTCGGTAATGGCTTGTTCGCGGAGCCCGTTGCTCCGCTTTAGGTGGGCCCGGATGCCATCTAAGGCCTTGTCGACCATGGTGGAATCGAGCAATCCGGCCGCGTCATCGTACTCGGCGGTCTTCAGAAGTTCCGATCCGTTGTCCTTGATCTGGGAGAGAGCCCATTCCACCTGGTCCGCAACCCGCACCAGCCCTTCGGGGAAGTCAGTGTGGGAATTGCCGGGCCGGCCCAGTTTGTCGTAGCCGCCCTTGTGCCAGTGTCCGGGGGTGTCGTGGCAGTCGTACCGGATGACTTCTTCGTTTCCGACATCAACGCCGATGGTCGGTCCGCCCATGCCATGGCCGTTAACGTTCAGGATCCGGCAGGGCCATACATACACTGAAACTTGGCCGTCTTGGGACAAGGGTAGTGTTACTGCTTCGCCGCGGTAGGTCTCGCCGGCAATCTTGGTGGCCATTGTCTAGTCCTTCATATCGGCCGTTTAAGCCGGTATTTTTTGATATTAGTCTGCCCTCAAAATAGCACAATCGCGGCTTCGCTCCAAATGGGACCCCCCACGTCGTTCCAGCAAAAACGGAAATTAACGTATGAGGACCGCCGGAACTACGCCCTGTTGGCGTTAGGATCCCGCCAGGCCTCCGGACCGCCCAGGCCGTGTTCCATGTTCCAGGTGGGGACGTCAAAGCATTTGCCGGTGACTCCGGTGCCGGCGTCCTGCCCGGCCAAGAACAGGGTTATAGGCACGATGTGATTAGGCGTCATGGAGAAACGGCCCGGACTTCTGGTGGCTTCCCCCGCCGCGCGCCTGGCATCATTCTGCTCGTCGTATCCGGTGGTGCGGGCGTTCCCAGGAATCAGGATGTTTACCGCAACATTGTTCTCTCGGACCTCGTCGGCCAGGTAAAACATCATGGTCAGGGTGGCCGCTTTGGCTGACTGGTAGGGCATCTCACGGCTACTGGACCGCTGGGCCACGTAGGCGCCGCCAACCGCGGTGTGCATCGCCCCGCCACTGATAACTGAGATGATGCTGCCGCTCCGCCGTTCCAGCATCGGCTGGATGAACTTGCGGGTGACTTTCAGAGTCCCAAAAACGCCTACTCCGAACATCTTTTCCCAGTCCGAGTCTTTGGTCTCAAGAGTGGTGACCTTGCCGGTGGGTGGGAACAAGTTCCGCTGGCGCAGTCCGGCGTTGTTGACCAGCACATCCACCGTTCCGAATTTCTCTATCGTGGCTTGGTAGGTGTCCTCCACCGCCTGCAAATCGCGGATATCTACCGTGGAGACCAGGACATCATCCTGGCGGTCCTGTAGTTCCTTCAGGAAGGTGTCGTCATCGTCTCCCGAGAAGCCGGTTGGGTCCCAGGACAGGTCCATGGCCACCACCTTAGTGCCCTCTGCCAGGAACCCCCTGACCATCGCCCGGCCCATACCCCTGGCTGCGCCGGTGACCACGACTACGCGGCCCTGTAAATCGGTCTCCACAGGCATTTTGAGCTTTCCTTATCCTGATGATTCCAGACATCATACACGCCGCCACCCGTGATATTATTGGGCCGCTATAAGTGTAGCTGACTCAAGCCCGGAGGATCCACATGCCCCCCACAGGCAACGAATGGCTGGCTTTGACCACTGAAGGAACGCTGGAGCCGGAGATTCCGATTTGCGACCCTCACCACCATTTTTGGGTCCAACGTCCCGAGCCCGTTGACTACCAACAGTATCTTTTGCCAGATCTCGCAGCAGATGTGAACAGCGGCCACAACGTGCGTTCCACCGTGTTCATCGAGGTCCGTTGCGAGTACCGCGCCGATGGCCCGGATGAGATGAAGCCCGTGGGCGAGGTTGAATACGTCCAGACCATCGCCGACGCCAGCGCCGCCGGACAACACGGTCAGACCAAAGCCGCCGCTGCTATCATCGGCCATGCCGACCTGAAGCTGGGCGAAGGTGTGCGCCCCGTTTTGGAAGCCATGAAAGCTGCCAGTCCCAACCGGTTCCGGGGCGTTCGCCATTCGGTGGGCTGGGATGAGAGTCCGGAACTGGCCAACCGCGATATAAAAGGAGCTTTGGGTACCAACGGCTACCGGGCCGGCGCCAAGGTATTATCCGATATAGGCTTGATCCTGGAAAATTCCCTCTACTTTCACCAAGCGTCCGAGTTGGCCGATTTCGCCCGCGCCCTACCGGACCTGCCCATCGTCTTGAACCACATCGGCGGTCTTGTACGAGTCGGACCCTACGCCAACCGTGATGATGAGGTCCTGCCCGCCTGGCGCAAGGGCATCGAAGAGATGGCCAAGTGCCCCAACATCGTGTTGAAGCTGGGTGGCGTCGGGCAGACGCGGTTCGCGTATGGCTGGGAGCTTCGGGAGAAGCCGATCGGCTCCGAAGAACTGGCCGAATCGCTGAGCCCGCTCATGGAACACTGCATCCAGCAGTTTGGGCCGGACCGTTGCATGTTCGAGAGCAATTACCCAGTGGACAAGATCTCTTACTCCTACAACGTTCTGTGGAATGCTTTTAAACGCCTGTCTAGCGGCTATTCGGCCACCGAACGGGCCGCCATGTTCTATGACACCGCCGCCCGCGTTTATAACATCGACGATTAACGAACTCCCCAGCAAAGGAGCGCCCTGAAATGAAAGTCAGACCCTTCACCATCGCCGTGGAAAACAGTGTCCTTGACGACCTGCGCCAGCGCCTAGCTGACACTCGCTGGCCCGACGAGATACCCAACACCGGCTGGGACTACGGCAGCAACCTGACCTATATCAAAGAGCTGGTCGATTACTGGCGGACGGACTTCGATTGGCGTGCCCAGGAAGCCAAACTGAACGCCTTCAACCACTTTAAGTCGGAGGTGGATGGGCTGGACATCCATTTCATTCACGAGAAGGGTAAGGGCCCGAACCCGATCCCTCTAATCATCACCCACGGGTGGCCCAGTTGTTTCTTTGAGATGACCAAGATTATCCCTCTGCTGGCCGACCCCGCCAGCCACGGTGGAGACGCAGCCGATTCCTTCGATGTTGTTGCGCCGTCGCTGCCCGGCTTCGGGTTCTCCGACCACGCCCAGGACCGGGGCATGGAGATCCAGCGAGTGGCCGGGATGTGGAACAAGCTGATGTCCCAGAACCTGGGATATCCCAAGTTTGGCGCCCAGGGTGGAGACATTGGCAGTGGCGTCACCGCTAGGTTGGGCTTTGCCCACTCGGATACCTTGTACGGCATCCATCTGACTTCTATCACCCGCCCAACTCCCTACCTGGGCCCCGGCTCCAAGCCGATCACCGACGCCGAGCAGGCGCTTATCACCCAGCGCGACAAGTGGTTTCAAGACGAGGGCGGCTACAACCATATCCAAGGCACCAAACCCCAGACCTTGGCTTACGGACTGAACGACTCTCCAGTTGGCTTGGCAGCGTGGATCGTGGAGAAATACCGCACCTGGAGCGACTGCGGCGGAGACGTGGAGAAGAGCTACACCAAGGACGAATTGCTGACCATCGTCACCATCTACTGGGTGACTCAGACCATCAGCTCGTCCACCCGCATGTATTTCGAGAACCAGAAGCACCTGTGGACGATGGAGAGAGACCAGAAAGTACCCACCCCTGCCGGTATGGCTATGTTCCCTCAGGAGATATCTAAGCCGCCCAGGGAATGGGGCGAACGTTCCTACCACGTGCGCCGCTGGACCGAGATGGCCAGCGGCGGCCATTTTGCCGCGTTGGAAGAGCCTCAGTTATTGGCTGAAGAAGTCCGGGCGTTCTTTCGGGATTTCAGGTAGACCTAACGGACCATCGCCTCGGCCATCCGCTCCAGCTCGTCGCCCATCTCTTTTTCGGTTTCGCAGTGCGGGGCCCAGGCGGACACCCGGAGCGCACCGGCGTTCATGAAGTCATCCACCTGCTGTCTGGTGGTATCGGGCGCCTGACCAAATACCGAGATCGTCAGTGAGGCAGGGTCTCGGTCCCGCTCGTCGGCTAACGCATCCAAGATCTTCCTGCTCTCTTCGATCTGACTGGCAGTCGCTCGATTGGGCAACCAGCCGTCTCCGTACGTGGCGACCCTCCGAAGCACGTTCTTGGCGTTTCCGCCCAAAAGGATCGGCGGGTGGGGTTTCTGGACCGGCTTGGGGTAGCTGTAGACCGGGGGAAAGTCATAGAAACGGCCGTGGTATTCAGCCTCGTCTTTTGTCCACAGTTCTTTCAATGCCTCCACAGCCTCCCGTGTCTGGGTCCACCGGTGATCGAAGTCGCCGCCCATCATCGTCGTCTCTTCCCGGTTCCAGCCGGCCCCGATCCCAAATATGAACCGGCCGCCACTATGTAGGTCGAGGACCGAGATCTCTTTGGCGAGTATCAAGGGATTGCGTTCCGGCACTAGCGTGATGCCGGTGGCCAGCTTGATCTTGGTCGTTACCGCCGCGGCCATCGCCAGCGAGATGTAAGGCTCGGAGAAATGTGCGTAGGTCCAAGGAATCTCTCCTCCGGTCGCCGGGAAAGCGCTTTCGCTCTTTACCGGTAATACCGGGTGCTCGTGGTACCAGATCGACTCAAACCCCAAGTCTTCGGCCTTCTTGGCTATGAAAGCCGGGTTCAAGGTGTACGCCGGTAGAGGGACTATCACGCCAACAGACATATCATTTACTCCTATCTTGTGTTTTGGGGGTCGTGTTTTCGGATTCAGGTCCGATCAATGTTCGTGCTGGGCCAATTCGATCAGCACCCCTCGCGCCGCTGAAGGGCTCAGAAATCCGATGTCTCCGCCCATCAGCCCTTTCCTAGGGATCCTGTCCCGTAGGTCAATGCCAAGGGCATCGAGGTTCTTCAACTTCTCTTCGATTCCATCCACCTCAAAGCAGACATGGTGGAGCCCTTCCCCGTTTTCTTCTATATGCATCGATATGCCGCTTCTCGGCTCTAGCCCTTGCAGAAGCTCCAAGTTCGTGGCGCCAATAGGCACGAAGCAACCGCGTACACCGATGTCTTCCCGGACGATGATCGGGCCTGGTTCCAGCCCAAATATTCTCCGATAGAATTCGATGCTCGAGTCCAAATCGGCTACAGCGATTCCGATATGGTGCACCACGTCGGTAGGGGCCGGTGGCGTTCCGGAAATAGTCATGATGAAACCTCTCTCTTCAAGAACGCCTATCGTCTTTAAGCTACGTAATTTGGGTGAAGCGGTTTGCCTGAACTCCGGAATTTTAAGCCGAGTAGGCATCCATGTCTATACCGGGTTGAGGAGCGAGAAAGAGAGATTGTGTTCGTTGCTTCGAAGTCGTTTAAAACTTATACTTTCGGCGGTCTCGGAATGGACCTGGAGGGATCATGCAATCGTTTGAAGAACGGGCCAGTTTGTATAAATCTGAATCTGAGGCTTTTCAGGAGTACCTGAAGGCCCTGCCTTCGGAATTTTGGGGCCGGCAGAGCGCCTGTGACGAGTGGCTGGTCGGCGACGTGGTTGCCCACCTGGTGGGCAACTCAGAGTTCTACGCCGGTACCGTCACCCGTGGTTTGCAGGGGGAATCGTCTCCGCCGGAAGGCCGCCCCGATGCCGGGACCGGCCACCCTTCCATCAGCGCCGCGGCTTTGGCAAAGTCGTCCATAGAGGCCAAGGAAAGACTGGGAGACAAGCTCCTTGAGACCTACTTGGAGAAGGACAACATCTTGATCAACCTTCTCACCGGACTAAGCCCCGAGGACCAGGTCAAACCTTGTTACCATCCCGGCAGCATTGTGCCCGCCGGAAACTTCGTGGATCTGCGGTTCAAGGAGATCGTGCTCCACCAGTGGGACATCCGGTCGGTCATCGAAGAGAAATTCGGCCTTTCCGCTGCAAGCTTGGGCTCCATGGTCATCTTGATTCAGGAGTCCTTCGCTTCCGGCTCTCTGCGCTGGGCTTTCTGGTCGGGGCCGCCGTTGGACGGTCCGGTGCGCTACCGGTTCGAGGTGAAGAGTCCGGTGGCTGTAACCGCCGATATCGTGGTGGAGGGAGACAAATTCCACTATGAAGAGGCGCCTCAAGGAACAGCCGACGTCACCTTCCGCTGCCACACTCACATCTTCGCCCTGCTGATGTATGGGCGCATGCCAGCGGCAGAGGCAATGGCTGCCGGTCATCTGGCGGTGGATGGAGACAGAGCATTGGCCGAGAAATTCAGCCAGTGGTTCAAAGGAATCTAGCGCCCGTTAGAAGATATTCCCTCTCCCATGCCTGGGAGGGGGTTAGGGTGAGGGCCTACAATCTGCGGATACCAAGTCTCTTGCTGGCCAGTCATTCGACGAACTCAGGACGAGCGGTTGGGATGGACTGTCTTGCCCAGAACCTAGGCGCTAATCCCGGGTATAAAGGCCCTTCAGGGCCTCGCCGGACAACCGATAGGTGTACCAGCCCTCAACCCGCTCGGCGCCCAAGTTTTCGTAGAACCCGATGGCCGGCTCGTTCCAGTCCAATACCGACCATTCCATTCGGGGGTAACCGCGCTCTTGGGCCAACCCGCTGCCGTAGGCCATCAACTCTCGGCCAATGCCATGGCTCCTCCAGTCGGGTAGCACGAAGATGTCTTCTAGGTACAGGCTGGATCGTCCCGAATAGGTGGAGTAGTGCTGGCAGAATATTGCGCAGCCAACGGCATCGGTGCCGTGATAGGCGAAAAATGCTTCCGCATTGGCGTTGGGGCCGAATAGAGACTCTCGGATATTGGCCTCTGTAGCCACTACTTCATCCGACAACTTTTCATACTCGGCCAAGCCCTTGATGAACTGCAGGACTAGCTTGGCATCATTTACCAAGGCTGGCCGGATTGTGATCGCATTCTGACTGGTCATATCGTTCACCCGACCCGGTAGCGGTTTAGAAGATCCATGTTCAATTCGTAGCCGATGCCAGGTCTGTCGGGCACGGTCACGAACCCGTCATCGTCTGGCTTTAATAGTGGTTGAAACATCTCCGCCCGCAAAGGGTCAACGGCCACCGGGTAGATTTCCAAGAACTCTCCGTGAGGGATCGATGCCGCCAGGGGTAACTGCAGTTCCTGACAACCGTGAGGTGCGATGGAGACACCCCGTTCTGCGGCCAGGCCGGCTATGTCCATTGCCACGTCGTAGCCAGGCACGATGCCGACGTCCACATTCAAGATCGATGCTCCCTTGTGGTCCAGCAGCGTCTTGAAATGGGCTAGGTGATAGCCGTTTTCTCCCGTGGCGATCTTGACGCCGGAGGCTTCGGCCAACTGCTGGTGGCCCTCATAGTCGTGGATGGGTAGGGGTTCTTCGAACCAGTAGACATCGTACTCGGGCAACTGCCGGGAAAATTCAAGGGACGTTTCCAAGTTCAAGGCGCAGTTGGCGTCCACCATCAACGTAGTGCCATCTCCGATGGCATTTCGGGCGGCTTCAACCCGGCGCATGTCTCCGGCCACGCCGACATTTGGGTCGCCTATCTTGATCTTTACTGCCGAAGCATGCATCTCTTCAACGTTGAACCGCACCTCTTCCTGCAGTTCCTCCAGTCCTTTACCCCTAGCGTAATAACCGCCGGCGATGTAGGTGCGGATGCGTTCCTGCGCTCCGCCCAGCATCCGATGGATGGACTGGCCCAGCGCCTTACCCTTGATGTCCCAGCAGGCGATGTTGATGGCTGCAAGGACTTGGGTATTGATGCCGCCGATGCCCAGTATTTTGATCAGTTTCTCGCCTAGGTTGTCGGACAGCGAGCGTGTTTCGAACGGGTCGCGGCCTATTACCAGAGGCCGGAAGTAGTCGACATAACCTGGGAATAGGTTAAGAGGTCGCTCGGCTGCGGTGCCGCCGTTCCAACCGTAGCCGGTGATGCCCTCGTCGGTGTGCACAGTTACTTTATGCAGCCGACCCGGCCCGTAGAAGTGACCGCCATTCCAGATTCCGGGCCGCTCCCACTCGAATACTTCGCTGGTGACGTCGGTGATTTTCATTTCCGGCTAGTTCAACCTCTAATCGGGAATTATGGCACGTCCAACAGCACAACAACCGGGTAGTGGGCTAGCGATTGGGCCAGCTTCACCCGCTGTTTCATCCCGGTGGAATACTGGCCGATGGGCCGGTGGCGCTCTTCTTTTAGGCCGACATGCCGCTGTATGTCCGCAGCCCGGGTGCTGGTCTGGGAGGGTGGGATACCGCTCACTTGGACCATGTGGGTCAGAATCTCTGCGGTGGTGATGGCGGTGGGCAGGCGATCGAGCTCGGGTATGTACCCCAGGCGTGCCCGTATGCCCAGGGATTCAAATGGGCGCTCGCCCAGGACTTCGGCGCACCCGGACGTCGGTTTGACCAGACTCAAAAACAGTTTGATGGCCGTGCTTTTGCCTGCGCCGTTGGGCCCCAGCAACCCGGTGATACCGTCTTGCACCATGAAATCTACCGACTCCAGGGCGATGGTCTGGCCGTAATGCTTGGTGAGCGATTTAGCTTCCAGTAGAATTGCCACGCCGGTATTATACCCGCAGAGATAGCCGGGAATCGTCGCCCATCCGCCTGATTGACGGTAGTCCTAATTGACTAGTGATTCTTGGCAGGCCATAGTGCGTATCCCAGGCGTATACCAATAAACGTGCGCTGAGCGGTTGAAGGGACATTCAGGAGGCGGCGAATGGTGACTCTCGTTACCGGCGGTACTGGATTTGTAGGCGCGAATATCGTTAAAGACTTGGCCCAGAACGGTCACCAGGTTGTCAGCTTTGATATCAACGGCCCGGACCAATTGCTTCAAGACTTCCTGGGCGAATATTCCTCTTCGGTGGCCTTTGTTCAAGGGGACATCGTCGACCCGGTATCAGTAGAACGGCTGGGCCAAGACCATCAGATCGACAAGATCGTACACGCGGCGGTATATACGGTGAATCGGGAGGTGCTGGAAATTGAGCGTAGCCGGGATGTCATCGCTATAAACCTGGAGGGCACCGCGAACCTGTTGGAACTGGCCCGCACGCAGAAGGTGTCCCGTTTCATCTACGTCAGTTCCGGCGCCGCCTACGGCTCAGCACTGCCCGGAGACCAGACCCTGAATGAAGAGACCCCGGCGGTCCCTGGGAACCTCTATGGAATCACCAAATTCGCCAGCGAGATGATCACCCGACGGTACGGCGAACTGCACGGCCTGTCGACTGCTAGCGTCCGCCTCAGCACGCCCTACGGTCCCATGGAGCGGGTTACCGGGCACCGGGCCGTGATGTCGGTCTTCTACGACTGGACCGGCCGCGCAGTGCGGAGGGAGACAATCATCGCCGAGGACATGGATCAGGGCCGGGATTATATCTATATTGCGGACATCGCCGATGGCATCCGCGCGGTTCTGGATGCACCGGCGCTTCCCCACGGCCTCTTTAACCTCACCACCGGAATCTGGGTTACATTCCATCAGATACTCGATGCTGTGGTAGAGCTGTCACCAGGTATCCGCGTTGAGACTCTGGCCCCCAAGGCAGATGCTGGAACCGATAGTTATTCCCGAGGTCCGCTCTCCGGCCACCGGCTTTTCGACGACTTGGGGTGGACACCGAAATACGACTTGAAGACCGGGGTGGCCAAATATATCCAGTGGCGGAAGGAATCGAATTTTCTTGATTGACCAGACCGGATTAATCAGTCATGGGAGTTTTGACAAAAACCGGACGCCAGAATAGGATTGGCGCCTCCGGCACACTCGCTAGATAATTTTCTGCTACGGAGGCATCGCATGATGGAATGCACAGGTATCTCTCACATCGCAGTTTGCGTCAAGGACATGGACAAATCCCTGGCTTTCTACCGGGACATCCTGGGTATGACGATTTCCAAGGACGCAATCGAAGACACCAGTACCGGCGCGATGCCCAACACCTACAAGCACCAGCGCAACACCCGCCGCACGGTGCACATCGGCTATGGCGGTGAGACTTTCTTGGTGATGACCACACACCCTGGCGATAAGTCGGACGGCGAGCCAATCAAACTAGACCAGATTGGTGTTAGCCACGTCTCCTTCACAGTTAAGAACCTCAGAGCGGTGGCCGATGAGATGATCGCCAAAGGCGTGGAGATAGCTGGCGGGTTCGATGCTTTCGCCGATGCCCAGGGTAAGGTCAGGACATTCTTCGCGTTTGATCCTGACGGCATAATGGTCCAATTTGACAGCGGCATCGAGTCGTGACCGGTACCTTCCCAACGACGACCAGAGGTGCACGGCATGGCCAGTGAGACCAAGGACGGCAGGAAGATCCAGTGGGGTATCTTCGACTGGGTGGAATGGGACGAGAACTCCCCCTCCCAGATATTTGAAGACCGCCTGAAGCTGCTGGAATACGCCGACAAGCAGGATTTTTATTGCTATCACGTGGCGGAACACCACACCACACCGCTGAGTGTTGCCCCATCGCCCGGCATGTACCTCTCCGCGGTGGCCCAGCGCACATCTCGAATCCGTATGGGCCCGCTGGTCTATTTGCTGCCACTATATAACCCACTGCGGCTGATCCAAGAAGTCTGTATGCTGGACCATCTCAGTAACGGCCGATTGGAACTGGGTGTGGGCCGTGGCATCGTCCCCTATGAAGTGGCCCGGTTCGGCGTTGACCCAGAAGAAGGCCGGGCCATGTTCGACGACGCTCTGGCCGTGCTCCTCAAGGGTTTGCAGAACGAAACTCTGAACCACGAGGGAGAGTTCTACAACTACAAAGACATCAAATTCTGGATCAAGCCCTACCAGAAGCCTCACCCGCCCATTTGGTACGCCAGCGGCAACCTAGAAACCGTACCCTGGATGGCCAAGAACGGCATCCACACCAGCCACATCTTTGACACCAACGAGATCACAAAAAAGCATTTCGACCTGTATCAAGAACTATGGGAGAAGCACAAAGATGACCCGGACCGGATCAACAACGGGGCAGCGGAACCTAAGCAGGGTCAGACGCGCCATGTCTACATCGCGCCCACCGATGCCGAGGCTGTGGCAGAGGCCCGAGTTGCCTGGAAAGCTTGGTGTGACAACATCAACTACCTGTGGAATATCGGCGACTCCGACAACCTGAAATGGCTCTACGACTTCGATGCTCTGCTGGCCGACGAAAAGATCATCGCCGGTTCGCCCGAGACCGTTAACGAACAAGTCTGGCGGGCCATAAAAGATTCGAGAATTAACTACTTCATAGGCGTCTTCGCTTGGGGCAACATCCCCGCCGAAAAAGCGATGCGTTCCATCACCTACTTCGTGGACGAGATCATACCCGGCGCCAGGTAGCAGTATGACGGGACGGACTCACTTCTCCCGCTCCAGAATGGTTGACGGAATTTCTGCAGCACTGGCTAATCGAGCTTGTACTCCAGGTTCTGGTTCACCACTGGCCATTCATTCTTCAGGATGCTGAAGACAACCGTGTCCCTGACCCGGCCGTTGGGCATTACCACACGGTTCCGTAGTACGCCCTATTCCTTGGCCCCAAGCCGCAGGATGGCCCGGCGGAAAGCATAACTTAGGTAATCGGTCATCAAGTCCACGCGATTTAGTCCTAGCGTTTCGAAGGCGTGGGTGAGCATCATCAACTTTGCCTCGGTATTGGTGTGTGACCTCTGCCAAGTCCTGCCGAGAAAGGTGAACCCGATTTCGACGCGTTTGTTTGCCAGGTTGGCGTTCATGAACCGGGTTGACCCCCCACTTGGTCTCCACCATCTTTTACTATCGTCACAAAAGCCAGACCTTAACGACTGAACGGGGCCTCAGCCATTGGACAGTCACCCGGTGGGGCGGTACTCTTTCTGAGGCCCATGTCGATGGTCGGGCCTCCCATATCATAAGGTGGTTTTCATACCCCATGCCTCCCGTTCGGTCGACGTGCGACTCGTGAAATCAAACCTGGCCGCAAACCTAGGCCGGGCCGCCCGCCCCATTTCTATACTCCGTCAGCGCAACTTTGGCCTCATCTGGTCGGCAATCACAATTTCCCAGATGGGGTCCCAGATGGAGATGATAGTCGTTGTCTGGTACGTGCTGAACCTGACTGACTCGCCATTCCTTGTTGGGCTCACGGCGTCGGCCAGGATGGGGTTCAATTTCCTGGCCCTTTTCGCCGGAGCCACCGCTGACCTGGTCCCGCGCCGCACGCTGATGATCATTATTCAGGCTGTCTTAGCCTTCTTAGCGTTGGTTATGCTGGTGTTGATCGTCAGCGGGCAGATCGAGGTCTGGCATATCTTCATCGTGACGTTGGCCTCCGGTCTCGCCCGGATATTTCAGATGCCCACGGCCCAATCGCTGGCGGTGGACAGCGTCCCGATCGACCGCATACCCAATGCTGTTGCTCTGATCAGCGCCGGCGGAAATATAGCGCTAGTCGTCGGGCCGGTCCTTGGCGGACTACTGTTCGAAATCTTCGGTCCGGAAGGCGCTTATGTGCTGGTGGCTTCGCTGTACATCGCAAGCGGTTCGGCAGCGATGTTAATGGGGTCCACTAGGATGAGCGAAGCCCAAAAAGGGGAATCGGTTTTCACATTGGTCGCCCAGGGGTTGCGATACGTTAAGGGCGAACAACTGCTTTGGTCAGCCCTCTTGGTTGCTGTCATATTCAACATCACCGGGTTTTCGTTCCACACCACCCTGGTGCCCATCTTCGCCAAGGAGGTTTTGGCCCAAGACTCAGTGGGTCTAGGCATTCTCATCTCGTCCTTCGGTATCGGAGGCCTGGTTGGGTCAATGTTCTGGGCTTCAATACCCAACCTCAAGCACACCGGACTTCTGTGCATCTTGGCGGTGTTCGGCTGGCATTCCACTATGATCGTTTTCGCTGCCTCGACCAATTTCTACCTTTCGGTGGGAATCTTGGTGGTTACCGGCATGCTGTTCTCATCAAGCCTAGTGCTGGTGCTCACTGTGCTGATGAAGACCGGGCGGCCAGAGTTTCGGGGTCGGCTCATGGGCTTGCGGACCCTGGCGATCTACGCCCATGCCTTTGGAAGCCTCGCTGCCGGGGCGGCCGCCGGCCTACTCGGCGCCCCGATTGCAGCGGTCCTCTCCGGACTGTTTGGCATCGGGATGATGGCCGTATTGGCCCTTATCGCGCCCAAACTGCGCCGGTTTTAGGAAATTAGCTGATACCATCCTGGCTCTAGCTCAGGATGGGTGGGCTAGCGGTGACCTAGACCTGGGCCCAGCGAGGCACCGAATCCGCTGCTTCTCTAACCTTAGCTGCGGTCTGGCGAGAGTTGGGCTCGAAGGTCTCCAGTAGGCTCCAAAACTTCTTGGAATGGTCCAGCCGGCGGCCGTGACACAGTTCATGGACCAGCACGTACCGAGCCAACGGCAGGGGAAGGAATAGCAGGTTCCGGTTCAGACTGATGGACTTCTCAGCAGAGCAGCTCCCCCACTTGGTCCTCTGCCGCCGCACGCTTACCCGGCTGAAGGGCAGAGACAGTTCACTGCTCAACCGGCCCAACCACGGGACCAATACCTCTTTCGCCCGCTTCTGGACCCATCGGTTAAGCGTCTCTGCGACCGCAACCGGGTCTTCCACCGGGCCGGTCAACAACAGGACATTTCCAGCTTTTTCAAATAAGCCGACCTGCTGGGTTTGGGCTGGGGAATATTCAGCTTTCCAGTTCTCGTCCAGCAACCCAAATGTGATCGATTTGGGGCGTTTTAGCTCCTTGACCGGACGTGTCTGCGCCAGGGTTTTTTCGATCCAACGGGCCTTGGTCCATAGGATGGCCGGGATTTCAGATCGGCTGAATCTAACGGGCACCACCACCTCAAGTCCCATCGATGAAGAGATCTTGATGATTACCTGCCGGGCCCGTTTGCTCTCCCTTACGCTGTATTCAGGCATGGTCCAGGCCTGGGTCATCCGCCGTTACCTCACACAATAGAAAAGTGGCCAACCGTTTCAAGATTGGCCACTCTTTGCGGCTTAAATTCCGATTGACCCTAGTAGTGGCGAAGCTCCACTACGTTGTCGTCCGGGTCGTAGATATACAGGGATATCCCATCTCCGTGGGAACCCCACCGTTTTCCAGGTCCTGCCTGAATCTCCACGCCCATAGCCTCGAATTTGCTCTTCAATTCTTCCATGTCCGTGGGCTCGATCACCATGCAGTAGTGGTCTTGGTTCTTGTCCCCTTCTTTGCCGATCGGTTCCTGATCAGTGCCGAAGAAATCGATGATCGTGTCGGCGTTTATCCGGGCTGAAGGGAAACGGACTTCACCGGCCCGCCATTCGTCGATCCGCTCGGCCTGTAGGCCCAAAACCTCGGTGTAGAACTTTAACGAGACTTCTACGTCTTTGTTCCGCAAAACGATATGGTCCATCTCGGTAATCTTGACCAGCGCCTGGGATTGCACCGAAGTCTGACCTTGAGTTTCAGTCGACATGGATCCCTCCTACTTGCCTGCGTCTATTCAATTTGTGGGGTATGCGACCAGTATACATCCTGAAAGAAAGTTCGAACATGGGCTCATTCTTCTGACCGGGTGATAACGACGATGGGGAATATTCGGGTGGTGTGGGTCTGATAGCCCTGATATCCCGAATAACATTCGACGAATCTAGGCCAGAGTTCCTCCCGTTCTTCGCCGGATGCAATTCGGGCAGTTCCCTCCCATCGGAAGCCGCCGATCTGCACCGATACTTCCGGGTTGGTTCGGATATTAAACAGCCAGTCGGGCGCCACAGAACTTCCTCCCTTGGAGGCGATGACGCAGGGGTCTCCATTGTGCATCAGATACAACAATGGGACGGTCCGCGTCCGCTGGGACCGCCGGCCACAGGTGCTGAGGAGAAGGAAGCTGACATTTCCTCGTCCAGACACGAACTGCCCATTGAGCAGTTGGTACAGTGTCCTGTGGAGCCTGCTGACGATGTAACCCATCCTGAAGCGAGGACGTTTTGCGGGTGTCAACCAGGCGCTCCATGAGTGTAAGATGATGAAACTGAGCGTTGGAAGTCTAACACGCTGGTTTGTCCGCGAGATTCGTCAGCAAATATATTTTCGTTTAACTGGAACGCCCAGATTCGGTTATAGTTAGATGAGGCGGTCTGCGACCAAAACCGCTGCACCCAACTACGAGTTCGCACGGGAGACCCACCCGACTCATGCCTCTGGTTTCCACCTCTAACCTGGCCGTTCATTATGGGGCCGACATCATATTTTCGGGCGTTGATCTGGATATCAACGAACGTGCCCGCATCGGCATCGTTGGCCCAAACGGCTGCGGCAAGACCTCCCTTCTTAGAGTTCTAGTCGGACTCCAAGACGCCAACGAAGGCAGAGTGGCGCGCTTCAACGGCATCCAGGTCGGTTACGTTCCTCAGCACCCTGAGATGCAGATTGGGGGCACGCTTCGGGAAGAGGTCATGCGGGCCTTTGACCAGGTCAGATTATTGGAAAAAGACCTGGAAACCGCGGCCCAGGAGCCGAACGACGATGCCGAACAAGCCGGGCTTCGCTACGCCGAGCTATTAGAACGGTACGAAACCCTGGGCGGATACACCTACGAGCGGGCCGTGGAACGGATGGTTGACGGCCTTGGACTCAGAGCAGAAACCCTTGACTCGCCGGCTTCGTCAGCCAGTGGCGGCGAACGCACGAGGGCGGCATTGGCGAAAGCTCTCCTGGGTAACCCCGACCTGCTGGTGCTGGACGAGCCCACGAACTACCTGGACCTCAAGGGAGTTACTTGGCTGGAGCGCTACCTGACCCACTTTGCTCCGGCGGTGGTGGTGGTCTCCCACGACCGTTATTTCCTGGACGAGATGGCGACGCAGATCTGGGAGATCGACCACGGCCGGATGGACACTTTCCCTGGAAATTTTTCCAAGTACCGGGTCTTGAAAGGCGAGCGCGACCTGCGTCAGGCGAAAGAGTACGAAGCCCAACAGGAATTCATCGCCAAGGAGCAGGCTTTCATCGACCGCTACCGGGCCGGGCAGAGGTCTCGGGAGGCCAAAGGCCGTGAGACCAGGCTGGGCAGATTGGAGCGTATCGCCCGTCCTGATCTAGACGAGTCGATCTCCATATCCTCCGGCGGCGCCAGTCGTACCGGACAGGTGGTGATTAGCACCAAAGGTTTGAAGGTTGGCTACACTGACGTCGACGGCCCAACTGAGCTGCTCAAGGTCCCCGACCTTAAGCTGGCTCGCGGGTCCCGAACAGCGGTGATTGGAGACAACGGGACCGGCAAAACAACCTTCGTCAAGACCGTACTGGGAATGATCCCACCACTCGACGGCTTCGTTGCCGTGGGCCAAAGCGTCAAGGTCGGCTATTACAGTCAGGGAGTCGATGACCTGGATGACGAGCAGACGGTCCTGGAATCATTTTTGGACATCAAGAACATGCCCTTCGAGGATGCCCGGTCTTATTTGGCTCGGTTCCTGTTCCAGGGGGAGGATGTCTTCCGGGAAGTAGGCGCTTGCAGCGGTGGTGAGAAGAGCCGTCTGGCGCTGGCCCGGTTGCTGATCACCGAGCCGAACCTACTGGTACTGGACGAACCAACTACCCACTTCGACATCCCTAGTCGCGAGGCCTTAGAACAGGTTCTTCATAGTTACACCGGCACGATTCTATTGGTGTCACATGACCGCCACCTAGTCTCGTTGCTCGCCGAATCGCTGCTCGTTACCGCGAACGGCGAGGTAGACCATTTCAAGGGCACTTTCGATGAATGGTCCCAAGCGCAGCGGGAAGCTGAAGTCCAAGAGGCGACGGCAAGGGTCCTAGAAAGGGTTAAGGCGGCCCCGCGCTTTCAACCGGTCAAGGCGACCGGCCCGAAGCGCCGAAACCCAGCAGCGCCAGTCATCGACATGGAACAAGTCATAGTGGACTTGGAACACAAGCTAAAGGAGATAGAAACGCAGCTTCAAACCGCCACGGTGAATCAGGACTTCGAAGCCATGACCCGCCTGGGCGAAGAGCACATCAGCACGCAATCACGGCTGGAGAAAAGCCTGGAGGATTGGGACACCTGAACTCCTGGCCGGACCAGCGCAGTGGAAAAAGAAAAGCCTCGAAGTTATTCCAGAGGCTTTTTGATCTTTTCGGTAGAGGTTAGCGTGGCGGAGCTAGGTAATTCCGAAGTTCAGCCACCCGTTTGTACTGGTCCGGCCAAGTGGCCGAGCCGTCCAGCTCGGTCTGGGCCTGGATCGGCCAGTAGGGGTTCCTTAACAGTTCCCGCGCCAGCAAGATAACGTCCGCCTCGCCGTCATATAGGATCTTCTCCGCTTGGACTGCGTCTGTGATCAGCCCTACAGCGCCGGTCGTAACCCCAGCCTCGCTACGGATGCGAGCTGAGAATTGGACCTGGTAGCCGGGGAATGGTGTAAGCGTCTGGGTGGAAGAATTACCGCCGGAAGAGCAGTCGATCAGGTCGACACCGTCCTCCTTGAGCCAGCGGCTGAAATCCACGCATTCGTCAACGTCCCAACCGTTTTCCATGTACTCCGTGGCCGACACCCGGACGAACAGCGGCATCGAGTCAGGGATGGCGTTTCGCACCGCCCTGGCGACCTCTCGCGGAAAGCGCACCCTGTTTTCCAGCGACCCGCCATATTGGTCTTCCCTATTGTTGGAAAGCGGCGACATGAATTCGCAGGCGAGATAACCATGGGCCATGTGCAGTTCAATTGCCTTCATTCCTGCCTTCACCGCCAACTTGGCGGATTTTGCGAAATCGTCGACCACTTTCCCGATGTCTTCCATAGTCATTTCCCGGGGGACATCCCAGTCTTCTTGGAAGCTGATCGGGCTTGGCGCGATGGTCTCCCATCCCCCCTCGCTGACCGGTAACATCTTGCCGCCGTCCCAAGGTTTGGTGTGGGAGGCTTTGCGGCCGGCATGGGCCAGTTGGATGGCCGGGGTTGCGCCGTTGGCCACGATGGCCTCGACCACCGGGCCCATGGCTTCAACGTGGCTTTCGTTCCACAGCCCGAGGTCCCAGGGTGTGATCCGCCCGTCAGGCCTGACGGATGACGCTTCCAGCATCACCAGTCCAGCTCCACCCACGGCGCGAGTGCCGTAGTGGACGGTGTGCCACCCATTGCAGCGCCCGTCTTCGGTTTTCGAGGAATACTGGCACATGGGAGCAACAAAAACACGGTTGGGAATCTCTTCGCCCCGGATGGTGATCGGCGAGAATAGTTTGCTCATGTTTCTCCTGGAATATCTAGCTTGGGTGGGGTTTTCAAAAAAATACCCCAGCGAAAGCTGAGGGATTTGTTGGGTCTGATCTACGGTAAAGACACAACCCGGTTGAGGGATTCCTGAAATAGGAAGGCAAAAAAATAAGTCCCCGTTTCTCGGGAACTTGCCAACCACCTTAACATAAACGATTCTGTCTAGTCAACGGTTTGTGCCTAGATTCATAAGATAGATCAAAGATCGAAGAATCGGTGTGGGAGTTGGTACGGACCAAGTGTGAACAGGCGTTCGAAGTTGCTGAATAATATATACTCCCCCATCATCAAACAAGAAACTGGAGGCCCCATGACCACAACAGGCAATCGACTTGAAGGCAAGGTCGCCATCGTCACCGGCGCCGGCGCTACCGGAAGCGGCGAATTCGTCGGCATTGGGCAGGCCATTTCCCTGCTGTTCACCCGCCAAGGGGCCAAGGTCTTGCTGGTCGACCGGGATGAGAAGAACGCCGAGGTTACTCTGGCCCAGATCAAAGAAGAGGGTGGAGACGCGGAGATCTTCGTGGGTGATGTCACCAACATCGATTCCTGCCAAGAAATGGCGGAGGCCGCCGTTCACGCATATGGGAAACTGAACGTACTGATTAATAACGTTGGTATTAGCGGCCCCGGCTCGGTCACCGATGTCGACGAAGAATTCTGGGACACAGTGATCGACGTCAATCTCAAAAGCGTGATGCTCACCAGCAAATTCGCCATCCCGGAGATGATCAAGGACGGCGGCGGGTCCATCGTTAATCTTTCGTCCATAGTCGGACTGCGGGCCGGAGGCGGCCGGCCCAGCCATGCTTACGCGGCCTCCAAGGGCGGGATTCTAGGGCTAAGCAACTCCATGGCCGTGCACTACGGCCGAGACAACATCCGAGTCAACTGTATCGCCCCAGGGCACGTCTACAGTCCCATGGTCGCCCGGCATAGCTCCGACGAGATGCTGGAACTGCGCCGCCGTGCCGGCCCATTGGGCTTTGACGGTACCCCCTGGGACGTGGCGTACGCCATACTTTTCTTGGCCTCCGACGAAGCCCGCTGGATATCAGGCGTCACCCTACCCGTCGACGCGGGACTCTTGGCCGCCACGCCCCTGGCTATGTTCCCCTATCTGAAAGACTCTGAGTAAGGAGAAAGCTGTCAGTTGTCAGCTATCAGCTTCTGAATATCTCATTCGCCAGGTCGATGGCCGAGCGCACAAACGGCAGACCGCAGTAGAAGGTTGCGTGGATGAAGACTTCCACGATCTCTTCTTGGGTCAGGCCCACGTTCAGCCCTCCGCGAATGTGGCTCGCCAACTGGCTTTCCCGGCCTAGGGCCGTCAGCGCGGCCATGGTGCAGATGGAGCGCTCGGGTAAAGTCAGCCCCGGCCTAGTCCATATCGAACCCCAATAGTATTCGGCGGTCAGTCGACCAAACTCGCGCTCCGCCTGGGTCACCGGACCAAGACCACCGCTTGCGGGCGGACCCATATATTCAATCCGCCGGGCCACTCCACGGTTGTAGAGTTCATCGGGCGTTTCGGTTGAGTCAAACACCTGCTGCGGGGTGTAGTCGATACCTCTCTGCTCGAACACCTCCTTGGCGATGGCCAAGGCATCTAGGGTCGCCGGGACGCCGCTGTAGAACATGGAATGCATCAAAACCTCGACGATTTCGATGGGTGTCAGGCCTAGGTTCAAGGCGTTGCTCAGGTGGCGGCGTGTTTGGTTGTCCCGTTTCAGAACCGTCAGACAGGTTAGGGTAATCATCTCCCGCTGCTTGTCCTTCAGTGCGGGCCGGTGCCATACGCTGCCGAATAGGAATTCCCCCGCTATTCTTTCCAGGTCCGGTGCCATTGGCCAGGCCAGCGGGGTAGACCCTGCGGTCAACGTGCCACCGCCGAATTTGGTGCGCGTCTCGATGCCCTTCTGGAACCGTTCGTCCAACGTTGTCATTTACTTTCTCCATGCTCATGTTTCTGTCGACGATTAGTCCAATTGATTGTAGTGACACAGACGGGTCACGCCAACCCATCGCTGTGGTACCCTGATAGCCAATTCATCCGTGTGTAAACAAACCAACAACCGCACTCAGAACCCTAACGAGAGGTAAGTCATGGAACTTCGAAATGCAGTGATCGTCGATGGCGTTCGTTCCCCATTCGCTCGGGCCGTTCGCGGCAAACTGGTTGCCACCCGTTTGGATGAACTTGGCGCCAAGGTAGTAAGGCAGCTATTGGAGCGGAACCCGAAGATCGAAGACCATATGATCGAAGATGTTGGCTTGGGCAACGTCCTGGGCAATGCTGAGTTCGTGGACATGGGCCGCGTGGCCCGGATGGCCGGACTGCCGCCCGAAGTGTCCACCTTCAATTCTAATCGGCAGTGCGGTTCCAGCATGGAGACTCTGCACCGAGTCGCCCAGTCCATCATGATCGGAGCAACGGATTGCGGAATCGCCTTGGGCGCCGAGCGCATGGCCCGCACCATCCCTGGCGACGAAGGCCCCTTCACTCGCATCACCGAACCGACCCCTGTGGAGTTCACCAAAGCCCAGAGGGACATGTCGCCGGACCATTACGAGAATTTTTCGGTGCCGTTTCCGGATTTCATCCTGGACTCGCCGCCCAAGGTTTCCATGCTTCAGACAGCCCAGAACGTGGCCGAGGTCTACGGACTCTCCCGCGCCGACCTGGACGAGTACGCCGTCCCAAGCCACCAAAAGGCTGTTGAGGCCTATGAGGCGGGGCGGTTCCGTGACGAAATCGTGCCTCTGGAAGTTGAACAGCCGGTCTTCGACGACAAGGGGGTTTGGCTGCCTGACGAACGGGGCGAGATGATCGACTTCAATCAGGATGAATGCATCCGGCCCGGGACCAACTTCGAAGCCCTGATGAACCTTAATCCCATCCCTGGTGTGGTCAGCTACGGCGGGAACGAAATCGTCATCACCCCCGGAAATTCATCTCCCACCAATGACGGCGTCAGCGCCATCTTGGTCATGAGCGAAGAGAAGGCCCTGGCTCTGGGCCTGGAGCCGATGGCCCGCATCATCGGGTTCGGCGTTGCCGGAGTGAAACCTCAGTTGATGGGTCTTGGCCCCGTACCCGCCACTAAAAAGGCTATGAAGTACGCCGGATTGACGATGGATCAGATCGACCGCGTTGAGTTCAACGAGGCCTTCGCTGCCCAGATCATCCCCAGCGCCAGAGAACTGGGCATACCCATGGAGAAGTTGAATGTCAACGGCGGCGCATTGGCCATCGGCCACCCACTCGGCGCCACCGGCGCGCGGCTGGTGCTGTCCTTGGCCCACGAACTGCGCCGCTCCAACTCCAAGTACGGCGTGGCCACCCAATGCATCGGCGCTGGAATGGGAATCACCACAGTAATCGAGAACCTCTAAGTTCTTCAGTGACCAAGCATTTCAAGAGGCCTTGGGATACACCTCCTGAGGCCTCTTGAGTTGACAACATCGCAAGCCACTCATTGCTTCGCCTGCGTCAGTATGGTGAAAGCTCGAATCCAGAAATGCTTTCGTGATTGTTCGGTCGTAGGTGCGGGTTTTTAACCCGTCCGTAGCCGTCACAAACCAGTCCCCCCATACCACCAGAAATCGCGCTATACTCTGACGGTCTCGCGAGAATCCGTTGTATCAGGAGTAGACCCATGCCTCCGACCCAACCCTCCGGCGTGCTGGACGGTGTGCGAATATTGGAGCTGGCCCGCTGGCAGGCCGCACCCAGAGGCGGGATGATTCTTCGTGACATGGGCGCCGAGGTCATCAAACTGGAATGGAGTAAGTCCAGTGACCTGCGTAATTCAGGTCCATTCGTCGGGGAGATGAGCGTGCAGTTCGCCGCCTATAACCGGGGCAAGAAGAGCGTCACACTCAACACCCGCCATCCTGAAGGGAAAGAACTGTTCTTCAAGCTGTTAGAGGTCTCCGACGTAGTGCTGGAAAACTTCCGGCCCGGCACCATGGAACAGATGGGTTTCAGCTACGAGAAGATGTGCGAAGTCAACCCAGGCATCATCCTCGCCTCAGTGTCCGGCTTCGGCCAGTACGGGCCTTATAGGGACCGGCAATGCTTTGACCCAATCATCCAGGCCATGAGCGGCATCGGCCACCAGACCGGACGCGGCTTTGACCAGCCGGTGATGGCCGAGGGTCCGATCATGGACCGTACAGCGGCGCTCCACGCTACCATCGGGATCTTGGGCGCGTTACGCCACCGGGACCGCACCGGAGAGGGCCAGTGGCTGGAGGTGGCTATGCTGGACGGCGGTATAACCCTGGAGGAAGTCGCACTGGCCATGTGCCACGAAACGGGCACCAACGACTTCACCCGCGCCGGCTCGTTCATCAAATGCAAGGACGGCTACGTTTCAACCGGGGCCGCCCGCTCCGGGATGTGGGAACGGATGCTGAAGGTTATGGGCTACGACGACCTGTCCGAAGACCCCGAGTACGCCGCTCCGATGTTCGCCACCGACAAGGCGGAGATACGCATGGAACTGCTGCATCTTTGGTGCGAAGAACGGATGGTGAGAGAAGTAGAGAAATCCTTGGTGGCCGCGGATATCCCGGTTGGACCAGCCCTGAGCATCCCAGAAGTCCTGGCTGACAAACACCTCTGGGAGCGGGATGTGATGATAGAAGAGGAACTGCCCGAGGGCAAGAAGATTCTGGTTCCCGGCCCGACGATCATCAAGTTTTCCAAGACGCCCACCACGGCAGGTCCCATCCCCACCTACGGCGAACACAACCAAGAGATCTACAATGGAGTTTTGGGCTTGGGCGACCAAGAGATGTCCCGCCTCGTGTTTGAGGGCGTTATCACCTGACCGGCCCACCTTGCCTTAAATAATTCGAATTGACGACTAAAAATATTGGAGGAGAACTATGGCACGGTTACCCGTAGTTTCAAGCGACATGGTGCCCGAGGAGTTCCGAGAGGCGTTCGGCGAGCTAACTGAAGCTACCGGCGGCTCGATCACTGGAGGTCCAGGTTCCTTCACCATCAACAGCCCTGAGATGGCCAAGCGGCGCAATCATCTGACCAGTTATCTGCGGTATGAGACCCAGTTCCCCAAGCGGATCCTGGAATTGGCGATCATCACCACCGCACGGGCCATGGACTGTCAGTACGTTTGGAACGCCCACGTCACGCCCGCCCGCAAAGAAGGTGTTGCCGATGCTTTGATTGACGCCATCAGAGACCGGAAACCCCTGCCGGAAATGGCTTCCGATGAGCGGGCGATCGTCAACTACGGCAACGAATTCTTCAAGGACCACAAGGTCAGCCAGGTGACTTTCGATGAGGCCCTGAAACAGTTCGGAGCGCAGCATCTGGTAGAACTAACAACGCTCATGGGCCATTACGCCCAGACGTCTTTCTACCTGAACGCCTTCGAAGCCGAACTACCAGACGACGTAACGGAGAAGTTGCTCCCGGTATAAACACCACACATCGCTGTTATTTCGAGGCGTCAGGCGAGGAATCTCTTTGCCAATCATGCAATATCGTTTGAGAGCTACGAGACCCCATCGTGCTACTGCGGTCCTAACAGGGGGACAATAATCCGAGAGTGTTGGACTTAGCTAGCGGTGCCCACCGCCCGGCCCTCGTTGGAGGCCAGCCGGATGTTGTCGATCAGCCGGTGTAGGTCAACTGCAGTGTCAAAGTCGGGATAGGTGGCTGACTGACCCCGGATGGCTGCGCCGAACTGGAAGTACAACTGGCCCACGTTCTTGGGCGGGCCGTCCGGCATACCTTCCAGCACGTTGGTGTGCTTATCTGGGACGGTGATGTCTTCCAGGTTGTCGGTGCCTTGGGCCCCCTGGAGGTACACGGCGCCGAGTTGGGGCGAGTCTTCAGAGGTGGCCACCAGGGTCCCCTTACGGCCGTAGATCTCCATCCGGTAACCGCTGCCGGCCCAGGGGTTGCTGGCCACGTGGGCCGAGACCACCGCCCCGTTGACCAACCGGCCGCTGACCAGGATGTTGTCGGGCGCTGTCACCTCCAGCATCTGTTTGGTATCGGTCTCAAACCACAGGTCTACCTGGGTGGACACGATGGACGACACTTCTTTGAAATCCCCGGCCACGAACCTAAGAGCGTCGATGGAATGCCCGGCTGCGATGGTCAGTGTGGTTGCGCCGAGTTCGTCGTCCCGCTGCCAGGTGCGTCCCGAAGGCCGCTCCAGTACCCCGCCCCGGATCAGCCGCATGGAGCAGGACGTGATCTCGCCAACGTACCCATCTTCCACCAGTTCCTTCATGTGAAGGATGGCCGGTGCGGCCCGTGATTGAAGCCCCACCACGGTCTTGACACCCTTCGCCTTGGCCAGTTCGGCCAATTCGGTGGCTTCCTCAATGGTTGCGCCCAGGGGCCATTCGGTGAATATGTGCTTGCCGGCGTTGATGGCATCTTTGGTGATCTGGTAGTGGGCTGGGACCCGCAGAACCACGGCCACGGCGTCGATCTCCGGGTGGGCCAGCATCTTGTGGTAATCGTCGAAGGCCAGCCTGGCGCCGTATTGCTTCTTGGCTTCCTCGGCAGTCTCCATACGTGTCGTACAGACACCGGTCAGCTCGAACTCAGGGCTGGCGGCGATCGCCGGAAGATGCGAGCGGTGAGCCCAACCTACTGTAGGGCTGGCGCCGATTATTCCCAGTCGTATGTGGTCGGCCATTTTTCGTCTCCTATCGATTCAGATGGAATGATGTGCCGGAGCATTAGCCAAGTTTGTAGTCACGGATGTGGGCCGGCACTTCAAGACCGTCCAGGTTTTTTGGGTCGGATACCGGGTCGTGCAAAATCTGGCTCACCGGCAAGACACCAGCCCAGATGGGCAGCGAATAATCTTCGTCATCGTCCACCGGCGGGCCAGACCGTATTTTGGCCGACCCTTCGTCGATGGGCATTGAGAACACGGTTGTGGCCTTGGCTTCTTGGTTGGTCATCGGACGCAGGTTTTCCCAGCGGCCGGGAATCAGTTGGTCAACGAAGCTATGCAGCAATTCATTCTTTTGGTCGTCTTCGATCTTGGTTGCCTCGCCAAAGAGCATCACCGAGCGATAGTTGATGGAGTGGTGGAAGGCCGAGCGGGCCAAGACAAATCCATCGAAATGGGTGATGGCGATACAAACATCCTTGCCCATGATCTGGCGGAGAAACCGGCTGGCGGACGAGCCGTGCCAATAGATGGTGTCGCCCTCCCTCCACTGCAACGTCGGCGTAACGTATGGCCGCCCGTCGATTATGTAAGAGACGTGGCAGAGGGAAGTGGCGTCGATTATCTGGTTGACTGCATCCCGGTCGTAGTCGGCGCGTTTTGGGTTCCGGACCAGATTGGTCCTCTTGGTTTTCTTGAGTTGGCCGACGGCCATGTTGGTCTCCTTAGTGGGTTGTGATTCGTTATTCTAAGCGGCTTCTGCCTGCTCTTTCAGTTTGTCGAAATAGAGTTTGGGAAGCTCGCGGTAGTCGCTCATTAACGAGCCGAACCCTTCCAGGGTATCGTCCATGCCGTTGTCCCGCATGGCGTACCAATAGGTGGCCGTGTTGATGGCGATGACCGGTTTGTTCAACCATTTTTCGGCCTCGGCGGCCATTCGGGCCATGCCCAGATTTGTGCCCACCTGCACCAGGACTTCGGCGTCGGACTCATTCAGCTCCCGCAGCCCGCTCATCATCTGCTTCTCGGTGGTCTGCGCGATGGCCGCGGGGCCCGGGCAGCACAGGCCCTTCAGGGCGACTATCTCAAAACCACAGTCGTTGAAGAACAGCGTCACATTCTCGTCGGCGACCGGCCAGTACGGAGTTAAAACGGCAATTTTCTTGATGTCGCCGTAGCAACGGATGGCTGCCTGACAAGCGTCAGACCCCATGGCGACCTGCAATCCGGTCATGCCCGTCATGTGGGCTTTGAGTTCGTTGGCTTTTTTCAGTCCACCCCAGAAGGTTTCGGATGACATGCCCATCACTAGGTAATCGGGGTTGCAGGTCATCACGCGGTGGATGGCGTTGTCCCACTCCAATCGGATGGCATCCATCAGCTTGTTGAAGTCATCGTCGCTCTCCAAGGGGTTGTCGGGCACGTATATTCGTGACATGTGGTTGGTCACGCCCCTGGGCCGCATCTCGTCGAACTCGGGTTGGACCGAGGTATTGGTCGAGGGCGCTATGACTCCCCAATTTGCGCGCCATCCCAATTTGTCTGGCATCGTGATACTCCCGAAGCGTCTGGTTCCCCAAGGGTGAGATTAGATTCTAGCAAGAATCTGTAGCTTACGCTCAGACCAGGATGCGCTCAAGGCGAAAATGTCGTACAGTCTTGGTTACTGGGAACAGAGGCCGGTTCATCTACCGGAAATCGAGGACTTTATGACCAGCGGAAATGCCCTATCCAAACAAGCCCTATCGGAGACTACCGCCCACGCCATTGAGGCAGTACGGTCCGAACTGGTGGAGGTGGCTCTGGATATTCACGCCCATCCTGAACTGAATTACCAAGAGGAGCATGCCGTTCGGTTGCTGTCCGGTACATTGGAGAAGCACGGGTTCCAGGTGGAACGGGGTGTGGGCGGCGTTGAGACTGCATTTACCGCCACCCTTCCTGGTGGGGCTGGCGATGGACCAACCGTTGCCGTTCTAGCCGAGTACGACGCCCTGCCTGACATCGGTCATGGGTGCGGCCACAACCTGATCGCCATGGCCGCCATCGGCGCCGGACTGGGTCTGAAAGCCAACCTGGACAAACTACCCGGCAAGGTGATGGTCATCGGCACCCCGGCTGAAGAAGGCGGCGGTGGCAAGATTCGGATGCTGGACGGTGGGGTGTTTCAGGGAGTGGACGCCGTGTTGTCCTCTCACCCGTCTTCGAATAGGACGGTCATACCCACCGAGATTCCCATGGACGAAAGCTGGAGTCTGGCCATGGTGGGGTTCCGGTACATCTTCCACGGCAAGGCCGCCCACGCCGCTGCCATGCCCCATGAGGGTATCAACGCGCTGAACGGCGTGATCCACCTCTTCTCCGGCATAGACTCGCTGCGCCAACACCTCCGGGAGGACACACGTATCCACGGGGTGATTACCGACGGCGGCAGAGCGCCCAACGTTGTGCCGGAATACGCCGCCGCCAATTTCATGCTCCGTTGCCGCGACCGCGACTACCTGAGCGATGTCATAGTGGGCCGGGTCCTGAAGGCTGCCGAAGGGGCTGCCGCCATGACCGGCTGCCGTCTGGAGGTGGAGGAGTACTACCCTTTCTATGAGAACGTCCGGCCCAACTCCGTGATCGCCGGTCTGCTGTTGAACAATGCCGAGGTCGCCGGGCTCCCATTGAACGAGCCGTTTCCCGGCCGCCAGGGCAGCGCTGCCTCCACCGACTTCGGCAACGTCAGCCAGGCCCTGCCGTCCTACGAACTGCGCTACGCCGTGAGCGAGCAGCCTGTCGCCTCCCATTCCCGGGAGATGACGGAGACGGCGGTCTCCGATTACGCGATCAACGCCGCCATCAACGTGGCCAAGACCATGACGCTCACCGCCTGCGACCTTCTGCTAGACCCCGGCTTGATCTCCTCGGCCCAGGCCGATTTTGAAAAGCGTGGCGGGGCGTAGAGTCCACGGCCTCACATGCCGTGGTCTACTTTGCTAATTCAGCCAACTGCTCAAAATAGTCTGGGTAGGTCTTGGAAACACACTGAGGATCGTTGATGGTAATCTCCGAATCGCCCAGGGCAGCCAGCGAGAAACACATCGCCATTCGATGGTCGTCGTAGGTATCGATAGTAGCCGGGCTTATGTGCGCAGGTGGCGTGATCTCCAACGAGCCGCGCCCTTCGTCGACTTCCGCTCCTACTTTGCGCAGTTCCGTGGCCATGGCTGCGAGTCGGTCGGTCTCCTTGACCCGCCAGTTATACACGTTGCGGATAGTTGTCTTCCCCTGTGCGAACAAAGCTGTAGTCGCCACGGTCATCGCCGCGTCTGGAATGTTGTTCAGGTCTAGGTCGACGCCATGCAATTCGCCACGGCTGACCTCGATCCAGTCGGAACCTCGGCGTACCACGGCGCCCATCTGCTCTAGCACATCAGCAATCCGCACGTCGCCTTGGACGCTGTCGGAGCCAACCCCGTTCACCCGCACGGTGCCACCTTTGATGGCGGCCGCAGCTAGGAAATAGGTAGCAGACGACGCGTCCCCCTCCACAAGAGCAATTCCGGGAGACTGATAGCCTTTCCCTCCCGGCACGTGGAATGATTCATAGTTGGAGTTGCTCACGTTCACGCCGAACCGCCGAATCACGTCAAGCGTGAGGTCGATGTAAGGCTTGGAGACCAGTTCACCTTCCACATTGATGACTAGGTCTTGTTGGGCCAGGGGCGCGATCAGCAGAAGGGAGGTAAGGAACTGGCTGGAAACATTGCCCCTTATGGATACGCTGCCACCGCCGAGGCCCGACGCGTTTATCCGGACCGGCGGGTAGCCATCCTCTTGGAGATACTCGATGTTGGCGCCCAACTGTCTCAAGGCGTCCACCAGGTCTTTGATGGGACGTTGGTACATCCGGGGCGCGCCTGTAAGGGTAAAGACCCCCTGCCCCAGGCAAAGGGCCGCGCAAAGGGGCCGTATTGCCGTGCCAGCATTTCCCAGAAACAACTCTGCTTCCTGCGGCGCGAACGGGCCGCCCCGTCCATCAACCCGGCAGCTAGTTTTGTCCTCGGACAGCGTCAGGTCTACGCCCAGCTTCTGAAGCGCGTTCAGCATGTGCCCCGTGTCGTCGCTGTCCAATAGGTTCTGCACATCGGTGGTGCCTGTCGCTAGAGAAGACAGCAACAGGATTCGGTTGGACAGGCTCTTTGACCCGGGCAGGTTCAACTGTCCATCGATGCGTTTGATCGGTTTTAGTAGGAGTTGTTCCATGTCAGGAAAGTTTGATAGACCCGGTCCGTCAGTGGTTGAAAAATGGAGGATATCTAGAACTATAGGACCGCCCCCGAAACGCGTCAACTGCTCTTGCAAGCGCTTGATCGGCTTTCAGAGAAGGACCCAGAGCGATGGGGGTACGAAAGCCTGGTAGCGCCCTAACCCTGTTGCAGTTGCTCTAAATACCCCTGGAACAAGGAGATGGATTTCTCTTCCGGCACTCCGATGAAATAGCGCAGACCTTGGGTGTAGGTGAGTATCTCTGACGGATGGATGGGCACCCGGTTACTGGGTCCCGAAACCCGGTAGAGCCCGTCGGCCCAGTCCTGCAGGCTGGTGTAGAGCGAGTCTTCGATCACCCGGGCGTCCTGCCGCTCCAGGTCGTTTCTCAGCACCCATCTGGCGAAAACGAAGGGCAAGCTGGTCCACCTGATCCATTCTTCGCCCAGGTCGTAGGTGTGTGGGTGGTCGCGTAGGCCGCGCCGGTGGCGCAAACCGAGGTTCCCGATCATAAGTTGGGCGTCATGGGGTTCGTCGGCGCCGACGTAGGCGTCCGTCTTCACTCCATGCTTCAGTGCAATTAAGACCTCGAGCAACTTGACGGCGGTGGGTGCGTCTGCCGGTATGGCGATGCGGCTTCCGGTCATTTCCTCGATGGGCACCTTGGAATGGAGTTTGATGCTGACGGCCATGGCAACGGTGGCCACGCAAAAACCCGAGACTGTCCGTAAACTTGAATCCAGGCCGAAAGTGTCTACCAGCGGCACAAGCCCGCCTTGCAGACGCCCTTCTAAGATGGCCGCCATCATTTCGTTAGCCGGCACGTCTTCGACTTCGATGCCGCGTTTGTCCATGTCGAAATACATGGGTTCAGAGCTTAAGAAGGGAGTCCGGCCAACTTTGATGGGCACGTATCAACACCGATAGCAGGTTTTTGGAGATAAATAGGGCCTCGAATCTCGAGGCCCTATTTGATAGGAGCTTTGGGTCACGTCAGACCCGCCTGAGAGTCCAGTCTACAGGCGAGGCCCAGCAAAGGTCGGAGACTGGCTCTTGTAGACTTGGATGCGGTTCCGAGCCGACTCAGGAACAAAGATGTTCCCTTCGTTGTCAACGGTCACGCCGGTGGGTCCCCAAAAGTCTTTTTCGCGCTCCAAACCTTGGGCTCGATCTCGTTCGCCATACATCTCTGGGTTGGCGTCCAGTTTGTCCTTGCCCCACTTTGAGAGGCCAGCTTCACCGGTCTTTAGGTCGATGAACTTGCCGGTCTCGTCGAAGATCTGCAGCCGGTTGTTGAGCCAATCGGAGACATATATTACGCCGTCTTGGTCAACCGCTACATCGGTAGGACGGTTGAATTCACCCTCCCCTGATCCGGAGCTCCCAAACTTCATAAGGAACTTGCCGTCGGGCCCGAACTTTTGGATTCGGTCGTTTCGCCAGTCGGCGATGTAGATGTCTCCTGCCTCGTCGATGGTTATGCCCCAAGGCATGTTGAACTGACCGTCGCCGCTGCCATACGTACCGAATTGGGCGAGGTATTTGCCATCTTTGTTGAACTTTTGGACGCGGTGGTTGCCGCTGTCCACTATGTACAAGTTGTCGTCGGCATCAAAGACCATGCCTGAGGGACGGTCCAGTTCGCCGTCTCCGGAACCGGTACGCTCTTCCCATTTGCCTAGGAAGTCGCCGTCCTTGGAGAACGAGGAGATTCGATTCAGCCACTCGTCGCTGATGAAGAGATTCTCTTGACTATCAAGGGCGATGCTGGTTGGCCAGACTAGAGACCCATCATCCATATTGTGTGCGTGCGGGCCCTGGTAATCGATACCCCTGGCGAATACGGAGATGTATTCCTCGTCGGTGGTGCAAACGACGACACGGACGCCTTCTGGGCGGAACTCCGAACTCCGGCAGAGGACATACATGATGCCTTCTTTACCACGGGCGACGTCTACCGGATAGGTGAAGCCGGGGCCAAATTGCTCACCGCGACCGATTGTCTTAGTGTATTGCACATTTATATGTGAAATCTCTGTTGTCATTTGTTCCTCACAAAGTTAGATTTTGATGAGTTAGACAGGCCAGATTTAGATAAAGGCCAGCTGTTCGAATTCGCCGCCAACAATGGGTTTGGCGTCCAGGCCCATCCACTTCTCTAGGATGGTGGAATAAACACCCCGGAAGTCGTTGTTGTGCTGTAGATCCCCGTCGTCTAGCTTTTCGGTGTCCAAGGAAGGATACTCACCATAGAGTCCGCCCTTGACCTGGTCTCCAATTATGAAGCAGTGTCCGCCTGCGCCGTGGTCGGTGCCAGAGCCATTGTCCTTTACGCGACGGCCGAACTCGGAGAAGACCATGAGCATCACATTTTCCCCTGCATTGTGCTCTTTCAGGTCGTCATAGAAGTCGCCAACGGCACGGCTGGTCTCGCTCCAAAGCCTGGTATGGGCGGCCAACTCACCGGCGTGGGTGTCAAAACTGTTGAAGGGGGCTGTGGTGTAAAGCACCCTGGTGCCGAACCCAGCCAGATGGGTCTGCACAATGTTGCGCATGTACTGGCTGACAGTGTCTGATCCGTATTCCACGGTCGAGGAATACATCTCAGGCGCACTGCTCAGGATGTCGGCCCCTTTCAGTGCGTCCAATCCTGTATGGGCAAGGTAATCCATCACTGGGCCGGTCCCGATCATAGGGGCATAAACCTTGGTGAAGACATCAAGGGCCTTCAGACGCTGGTCTGTGTCATCTATCCCCGTGAGAACTCCGTAGGTTTCTAGGTTACCCACAGACGCCGCCGCTACTCCCGGTGCCACAAGGGCTCGGGGCAGGCCGCGTCCAAAGTTCACCGCGGTTAGAACGTTTTCGCCCTGGGGGTCGAGGTCCCGGACAACCCGGCCCAGCCAGCCTTCGTCACCAATCTTGGTGGGTTCGCAGGTGTGCCAGATGTCCATTGAGCGGAAGTGTGACCGGCTAGCAGTGGGATAGCCAACACCCTGAATCACTGCCATATGCCCCTCGTCATAGATCTTTTTCATGGGACCCATGTTGGGGTTGAAGCCAACCTGATCGTTGATCGGCAGGACCTGATCTTCAGCGATAAGGACGTTGGGGCGGTTGTCGAAATACTTGGGGTTGTTGTAAGGAACCACGGTGTTCAGCGCGTCATTCCCTCCAGCTAATTGAAGGACCACTAATACCGGGTCTTTCTTCGTAGAAGTCATTCTTTAATCTCCCATATTCTTGTCGGACCAATCGTTTTGATTTGAATCTGAAGCTGCTCAGTCGTTTTAGTGCAGACCTCGGCAGCTTCAATTCAAAATGTCGTATCCGCCTATGGAATGGCCTAGGCGAATAAGTACTCGGTGGTGGCCACGATTGACTGGAGCATGGTAGCAACTTGGACGGGGAATTCCTCTGAGTCGGAACGGATCTCTCCGTCGCTTCCAGCCAGTTCCAGCAGTTGGTTCCGGGTCTCGTTTGCCAGCTGGTAGGATCCCAGGTTCTCAAGGCAGCCTTCAACCAACTGTTCCGAGGTTAGCACAGGGCCAACACTGCTCAAGCGGTTGATGATGTTTTTCACACCGGAGTGGTTGATGTTACCAACCTGGTCGGCGGTGAAGTTGATGCGTTCCACGAGAGTTCCGGAGTCGATCCACTCACGGCCAGTATGCCAACCCTCAACTGTGGGCGGGTTCAGCAAATCTTGGCCCATGTACCGGATGTTCATGGTCATGAGGTCAAGGCCGGGCCGGGGGAATTTGAAGTCTCCCACCAGCTTGAGTGTGCCAACCACGGTCTCCGCCGGGCTCTTCACCTTGGCGAAAGTGGAGTTCTTGAAGAAGTCCGAGTTGAATAACACTCGCAGCATGGCGGTGATGTTGTAGTTGGAACGGAAGTATTCTTCTTCCAACATCTTGATGGCTTCAATGTCCTGTGGAGGAGTGTCCTTCCAGGCGGGAACCTGTACATCGTCGGCAACGAAGAAGTTGTAGAGATGGCGCGCCACGAACCGGGCGGTGGCGGGCTGTTTCACGATGATGTCTACGATGTCATCGCCGTTGAAGTTTCCGGTCTCGCCAAGGAAGGTCTTCTCTTCAGCGTCATGGTCACGAGGGTCGTACATGAACTTTGCGTCGTATTTTCCGTAGGGATAGCGAGGGACTGAGTTGGTCACAGTCCATCCGGTGAAGGCCCGGGACGCCTCTTTGACATCGTCTTCGCTGTAGTTGAACTCGCCGTCCATACCAACGCCCAGGGAGAACAGTTCCAGGAGCTCGCGGCCCCAGTTCTCGTTGATGGCGCCCTTGTGGCTCATGCAGTTGTCCAGGTAGAAGACCATAGCCGGGTCCTTGGACAATCCCTTTAGCAGTTCGTGGAAGCTACCCATACCAACGGTCCGGAACATGTCCAGTTCCGCGGCCTGCTGTTTGGGGTACTCGCACTTGGCATGGCCGGTTACTAGGACGCAGTGCCAGAAGAGGGCGATCTTTTCCTGGAGGGGGCGCTTGGAGTTGATCATGCGGAAGGTCCACTCTTCCTGCTGGCCTTCCAGACCTGCCTGGGAGAGCCAGTCCACCTTGTAGCGCATCATGAGGTCGCGCTCCATCGGAGGTTGAGACTCAGGGTCTAGTAGTTCTTCGACGGTAGCTTCGTACCCTTTGGCTGCCCTGGCTTGCAATTCCTCCAAGGGGGCGCCAAAACCGGCGCGGCGCATCAGATGGGCGATTGATGAGATATCTTGATCAGACATTTGCTTCCTCCCAACTTAACAATTTGATAGTGCCACCGTGGGATTAATATTGCTGTTACCGGTGTAATCGCATCTAAAAGGTACGAAAACCGCAGCACGTTGACTAGTTTCGTTAAAAACTGTCAAATGGGCTCAATTTCAGACCGAAGCCACCCCCGTATCATATTCTCGGCCTGGCAAATGGTCAATACAAAGGCTGGGCCGATATTCATCTGGACCGACAAGAACTCCTGAAAAAAACTGGTGGTCGGGGGAATCCAAAGGCCTATTTAAGTGTGATACCCAATTCCGATTGCAGGACTTTGATGGTCTCAGCCCGGGAACGCTGGGGCTTCCGCACCCGGCGGCCGATGGGCTCGTTCTCGATCTTGGGAATCATTTTCATTGCGACGAAAACGGGTCCCTCTTCTTTCATGATCAATTCTATGTTGTTGGTGAACTCTTCCAGGTTGTCGAACTCGAACGTCTTCTTATACCCGGCTTCCCTGGCCATCCCGGCATAGTTGATCTCCGATGCGTTGGGCACGGGCTGTCCGCCGGTAGTGGCGTAACATTCGTTGTCCATCAGGAAGTGGAAGAAGTTCTTGGGCTTCTTGCCAGCGACGGTACCAAGTACACCCATGTTCATCTGAAGCGAGCCTTCGGAGTCGAAGAGCACTACCTTTTCATTGGGCTGAGCAAGGGCGAAGCCCAAAGCGGCCGTGTTGGTCTGTCCCATGGCGCCCTGGAACGACAGGTCGCGGCTTTCGTTATCCGAAATATCGCGCCAATCTCGGCCTGCGGTGCCCGTAACTACGACGATGGCCTTCTCACGGTGAGGTTGAAAAGCCCGGAACATATCTGCTGAGTCGAACATTTTGTATCTCCAGTCGAATTATCTAAGTGCAAGATGTGCCTGGATCGAGCCAACCTACATCCGGTTGAAGCCGTGGTACTCGTCTCCGACGAGTACGGCAACGGGCCGGCTTTGGGCCCGGGCTTCCTCGAAGGCGATCGAGATTCGGCTAGCGTCGTCATCGGTCTCCAACAGGTAGTAGTTGATGCCCATGGCGTGTAGGAAAGTCTCAGTGTAGCGGGCGGCCGAGTCGGTGATCACGCCATGGCGCGTCCAACCCCGGTAGCCGATCAACATGACCAGCGGGAAACCAGCGTCGATGGACATTCCGCGTATGGAGTCGCCTGATTCCATCATTCCGGTGTTCTGGATGACGCAGACGGGGATTTTTCCGCCGACGATCAGACCAAGGGCGATGGCGAAAGTCTCGCCCTCACGTGAGGAGGGGACAACGTCCAGCCAATCCTGTTCCTTCATCAATTCGTAGAGGTAATTGGTTTCGCTGTCGGGAATCGTCACGATGTGGGTGACACCGTTCTTCTTGAATTCTGCAACCAGGGACTCCGGTTTCAGTAAGGCTGCCTGTTGTTGGACCATTGGTTAATTCCTCCCTAGGTGATTGTCAGTCCGGCCACGGCTCCTACGTTAGATAAGAGAGAGCCGTTAAACACGGTGTTTTCTTGGCTGTATTGGGACGCCTCATTATATTAACCATCCGATCTGGCAGTCAATCTCAGATTAATCTGGCCTAGACCCGTTCATAGCTCGGTCGAAGCTCGGTTTTCCTCGGTCGTTTTGTGTATCATTGGGAGGCGGCCAATGGTGATGCCTGTTGGCTCCTGCCAACGCTTTTCTCAAGAATTGATTCCTCCGTCCCAAGTCGTCTTGCGACGGCAAGGTAGCCTTAATGCTTCTCGCGTCCCGATTGAGGGATACATTCCCGTTTTATTACGGCTGGATAGTCGTCGCTGCGTCCAGCACGGTCGTTTTTGCTCGGATGGCCCCGGCCATTACCACGTTGACCGTGCTCATATTCCCGATTTCCCAGCAACTAGGTTGGAGCCGCACGTTGATCGCAGGTTCGGTCAGTGCCGGGGCCATTGCGTCTTTGGTCTTGTCTCCAGTGGTAGGTTGGCTTATAGACCGGTTTGGCGCGCGGCCCGTTCTGGTGTCCAGTGTGCTGGCCCTGGGGGTGGCCATGATTTCATTGGCCTGGGCGACCATACCGCTGACCTTCTATATCGCTTTCGCCGCTGGACGGGTGGTCTTTCATACCTCGGCCCCTATCGGCAGTAGCACCGTCGCCGCCCGGTGGTTCATTAGAAAGCGCGGTCGGGCGATCGGCGTGATTTTCCTGATCGGCGCGGTAGGTGGAATCGTCTATACCATGGTGGCGTCGTTGGTTGTGGAAAGCTACGGATTGAAAACAACTTGGATCGTCATCGGGCTGATGGTGTTGGCCATTTCAGTAGCGCCCTCGTTGTTCTTGGTGGCCGAGCGCCCGGAGGATATCGGGCTGTTACCGGATGGCGATGAGTCTGAAGTTACCCCAGGTAAGAACGAGGCCTCTATTCCGGACCCCGTTGGTGTTAAGGAAACTGCGCTGCCAGAAGAGGACGATGATTCCTGGTTGCTGGGAGAGGCGGTCCGCTCCGGGACATTTTGGCTGCTGGTCTTCATGGGATTTACTTGTTATTTTGTGCATACCAGCATAGGCGTTCACATGGGTGCATATTTCCGGGACATAGGTCTTGGAGCAACTTCAGCCGCCTTGGCAGTTAGCTTAAGTTGGAGCGTATCGGCCATCGGCAGTTTAGTTTGGGGTTGGATTACCGACCGTGTGCAGGTACGCCACGCCTACTGCTGGATGTTTCTGGTCCAGGCTGTTAGTACGTTATGCCTGATGCTAGCCGGAGGAACGATGGGCGTTTTTTTGGCGTCCGCGCTCTTTGGTGTGGTCTCCGCTGGGTCTAACGTTGTGCCCTCTGTGATCTATGCCAATTATTTCGGCCGTTTGTCGCTGGGCAAGATACGAGGTTTGGGAGAGGTTGGAGTCCTGTTGGGTCAGGCGACGGGACCGGTGATTGCCGGGATACTCTTCAGCCGGCAAGGCGGGTATGACACCATATTCCTTGTTTTCGTGGTTTTGGCTCTCACCTGCAGTTTGTTGGTGCTGAAGGCTAAATCGCCCGTCCGTACCACGCCTCTACTGGTAGGCTCACATGCGTCATAGCCAGCCACTGGCGTCTAAGCTCAAGGAAGGGCTGCCATTCTTTTACGGATGGGTTGTGGTTGCCGCATCGGGCACGGCCGTGTTTGCCCGCATGGCACCAAACATCACTACCTTGACCATTTTCATAATTCCGCTGTCGGAGGAATTTGGCTGGAGTCGCACTCTGATTAGCGGCTCAGTCAGCGCCGGAGCGCTGGCGGCGTTAGCCCTGTCCCCTGCAGTAGGTTGGTGTATTGATCGGTTCGGAGCGCGCCCGGTTTTGGTCATCAGCGTGTTAATACTGGGCATGGCGATGACGTCAATGGCATGGGCCACGGTTCCTCTTACTTTTTATATAGCCTTCGCTTCGGCCAGGGTGGTATTTCACACATCGGCTCCCATCGGCGCCAGCACGGTGTCGGCCCGATGGTTCATCACAAAGAGAGGTCGGGCCATCGGCGTAATCTTCTTTTGGGGTGCCATTGGTGGGCTGGTCTTTACCATGTTGTCGGCCCAGATGATTGATCACTTTGGGATGAAAGCCGCCTGGATCACCATCGGATTGGTGGTGTTCGGAGTGTCATTAGCGCCGTGTCTTTTTCTCGTAGTCGAGCGTCCTGAAGATATGGGCTTGCTTCCCGACAACGTCCACACAACTAGGGGTGAAGAATCCCCTAAACAAGCCAAGGTGATGACAGTCTCGTCAGATGAGGAATCGTGGTCTCTCGCCGAAGCCATGAAAACCAAGGCCTTCTGGATACTGTTCTTCATGGGCATGGCGATGTTCTGCGTTAATACCGGGACAAACGTGCATATCGGGGCCTACTATCGCGATCAAGGACTGACTCTAACCTTTGCAGCCGTGGCCATTAGCTTTAGTTGGTTGGTGGCTGCCTTTGGCAGCGTGGTCTGGGGGTGGGTCTTGGAAAAGATGCAAGCCCGCCGGGCATATTCCGTGATATTTGTAATCCTAGGCGTCAGCACTCTTTACCTTTTGACAGTGGACAGCGCGGCTAAGGCACTGGTGGCAGCTGGTCTGATTGGGGCTGTATCGTCGGGTTCGAACGTCATAATCTCCATCCTGTATGCTGACTACTATGGCCGGAACTCATTGGGCCGAATTCGGGGAGTCAGCGAGACGGGAGTGCTACTGGGCCAGGCGGTTGGGCCGCTCCTAGCGGGGATACTTTTTGACAGCCGTGGCACCTACTCTTTCGTGTTCATATTGTTTGGAGGCCTGGCACTAGCCTGCAGTTTGCTCGTGCTTACAGCCAAACCTCCTGTCCGTCCGGCCCCAGTGTCCTTGGGGCAACCATATCTGACCTGATGAAACGATTGCTTGGAGGGCGGCAGCGGATGCCCAACGATTCAGAAAGACATATGATGTTGGTGGCCTTTCTACAGGCATCCAACTGCTCTAACTACACCGGCTCATGGCGCCATCCGGAGACCGATCCAGGGTTCATGGATCTGGAGTTCTACCAGAATATCGCCGCCACCCTGGAGCGGGGTAAATTCCACTTGGCTTTCATAGATGACCGTCTGGCCATGCCCAGTCGCTTTGGAGACTCATTTGAAGAGGCCGTTGAGAACGGCATACGGGTAGTAAAGTTGGACTTGGTGCCCGTTATCACCGCCATGGGCTTGGCTACCAAACATCTGGGGCTTGGCGCCACATACTCCACGACATACTTCTCGCCATTTCACGTCGCCCGTTTGTTCTCCTCGCTGGACCACTTCACTAATGGGCGTGTCGCCTGGAATGTGGTGACTTCCCTCAACGACTCGGAAGCCCAGAATTTCGGGGTGCCAAAACTCCTGGAGCACGACGACCGATACGACGTGGCTGATGAGTTCATGCAGGCCACGGTCGAGCTTTGGGACTCTTGGGAAGACGGCGCGGTGGTGCTGAACAAACAGACCGGGCGGTTCGCCGACCCAGAGAAGGTTCACCGGGTCGACCATTCGGGAGAGTGGTTCCAGGTTCGGGGTCCACTGACAGTCCCCAGGTCGCCCCAGGGCCATCCGGTGTTGGTCCAGGCGGGCCAGTCCGAACGGGGCAGAGAGTTTGCAGCCCGTTGGGGGGAGTTGTTGTTCGTGATCTACCCGACGCCCGAGGCTTGCAAAGCCTACCGAGATGACCTGCGTCAGCGAGCGCAGTCTGCCGGTAGGGACCCCGACTCGGTGAGGATTGCTCCAGCGGTGTACGTTGTGGTCGGCGAGACCGAAGAAGATGCCCAGAGTAAGTTGGAGCAGATTGACAATCTGGCCAACCAGACCGATTCGCTGGCGCTGCTCTCCGAGGTATTTAACTATGACTTTTCCCAGCATCCGGTCCACGAACCGCTGTCCGACGAGATACTTGCGTCCATGACCGGCCTCCGCGGCTTCCTCGACCGTGTGACCGAATTGAGCGGTACGGCCAACCCAAGTGTCAATGATTTTATCCAGTGGTCGGGCCGAGGAACGCTCCGAGAACTTCCGCTGTTCGCAGGCACTGCTCCCCAGGTAGCGGACCAGATGGAATCCTGGTTCCGATCCGAAGCCTGCGATGGGTTCGTCTTGGCCGCCACCCACATGCCAGGCGCTTACGAAGACTTTGTAAGCCAAGTGGTTCCAGAACTCCAAAGCCGTGGTTTGTTCCGGAAAGGTTACTCTGAAGGCACATTGCGGGATAACTTAGGGCTTCCTAGGCCGTGAGATGGTCTGACTCACTGATAACCTATGACCTTTGACATGGCTCGAGCTATCGTGCCAGAACTTGGATTCGGCTCCGTTTGTAGGAGTTCTAGCGGGGTATAACGTTTCGGAATCGAGCCAATCAGCCTCTGGCAATATGTATAATGCGCAGGCCTGGTATGGAAAATTCTTCTAGTGAGGACGCATTCGATATGGCCGAAGTTGATGACCGAATCGAGTTGGACTGGGAAGCATTGGAAGTCGGCGAGACATTTGATAAATTCGAATACCTGTTGACCCAAGAGATGATTGACACCTACCGGAAGGGAGTGATGGACCCGGAAGCCAGTTTTCCGACCATAGCCCACAAGGTGGATGTTCGTCAGTACAACGCCAAATATACTGACGCCGGATCGGTGAACGCACGGTGTGCGTTCCATTGTTACAACCCGCCTGTGGCCGGCAAACGGCTGACCGTGACCGCATGGATCGCCGACAAATACCTCAGAAGAGGCAAGAACTACATCGTTACCGAGGCAGTGTCAGTGGACGAGGACGGCAGGTTGATCGACCGTGTAATCACCCACGAGTTGAAGCAACCAACGGAGGTGGGCAAGAAATGGGGAGGGTAATCAGGAGTTACGAAGAGGGCGACGACATCACTCCCCTGGTCAAAGAGATGACTCAGGACGCCATAAATCTTTTTGAGGGCAGCGCAGGGAACACCGGGCCGTCCCAATTCACCGACGAAGACGCCGCTAAAGAGGTTTTGGGTACCGAGGGCACCGTGGCGTCAGGCCGAATGTCCCTAACCTTTGCCATAGAGATGATGCGGAGGCACTTTGGAGCAGACGTTTTCAACCACACTGGCACCGTGGACCTAAGGTTCCTGAGGCCGGTCCGGCCCGGAGACACCATCACCTTCGGCGGCAAGGTCACTGGGACTTCCAAAGAGGCTAACGGCAGCCGTATCTCGGTGGATATAGAGGTGAAGAACCAGAAAGGAGATACTACCGGGGTAGGCCAGGCGAGCGCCATAGTCCCCAACGCCTATCTGGCTCCAGAAGACCTTTAGTGAGTTTCGTCAGACCTCAACTTTCCGCGGTTAGCTATTAAAAAGACCCCGCGTCATAGACGCGGGGTCTTTTGTTCCCTGGTTGCTGAAAGCTGAGGTCTGACAGCTAATATTCCAGCGAGGGTCTCGTTTGGGTTGGGGACCGAAGCGAGTTTTCCTGCTATATCCTGGGCCCACTGGGAGTTGGTTTAGTGAATCCGGCTGGGTTTGGTGTCGCGAAGCAACCGCTTGAACCCGCTGGGATAATCGGATGCCGGCAGCGAATAACCTGGTTGAACCCCTCACCGTCGGCGTTGCGGCGGTCGGGTGAATGGCCTGCATTATTTGAGGTATTATCTAGCGACATGTCGACAGATTGAATGCGCCCTACTGGGTATGATCTATACCAATCCTCAATAATAACTCTCAGGAGTAACCTGGTTGAGGTCCATAGATGGCGGCAAAAGAAATAGCGTCGGGAGAGTCCAAAGATCTTCGGTTGACGGCCCGGGTTATGGTTTCAGCCCTGGCTGTTGGTCACGTGGGGTTCCACTGGATACTCCAAAGTTTTGT
>FAXA01000248.1_pt1 | contig 70235 bp, 66 predicted proteins | sample 734441 | NCBI WGS metagenome assembly FAXA01 (sample SAMEA3597868, study PRJEB11362) | hydrothermal vent metagenome | biome: marine hydrothermal vent biome; feature: marine hydrothermal vent; material: ocean water | place: Atlantic Ocean | collected 2010-09-19/2010-10-04
CCGCGATGTCCAAAAGTTCCCCTATCCCAACGATCGGAAGACCATTGTGCTCAGCGGCGGCGTGCAGCTTTTTTCTGGCCTCTTCTCTCACGTAGAGACCGGAATCAACCAGCAGGAACGGCATCCTCAGGTTAAGCGCCGCCTCTAAGTCGTGGCTAGAATCGCCGACGTATAGAGAGCAGTCGACCTGGCCGCCCAGACAGTCAACTACCTTGATCAGGATCTCTGGGTCCGGCTTACCTTTGGTCACGTCATCTATCGTCAAGACAACGTCAAAATACGGCCCGATGCCGTGAAATTCCAGCACGCTGTCGACCACTGCCCGGCTGCTCATCGTGGCGACGGCCAACTTGTACTTGCTGTCCTTTAACGACACCATTAGCTCTTTCACGCCAGGCAACAGGAGTGTTTCGCTGATGAGCTCCAACTGCAACCCCGCCCTCAACCGGACCGCAGATTCCAGGGCCTGGTCTGCTTGACCAGCGCCTAGGTCCCGCTCCAAAAAATGGCCCATCAACTTGCGGGCGCCTCCGCCGAACACCTCTCTCAGTTCGGCGGCCGTCACCTGGACTCCGAACTGAGACAACGCCTCGATGGTGGCCCCCAATGCGGCCGGTTGACTATCCACCAAAGTCCCGTCCAAGTCGAAAATAACGGTGTCGGTCTTGTTGGGTATCACTCTACGAATTCACTCCAGGGCCTAGACCCTTCTCCCATGTTCTTACTGCACATCCACCGGAAAATCTTGCATCTTTTGTTTTTCGCCCGGCTATTACTTTATCCGGTTCCGAACTCGTTTGAATCCCCGCCAATCCCGACTTGCCTGGATCTTGTCATTTCTGCTTAGGCCGGGAGGGAGGTAAGTGGCCCGGCCTACCCAATCTTCGGAAAAACTTGCTCCGTCAGCAGCCGCAGACACTTTGACTGCAGTTCGTGGGGTATCTGGCGACCAAAGTTGATCTCGTAGACGATCTGGGTTAGGTGGAGTTCTTTGATGAGTTGCTGCAAGCGGTCTACGACCCGGTCCGGGGTACCGTAGACTACTTTGTCGCGGAGCCAGTCGTCGTAGGTCATGTTGGCGAGTTGTTCCGACTCATCCTGCCAGTTACCCGTGGTGCCCTCCCTGGATGCGCTGACCGCCACTCTTTGGGCCAAGCCCGTCATAGACGTGAGTGCACTTTCTCTGGGCTCGCTATAGGCTTTCTCCTCGGTTTCTGAGACGTAGACCGGCACCCTCAGACCCACTCCTCCCTCGCCGGCATGCCCGGCGTCTTGCCAGGCCTTTAGGTACTCCTCGATATGCGGCGCCAGGTCAGACAGAGCAAAAGCGCGTGACGGATTTATGAATATCGGATAGCCCATGCGTCCGATGATTGGGAAGGTCTCCGCCGAGGTAACGCCTACCCGAATCGGAGGATGGGGCCTCTGGACCGGCCTGGGTTTTAACTTTATTCCCTCACAGTGATAATGGTCGCCCTCGAAAGAAAACTCTTCTCCGGTCCAGGCCTTAAGAATGATTTCGAGGTATTCTTCGAACCGCGTCCGGCTCTCCGGATAAGGCGAGTTGAAGGCATCGTGGTGCTCTGGGAACGTGCCCCGGCCCACTCCGAACTCAACCCGGCCGTTGCTGATGTGGTCCAGGGTTGCAACCTCTTCGGCGACCTTAAGAGGGTTGGCCAACGGCAGCAGGTAGACCCCGAACCCGATGCGCATCCGTTCGGTACGAGCGGCCACCGCCGTGGCGACGGCTATCGGCGACGACAATACGCTAAAAGGGATGAAGTGGTACTCAGGCAGCCAGACCGAATCGACGCCCAGGCTTTCCGCTTCGTCGATCAGGCTGAAGCCCTGTTGGAACACCTTAGCCTCGTCGGCATTTTCTTGCCCGGAGAATTCCAGAAACAATCCAAAATCCATGGCGGCTCCTCCGACTGGACGGTTCCTAAGATTGCCTAGCTAGCCAGGTCAGGCCGGTTGGGCAGGAGCATCAGCGTGGTGAGCATGGTGGTTACCAGCTTCTCTTCGCCGTCTTCAATGGCCACCACGTCCCCTTTGCAAACGGTAACGCTGGCGCCGGGCCGCACCACCTCCCCCCGGGCCACAAACCGCTCTCCTTTGGCCGGAGCGATGAAGTTGACCTTGTATTCGACGGTCAGGACAGCGGTGTCGGGCGCGCTGAGGCTGAAAGCCGCATACCCGCAGGCGCTATCCAAGATTGCGGTGGTGATGCCGCCGTGGATGAAACCGTGTTGCTGGGACAGATCAGTTCGGTAGGGCATCTCGATTTCCACTTCCCCGGGATTCACCCGGCCCAATACCGCGCCCAGGGTATGCATGGCCGTTTGGCGGCTGAAGCTGTTCCGGACCCTGGCTTCAAAGTCCGGGTCTCTGGGCTCGAATTTAGGCATTGGTCATGTGCTCCGATATTTCGATGGTCCCCCTAGTCACTCCGAGGACGACTGGAATCCAGAAAGACGTTTTCAAACGCTTGCCGGTGGATTTGGCGCCAGGTCAGCCAAAAGTCCTGAGTGGATCCCGACTTTCGCCAGAATGATGGGGCAAGGCAATCAAACTTGTCACTGCAACCTGTATTTTTTCATGCGCGGGCGGGTTAAAAACCCGCGTCTACGGTTGTTGTAGGTAGCGCTCTACATCATGAATTTGCCTTCAGAGCGGCATCTCTGGATTCCGTCCTTCCGGGGAACGGCCAAAATGATAGGATGAGACCGGGCCGCTTTAGAATTTTAGGCCGGTCGCTTCTTTGAAGCGGCGCATGGCTTCTATGTGGTCTCCGGCGGTCTTCAGGCCGGCCTGGCGGTTCTCTATGGAAAGATAGCCAGCACCCAGTTCCTGCCACGCCTTGGCTTCGTCAACCCAGTCTTCGGGCTGCCTTCCCCCGGTGCGGAGACGTCCGTCCAGACCCAGGGCATCGGGGTCCCGTCCCATCTCCCGCATGAACCCATGCGTCTTTTCTACGACGGCGCGGCCCGTCTCGTCGGGACTGAAGTTGGGGCACCACCCGTCGGCCAGCCTGGCAACACGCTTCAGCACGGAGTCAGGCGGCATGGGACTTTGGGAGCTGCCCGCGCCCAGCCAGATGGGAATGGGACGTTGGACGGGCAGTGGATTCAGGCCAGCGTGGCTGATGTTGTGCCACTTTCCGTGGAAGTCCACCACGTCTTGGGTCCAGAGGGCCCGCATCACCTCGATCTGCTCGGCGCTGCGCGCTCCCCGGTTGTGGAAGTCCTCACCTAGGGCTTCGTATTCGACCGTGTTCCAGCCCACGCCGATGCCGAGCCTCAGCCGACCACCTGAGAGCACGTCCACCTCGGCTGCCTGCTTGGCCACGAGCACCGTTTGGCGCTGGGGCAAAATCAGTATGCCAGTGGCGAGGCCGACCCGTTCGGTGATGCCCGCAAGGTAACCCATCAGAGTCAGCGTTTCGTGCACCACCGACTTGTGGTTGTAGGTGCGCAGGGCGGGAAAATCGTGGTGGGCAGGGTCTGCGCCAAGCACATGGTCGGCGATGAAGATGTAGGCATAACCCATCTCCTCGGCAGCCTGGGCGAAGTCCTTGATGGCCAGCGGGTCTGGTTCAATCTCCGTCTGGGGAAAAATCACTCCAACTTCCAATTCTCACTCCTAGAAATCTCTATATTCTTGAGCAGGCATTCACTTGCTGGGGCTTCGTAGCCAAACAATCGAGGCCAACAGCCCTCCAGCCACCGCCATCGCCACCAATAATGGCTGCCAGATTTCCACCAGCACTATGGCGACGATGAATCCAGTGGCCAATACGGTGGCGATGATGAGCAACAGGATCAGGGTGGTCGCCAATAACGTAATCCTAATCTTTTCCAGGCGGGCGGCAAAGGCCCCGCTGGTGCGGGCGTACTCTCGCACCCCCAGGGCCACCAACCCAATCAGGATGACCGCTATCCAGATGCCTACTTCGCCCAACGCGTCCTTCGCTCGCCCCTATGCCCCGGCCATCAGAGACGGTGCATCTCTGGGATGACTTCTTCGCCCACCAAACTGATATGATCCAGCGCCTCAGCCTGGGACATCTGTGGGTAAAACAACCGGATTATGACGTCGGTGAAGCCCATATCTTTGTATTCCTCGATCTGCTCCAGGCACTCTTCAGGGCTCCCCAGCACAAATGTCTCGTCCATCAAGGTTTCCAGGTCTCCTGTCACCTTCCTGGCCAGTTCGTCGTCGGAGCCGTGGAGGCCCTGTTCGGCGTAAACCTTGTACTTCGTTTCGAACCCGACCCTCGCTTTCCTGATGGCTTCCTCATGGGTCCCAGCACAAAAGAACTCCCTCACGATCACCATGTCCCCGGGCTGCTCGTAGCCGCTCTTTTCCAACGTCTCATGGTACAGGTCTATCTGTTTCCGGATGGTCTCGTTGCCCTGGGCCGGACCCACATAGAGTATATCTCCGGAACGGCCAACGCGGCGGATAGCCGGGTCACTCATAGCTGCCTGCCAGACCTTGGGTCCGGGCTGCTGGTATGGCCTGGCCGTGGGTTTGGCGCCGGTCACCTGGTAATACTTGCCGTGGTGGGTCACCTCGTCTTCGGTCCATAACCTACGTATGAGTTGCATCGACTCCGTGATGCGGCCGCCTCGTTCCGACATTTTGATGCCGAACGCCTCGCATTCTTCCACGCGGTAGCCAAGGCCGATGCCCAACACGAAACGCCCCTCGGAGATGTGGTCTAGGGTCGCAGCCTGTTCCGCGACTTCAACAGGATTCAATAGGGGTAGTAGCAGGACCGACGTGGCAAGCGTCATGTTGCCAGGTTCAGCGGCCATGCGGGCCAGTACGGTCCACGGCTGGAAGTGCTGAAAAGGGTCGATCAGAAAGTGGTGACCGAAGCAGTAGGCGTCGAAACCGGCGTCACGGGCAGCTCTGAACTGGGACAAGTGGTTCTGCCACTGCTGTTGATGGTCCACGGTATCCCGCAGTACGACATGTCCAACCTGATAACCGGCCCGCATTGGAGTCCTCCAGTATTTTCGAATCTTTCGAAGTAAGGCCTGGCGAGTCGAGCCTTGCAGCCCATTGTCACCCCGAGTGCAGCGAGGGGTCTCTTTGTTCCTCGGCTGTGCGGCTCCACTGGCAACGATATTCCTCTCCTTCCACGGAAGGATTGAAATGGCAGTGTTTGTAGTTGGGCTTGCAACCCAAAGCTAGCTGTCCTCTGTTTACTGGCGGAGGTATTTGACCAAACGGTGGCCTTCCACGTTCTGGTTCACATAGAGGTCGCCGTGGGAATCCACCCAGACGGCGTGGGCCCCATTGCCCCAGCCAGCGTCGAGGGGGCTATCCCAGGTGCCGATAATGTCGCCGTCGATGCTGAGGATGCTCATGAATCCATCAAGTTCAGGGACGTAAAAAACGTTGTCCTTGTCGACGTAGATGTCGCAAGGCCGCGCCAGACCGGCCCATTGGTCAAGATATTTGCCGTAGGCGTCGAATATCTGGATACGATTATTCTCCCGGTCGGCCACGAACACTCGGCCGTCGGTGTGCACCCAGACGCCGTGGGGCACGTGGAACTCGCCCGGCCCGGTCTTACCAGGCTCGCCCCAGGAGAAAAGGAGCTTGCCGTCGGACGTGAACTTATGGACGCGGGCATTACCGTAGCCGTCGGAGATATACAGGTCGCCCGCCGCGTCCAGAGCTATGTCGCTGGGCCGGTTGAAGGGGCCCGCCGCCTGCTTGGCCGGCTCGCTGTAGTCGCCCGACCAGCCGGTGTCCGAGGGCTTGTCCCACTCGCCAAGAGTCATCAATAGATTGCCGTCGGGCCGATACTTAAGCACGACATGGCTGTTCTTGACCGGCATGTAGAGGTTGTCTTCGCCGTCGATGAACATGCCGTGGGCATCGGGCAATTGGCCCTCGCCCCAGGAATTCAGGAAATTGCCGTCACGGTCTAGGACGATCAGGGGGTGTTCGCCGCGGTTGAAGAGATAAACCCGGTCTTGGGAGTCGGTGACGATGGCAGTCTGGCCCAGCACCCACCCTTCCGGGAGCTTCTCCCAGTCTTCCACCTGCTCGTAAACGTGGGTGCCTGCGCCTACTCGGACCATTGGTATCTCCCCTAATCGAGCGGGAGTATCAATGCCCGCCGCCCGTTATTCAGAATATTTGGGTTATGCGTCGGTGGTCAGGGCTGCGATAATCTGCTGATGCAGTTCTGCCGCCCGTTGGGAAACCAATTCAGCGGTTATTCCCCCCAGTGGATGGGGGATTCCCAAGGGCTGGAATCCCTTGCGTCCGAAGACGCTGGCGTGCCTGAATGCCGAGTTCAAGAACGGCTCGGTACAGATGACTATCGTGGGGATTCCCTTGTTCTCCAGGGCCATGGCGTCGTGCACACTACACGCGGTACAAGACCCTCAATCCGCGATGCAAGTCACCACGAAATCGCACTGTGAGGCTAGATCGTCGATGATATCGTCGGCGGCGGGGCGGGAGTAAACGTACTTGTCGACCGCGATGCCGTCTCGGAGCTCAAAGTCCTTGTTCAACTGTTCCTTAACTCCCTGTAGCAACAGGCTGGCATTGGCCTTGCGGTTGCCCAAGAAGCCGCCCACCTTGCCGTGGATCGTCTCCAAACGCGGGGCCGGCCTCCATTTCGAGTAGGCTTCGGGATCGATGGGCGATAGCAGTCCCATGTCACTTAGCCGAGCCTGCAGGTCTGCTCCTGGTGTGCTAACCATCATTACTCCTTAGGGCTGGTCTATCTTGAGGGTAACCCGGCGGGAGCCCCAGCCGGGAAGGTATGCCGAATGGGGGCCGCCGCTGCCTCCGGCGACCATGATGTGGATGCGGTCGGGAGCGCGAACAACAGGCACCATCTGGTTGTCGTCGTTCGCGTCCACGAAGCGGGGCCAGAAATGCCCCCGGTCGGCGTCGCCCTGGGGCGGGCCGCCGTGCCGGAGCGCCCGGACCGGCTTCCTCGCGTGCTCGAAAAGGAATTGGCGGATGTCCGCCTTGCGCCAGCCGTCCTCGTTGAGGAACTTGGCATGCTCAGGGCCAATGACTACGAATGTGTCGCCCATGACGTACATCTGGACGTTGCCTAGGGTGCACATGGTGTCGGCCAAGACCGTCAGGAAGTCACGCGAGTTTTTGGCGTGGTACATGATGTTGTGGGGAGCTTCTGCGGGGAAGACCGTCACCGCGCTATCTGAGGCTTCCAGTCCGATGTCGGTGTGCAGCGGCCCCCATGGGTTGATGCCCTGGTCTTCGGCCACGCAGTAAGTGTAGGCGCCGGGATGACCGAAGGTGGCCTTGTTGGTCTCGCCAGGGATGGCGCCGCCTAGGTTGACCAGGGCCAGTTTCACCGCCCGGCCAATAGTGGCGTTGGCCCGCCATCCGGCGCCGAAGCAGTTGTAGCCGCCGTTTATGTCCAGCTCTTTGACGATGGGGCCGCTGACGATGACCAGAGGGGTATGGATGCCGGTGGAGCACATCACCCCGCGCAGGTTGAACCGGTCGTCCATCATGGCCTGGATGGCGGTGATGATCACGGGCATGTATTCCGGCAAGCAACCGGCCATGACAGCGTTAACGGCGATACGTTCCACGGTGGCCTTGCCGCCCAGCGGCGGCAGTTCGGCGATGAGCTCGCCGGGGTCCCGGCCCGTGTAGTCGACGAACAGCTTGACCCGGTCTTCGGTCGGCGGAACCACGGGCAAGCCGTCGGTCCAGCCAGTCTCAAACATCAAGTCGATGGCATTGCCAAGATTAACCGCGTCGGAGGAAACCATAGTTGTTCACAAAAGTTCGTCTGCCGGGTTCATCCGAGTGTAGTCTGGGCGGTGTTTTGCTGTCAACGCGGGATGGGGGCTGAGGGTTCCTGATATGCCGCCCAAAAGCGTAGGGGCGCATCGGCAACGAGATTTTCGGCTCACGCCTCAGAATAACAGGAGGTGGGGTAGGCAGCTCCAAATGACAGTATGCCTGTCGTCACTCTGAAAAAGAAAACGCCGGCGGAGAAATGCTCCGCTGGCGTTTTTGTATAGCGATTTCTGGAAACGCGGCTCGCTGCCCGCCTAGCCGTTGGCCCCTACTTTGCCTTTGAAGGCGGGCATTACCTCTTTCCCGAACCACTCGAGTTGTTCGGTGATCACGTTCTGGGGAGTGCCCATGGGATGGCTCATGCCGATTCGCTCCAATGCGGGATATTCCGCCTCCACGGCCTTGAGCTGCTCGATGATCCGGTCTGGCGGCCCGGCAAGGAATGCCTGCGATTCGACGGCATCCTCGATGGAAGGAAGACCGCCATCCGGCGCACGGCGAGGGTCACTCATTATGTCGATCTGCTCATCGGTCAGACCCCGGTGCAGGCGCAGCGGCCCAAACATCTTGAGGTTCTCTTCGTAATAGCCCTTTGCTTCTTTGATGGCCTGTTCCACGGTGGGCGCCAAATGGAAATGGAAGCCAACGCTCAAGCCTTCACCGAGTTGGGCGTCGGTTTTCCCGCCGCGTACAAGCGCATCTCGGTAACCGGTCATGATGCTGTCCATGACGCCACCCTCGGCGACGCCACCGCCCAGGATCCCCTTGATGCCGTGCTTGGCCATGAAGTCCAAAGCCCTCTGGGTGCCCCCCTGGATGGGCTGCCAGCACTCCACCGGCAGGGTCTTGGGCCGGGGCACCAGTGTCAGCTCCTTGAGGGTGTAGCCGCGATAGGGCACCTCGGGAGGCAGGGTGTAGTACTTCCCCTTGTGGGAAAAGGACTCGTTGTTGAACGCCTTGAAGATGATGTCCACCGCTTCTTCAAACTCTTCGCGGTTGGCGTCTTGGTCGGTGATGTTGGAACCGAAGGTCTCGACCTCGCGAGTGTGGTAGCCGCGTCCGACTCCGAAAATCACCCGGCCGTTGGTCAGGATATCGGCGGTGGCGTAGTCCTCAGCCAGGCGCAGAGGGTGCCACATAGGGGCGATATTGAAGCCGCAGCCAAACTTGATGTTCTTGGTCATGTGGGCCAGGTGGACATTCAGCATGATCAGATTGGGTATACACTCATAGCCTTCCGGCTGGAAGTGGTGCTCCGCCATCCACATGGTGTCGAACCCGTTGGTGTCCAGCGTTTTCGCGATGGCTTCAGCTTTGCTGTAGACGGTCATCAGGTGGTCATTGCCGAATTTCCGGTCGTTGACCGCCGTTCCGCCGTAGCCGATATCGGTCATGTCAACGTGACCGGCATACAGACTGTCAAATTTTGTAATCATCTTTTAAATCGTCTTCCTGTTCTGAATTTGGCCCAGTCCGTTTGGCAATAGTGCCTGGGGTATTTAATCGCCATTATAAATAACAGTCTGCCGCTGTCAACCGCGAAACAACTAGCCAGGTACTGCCCCTAATCGGGTATTCCCATCGACACCGATGTGTACGAACTGCCAACGGTCCGAGTAAGGTGGCCTTGGCCGGTCATGTCTTCGGCCAGAAGTACATCTCCTGGACTAAAGATCATGGTGGTCCCGTTTTGTACCGAAACTTCCATCTGTCCAGCCAGCATGAAAAGGTATTGCCGCCGGCCAGGGTTGTGCCACTCCACGTCTCGGCCCGCCTCGAATGTGCGAAAGACCAGATCTTCGCCTGGCTTAGTGGCGATCCGGTGGGTGGGCTCTGTTAAAGGGTCCATCTCTTGCAGGTGGGACTGGCCGTCATCGCCGGTATAGATACGCACAAACATTTAGAAACCTCGGTCAGGTAGAAATCGGGGGATTGACCCCGCCGAAGTATACACGGAAGAGGGCGGATGTAACCGCTACTGGACCGAGGCGCTTCCGCTGATGGGGAAGTTGCCAGCGGTGCCGGTGGCCACGTAGGACCCGATGTTGTTCACCGTCCAGGTCAGTCTGACCCGGCCGTCCGAGCCAGCGATATTGGATTGCAGCGATGTGCTAACAACTCCCGATCCAGTCAGTCTAGCGGTAATTTAGGTACCTAACGCGACCGTGACATCCATAACGTCTGACCAACGTCACAGAAAAAATCCCTACGAGACGCACAGCGGCCGGAGGGAAGGCTTAACCTTGGGAAACGATCATGCCGTCAACCAAGTCCAAGCTTCGTTGGGCCGTGGCTGCCAGGTCAAGGTCGTGGGTGGCCACGATCACGGTGGCGCGCCTGGATGCGGCAACTTCGCCCAAGGTCTCAGCTATCGACCGGGCGGTAGCGGTATCGAGTTCTCCTGTCGGCTCGTCAGCAAACACCACTTCCGGCTCGGTCACCAGCGCTCTGGCGATGGACACCCGCTGCTGTTCGCCTCCTGAGAGTTCAAAGGGCCGGTGCCGGGCCCGGGTCCCCAATCCCACTGCGCGCAATGCCTCGGTGGCCTTCTGTCTCCGCTCCCGCCAGGACGCTCCGCCGATGTGCAACGGCAATTCCACGTTCTCTTGGGCCGACAACAAGGGCATGAGGCCAAACGACTGGAAAACGAACCCGATCTTGTGCCGTCGCATCTCCACCAGGTCCGACTCCCGCAGGTTCTCCAGGTCGTCACCGTGGAAATGGACGGTGCCTGTGGTGGGGCTGTCCAATCCCGAAAGCAGGTTGAGCAACGTGGTCTTGCCCGAACCCGAGCGGCCAGTGACCGCCAAGAAGTCTCCTTGCTGAACCGTGAGGCTGATGCCTGATAACGCAGTAACAGCCGTGTCGCCTGAACCAAACACCCGGCTAAGATCCACTGCGGTCAGCACCGGCCCGTTGGCATTATCGGCTTGCATCAACTTCTGCTCCTCGGCTGGCGCGGGTTGGTGTCCGGCGCATCAATTGTGATCTGCCCATCTTCCATTTGGATTTTGGCCAGGCCTCCACGCCTGAACCGCTCCGTTAACTCCACCGGGAGCTGTAGCCGGCCAGCCGGGTCCACCACCACGTACTCGTCTTCCACAATGCCGCCGTCGCGGCGGTAATCGGGATGGGAGAAAGTCTCAGAACCGATGCGCCCGTCCCGGATATGGACCACGCGGTCCACAAACTGGGATACGCCAGCGTAATGAGTGACTGTGACCACCGTGACGCCGTAGGAACGGTTCAAACCTCGAATCATCCCAAAAATGCTGTCGGCGTTCTCTGTGTCCAGTTCGCCGGTGGGTTCGTCGGCCAGGAGCAGGGGCGGCTTATTGGCCAGACCCACCGCAATGGCGGCCCGTTGCTGTTCGCCGCCGGATAACTGATACGGCAACCGCTTGGCCTTATCCGCCATGCCCAGAGACTCCAACAACTCGTCCGACCAGGCACGCCGTGCCTTAGCCGGCTCTCCCGACAGCGCCATCGGTAGTTCGATGTTGTCAGCAACAGAGAGGTACGGGACCAGGTTGCGGGCCGTGGCCTGCCAGACGAACCCCACCTCCGAACGCCTGTACATCACCAAGTCGTTATCTGACACGTCCAACAGGTCTCGAGAGCCGACTAGCACCTGACCAGCGGAGGGCCGGTCCAGGCCCGCCAATATGTTCAGCAACGTGCTTTTGCCGCTGCCGCTCGCCCCGATGACTGCGATCAGTTCGCCTTCTTCAACACTGAGGTCTAATCCGCGCAGAGCCACCACTTCCAAGTCGGCGCGCTTGTAGATTTTGAACAGATCGCGGCAATCGATGTACAGACCCGTTTCAGAGTCCGCCACGCCATTGTAGCCTCCGTTGTTTTCCCGGTATTCACTGAACTGGGTCATCCGGCATCTCCCATCCTGAGGACTTGCTCAACCTGAATCTTTGAACTCAACCACGCCAGCCAGACCACCGTTGCCAGAGTGACAACGGCCAAAACCGAATAAGAAACGGCCAGCGACAACCAATTAGTCGTGAAGGCCATGGGCGGTGTAACACGTTCGCCCTCTTCAGCCACTTCCATCAGCGGCAAAAGGCTGGTCCCGATCATTTGGCCCACCCAGGTGCCCAGAACTACTCCACATACGACGATCAAAAACAGATTAAACCACACGATGCCCCGCAGTTGTCCGCCGGTGGAACCCAAGGTCCGCAGCAGAGCGAACTCAGTTTGGCGCTCCTTAGTGTCCAGGAACGAAAACAGCATCACGCCCGAACCGGTGGCCAGGGCGACCGCCAAGAACAATAACACCAGGAGCGCGCCCCAACCGGCATTGACCAACGGCTGGTCCACTCGGGCCGCGACCATGGCCTCTGAGTCAAAGGTCTCTCTGATGCTGGCGCCCAACTCCATGGTGGACTCTATGACACGGCCGGCCTCTCCGAAATTCACCATTCCATCTAGTGAGGCTGGGTCTGAAACCAGGTCTACCCAAATCTCATTGGCCCCGGCCAGGGGGATCGGGCTATGTTGGTTCGAGGCGGCCTCAAAGCTGTTTAGGTCCATCAGAACGAACGGCTTTTCCCCCGGGTCCAACGTTGGGAAGTAATCTGCCACACCAGCAATCTTTATCCGGATCGAATAGGTAGACAGCCCCAAGATCACTTCGTCGCCCACCGAGGCGTCGGCCACATCTAAAAACTGTCCGTTGACCACCGCAGGCACCGACGCCTCAGTGGGGCCGGGCTGTATGCCCCGCAAACCGACACCACCGCTGGCCCAACTGTACCTAGTGGAGACCGGGAACTGAGTCCCGCCGGCCGACACGCTGTTCTCCAAGGCATAAAGTCCGGGCCGGGCGAAATCTTGGATAACCGACCATTCCGAGGAATTTCGGAAGTCTGAAATGGTCACCGGACCTCCTGGCGTCAATGCGTCCAATCGTCCCAAGAACACCGCTCCCAAGTCGTCGGAGCTTGCCGTCCGGAAGCGGTCGGTGATTTGGAACGACTGAAGAGTGAATGGCGGCGCCACTGAGATATTTAGCCCCTGGTTGGAGAACCGGCGCCCAGAGGCGATCACAGGGGTAAAGTCAGACTGGATACGGTGCCAGCCTGGCTCGGCTAAGCTGCCCAACCAGGTGTCGAAGTACAGTCCGCGGGTGTCCTTAATCCTGGCCCATAGATTGGCCCCTGCATCCAACCCAGCCGGTTGAACCCAAACAGACAGGCCATTTGCATCGATGGGCAGCGGTAGGCCCAACGGCTCTCGTGCACCGCCCAGTAGTAGCCCGGCCAACTCTTCGATTGACTTCCCGTTGGCCAGGTCGTTTCTGAACCAAGCAACCTCCCCGATGTTGGATGCGTCCACCGCTAACACCGAAGTTGGCGAACTGAACCCAGTGGTGGTGATCTGTCCTCTGGCGCGGTACACATCCGACGCTTGGACCACCTCCGGAATCTCCCTAACATCCTCAGCGAATCTTCCGCCCGGTCTCGTGGAAGAAACGCCACTGTGGCGGAGCCTCAGATCAGCTCCGGCCGCGTATAGAGACCTCTCTTTCTGGCTCTTCTCTAACGTTGAACTGAAGGCACTGCCGATGACCCCAAGGGCGGTGGCCAATGTTAGCAACACGATCAAGATCCCGGGCACCATCGGGTCTCGGGCCACATGGCGCAGAGCGTGCACCAACCATGAAGGGGCGAATGGTCCGGTAAGGCGTGACAAGAGTGCCGCGAACCATGGGAATATCCGCATGACGATCAAACCGACCGCAAACAGCCCCAGAACCGGCCCCAACAGCAGGCTGTAATCGATCTCTAACTCCTGGGCGCCCACCGATTGGACCAGGAACGAACCCCTGCTTTGTACCTGCCACCACAGCAGTAGGATCAAAGCCAATATCAGAATGTCCAAGTAATACCGGTGCAGGAAAGACGCCGTTGGCGGCCTGGCCCCAGTCTGCCTTGCCTCCACGATTCCGTGCCTGGCAGCCGCCAACGTGGCGAGTGTGAACACGATGACAGCCAGCGCCCCACCGATCAGCCCGAGCGCTACCGCACCCTGGGACACGACCACTGGCACGCCGGAAAGTTCGTCAGCACCCCCACCTAGGCTGAAGAACACATTGCCCAGAACCTTGACCACTCCCATGGCCAGGAACGGCCCGATAATCACCGCAGGAATGGCCAGCAGAAGGCCCTCTCCCAGGCCCAACATGCCGACCTGCGCCGTGGTGGCGCCCCGGCTTTTCAGCATGGCAATCTCACTGGAGCGGGACCGGACGATCAATCCCGCCACCAAAGCCAGGTAATACAGCAGTATCCCGGTGATCAAAAACACCACCAAGAACAGAGGCACGCGGGCCAACAACAATTGTTCGTCAAAATTGCGAAGCAGTGTGTCCAGCTTGATCTTGAAGCTGGAATTCTTCAGATGGAACCTGATGTCGCTTTCGGCCTGAGCTAAAGCCTGTTGCAGGTTTCCCACATCGCTGGCCCGCAGCCCTTCACGGTCCACGTAGTAGTACCAGGTAACATCGGTGTAGAGAGTCGGATACTCACCGAGCACCCGGTTATTTACCGCCTCTTCACTGGTGAACAGCGGCACGATGGTCCAACGGTCGTTCTGAACGCTGAAATCGGAATCTACCCCATACCAGAATTCATCACCGGGGTCTATGCGCTCAAAGACCCCGGATATCCGCACCGGCATGGACGGCGGGTCGGTGAACGAAGCCGCCGGGAAGACATCCATCACCTGGCCGACTTCCAGACCCAAAAGTTGTAGGCCCAACTCGTCGACTATCACGTCTACCGGCGTGCCGAGCGGGGCGGATGCGTTCTCCGCTCCAGGCCAACTTCCCTGGGTTATCCTGACCCGGCCAGGCTCGAACCCGGACATGTAGACGATGGAACCCCTGGGCCGAATCTCATTGTCCAGCTCTAATTGGGGGTGTCCCTCAAAATAAAAGGTAGCGGTATCGATCATTCGCGCCTGCCCTGTCAGATAGGGCGCAAATGACGCCGCCATACGATTCTCGGCAAAGGCTAGGCGCTCCTGGTAGACCCTGCGCCGTCCGGCAGTGCTGGACGGTTCATCCTGACTGCTGAAGGACCGGACCGAAATATTTACCTCTTCAGGCGGCGCCTGAAGTAGCTCGTGGCGTAGAGAGGCGTTGGACAGCAAGTCGGAGAAGATCACGCCGCTGGCCATCAAGGCTACGGCCAGCAATATGCCGCCGAATAGCACAGCCTCCAACCGCCAACCGGAGACTGCTCTCCGCACAGCCATGACGTAAGCAAACCGGATCATGGGCATCATTCGATGCTGCCGATCTGGGACATCATCATATGCCACCCCGCAGGACTTCAGCAGTGTTGAGCCGCCGGGCCGCCACCACCGCGAATCCGACCGACAATATTGCTGCCCCCAGCAGCCCACCCAATACGCCAGCCATCAACCAGCCCTTGACCGACGGCAAGAGCGGCGGCACCGGAGCGTCTCCTTGGGGCGTCAGGTCGACCAACTCCAGTATCTCCAGACCCGGCCAATAACCCATGGCGGCGCCGGCGGCGATGGCCAACACCGCGATAATCATTCGCTCAGCGGCTAATGACAGGAGAAATTGCCTACTAGAGAATCCGAGGACCCTGGCAACGGCCAGGTCCATCCGCCCCGTCCGTATCGACACCAAAGAATGGACGGTCAAGGTGAGCAGCACGGCGATCCCAATGGCCGCCATGCTGAAGATGGTCAGACCGTCCCAGCCGCCGCCAGCAAGGGGGTTGCGCTCAGCCAATGCAGCAGTCGCCTCCCCATCTCTAACCGTGATAAGTCCGGGCGCGGCTTCGGCTATCTGTAAGATTACCTGGCTACGGTCAGCATCTTCGTCTAGGGCCAACCACATCTCGTTGGGCTCGTCCGAAATACTACTGGGCAGGCGCCGGGCGTACTCCTGGAAATCAGTGAGGTCTAGAATAAAGAACGGCTTACGGTCAGGTATCAGCGTTGGGAAATGGGTGGTTATTCCTACGAACCTCACGGGCACAACTAAATTGCCCAATTCCACTCGTACCTGTTGACCTACCTGGAATTCCGGCCCGCCGATCGCAGGCAAGGGGGACGGTCCAGCTGGCAGAAGCACTCCACGCTGTCCGTTGGCGATCGACACGGTCCAAGAGAACCGCAGGCCCGACCCACCACTCCGTGCGCTCGACCGGGCACGTTCGGCCAAATCCGGGGCGGCCCCTTGGTTGGCCAATGGCTCCCAAGGTGTCGAACCTTCGAATCCTTCTATGATTACCCCCTGAGGGCCTGAAGACGGGCCGAAAGCTGTGATGTCATCCAGGTGAATCACGCCGTCTGACAGCCGGTTTGTTGGGGTCGTGGAGAAGAAGACCGAGACAAGCTCGAATGGAGGTTCAGCCCAGCCCAGGGCGGTAAGGTCTGCGGAGAACAACCGCCAATCCCCATCGACCGCTATCACGTCTGTTGCATCCGAACCGTCCCTTTCCATCACATTACCCATGGGAATGGTGCGGTATATGCCCTTGGCAGTTACCAGCCTGGCCCACATATTCACGCCAAACTGCAGGTTCTTTTCAATCAGGGCATCGCTGTTCACCCACACTCCCAGAGACACAGTGTCCTCTGGCAAAAGAACGCCTGCGCCGGAAAAACTGCCCGAAAATGGCCTGGGCCGAAGCTCTTTGCTGAGCCCTGGCAAACCGCCAGGATAGAAATCGTCCCTGAAGAAGGCGGTTTTTTCCAGGGAATTGGGGTCTACCGCTAACATATCAACAGACCGGCCGAGCGCGCTGTCAACGAGGGTAACCGAGTCGCGGAGTATGGCGCTGACCGCAGTCACTCCTGGTATCTTTCTCAGTTTCTCTGGGGAGTCATCATGCAGGGCTGGTCCCCGCAACACCATGTTTCCGCCGATCTTGTAGCGAGCCTGGTCACTTTGGCCTTGAGACAGACTGGACTGGAAAGTAGCTCCAAAGACCCCCAAGGCAGCTGCCAGCATCAGGATCACCGCCAGCGAGCCGTGGGGTATGGGGTCTCGGGCCAACCGCACCAGCGAGAACTGGAACCAGGCGGCCCCGGTCCGTGTTCCTGCCCAGGCTAAGAACCGCACAACCAGCGGCAACACCCGCAGCAGCAAAACAGCCGCAGCAAAAAGACCCATCACCGGCCCAATCACCAAGGTCGGATCGACGCTTATTCCCTTGGAAGCGAGACCCTCGGCCACAAAGCCGTCCCGGCCACGCACCTGGAACCAGATCACGGCCACCGTTAGCACGGCTAAAATGTCCAGATAGTAGCGGTGCAGGAATGGTATCGTCGGCGGTCTGGTCCTGGACAGCAACGTCTCGAGCGTGCCCATCCTGGCCCGGCCTGCGGCCGTGGCCAGTAACACCACCAAGGCCATCCCCCCTCCCAAGGCACCCATCCAGAACATATCCCCGGACAGTCCCAGAGGTATGCCTGTGGAAAACTCCCCACCCGGATTTATGGTGTCCAAAAGCAGGGTTTTGACGATCGCCCAGGCCAAGAACGGGCCCACGACTATGGCCGCAAGGACCACTGCCGCCTCAGCCATGGCCAGCACACCGCTCACTTGAAACACGCTGGCGCCACGGCTGCGGAGCAGTCCGGCTTCCTCAGCCTGGCTTCGGCCCAGGGTCCCAGTGATTAGGGCCAGGAAATAGAGGACGACCACCACGACCAAGGAGAGGTACAGCAACAATGGAATCCTGGCCAGTGTGAGCGCCCGATCAAATTCTTCAACAGTCAGACCTAGCCGGGTTAGCACCAGAGTGCGGGGGTATTTTTTGTTCAGGTCGGTCTCAAGGCCAACAATCTGCTGTTTCACCTCTTTCGCGTTGCCTACGGTCAGGTACCCGGCGTCCAAGAACAGAAAAAATCCGAAGTCACCCACCAAAGTCGTGTAGCGTGCGCCTATCCCTTGGAAGAAATCGTCCTCGGTCATGTAGATTGGGACAAGCACTGACTCGCCAACCGAGGCAAGCTCAAAATAGCCTGTGTTGTCCATCCAGTATTCTTCGTCGGCGTCGATGGGGTTGGCCACGCCCACCACTTCGAAGGGAATGCGATCGGACGACGCACCGCTGGGGACCAAGAATATCTCGTCTCCAACTAAATAACTCAGTTGGCGGGAGGACTCGAACCCAAGGACAATTTCGATGGCCTGATCATCCGCCAAGTCTTGGAGCGATCTGCTAACCGGCCAACGGCCTTGCGTGAGGGTTGAGTGTTCTTCGAAACCGGTGAGGAAGAACGGACGGCCGGACGGCGAGCCGAGGATAGGTGTGGTGGGCGTAGACAGCAGAGTTAGGTTCGACTGGGTCCGGCCAAAGCGCTCGGAGCTGAGCAGCATCTCCCCCAGGCGATCTTTGGAGGATTTTTCAACCAGGGCTTCCAATGGGAGGTAGTCAGCCCGCCCCAAGGGCCGGTTTTGGGCCGTTATCTGGGCGTTGTGAACCTCAGGACTAAATGACGAAATAGAGTGGCGCAACCCAGCCTCTCCCAATGCACGGGAGTATAGGGCGCCAGTGGACATGATAGTCACCGAAGCCAATATACCGAACGAAGTGACCACCAGCAAAGGCCAAGATTGGCGCAACCGGCGGCGCAACAACCAGATTACTAGGAACAAAAGCTGCATGAAGCTTAGCAGGCCTCCGGGTACCTGGAACGCGCCGACCTTCTAGATTCAGCGTTCGGTCCCAGAACCTGACTCGGTGTGGATAACGTTTGGCGAATGTTGATTATCTGCATAACAGCTTTGGATTATACGACGGTCCAGACGTTCCATGGGAACACGGATTACGAGAGAGTAGGAACCTAACCCCATGCTATAATCTCGCCCACCGATCATAGGCCGTCTGCAAGCACGCCTGAGGTTCTCAGATCAGAATCCAATCAGAGGTCCAATCATGCAACGCTCGGAAGGGAAACGCTTGGAAGGCAAAACAGCTTTGGTCACCGGCTCCGGGAGGAACATCGGCCGAGCCATCATCCTAAAGCTGGCCGAAGAGGGCGCCAATGTTGTAGTGAATGCCCGGAGCAACCAGAAAGAAGCCGATTCGGTGGCTGCAGAAGCCCGCGAATTGGGAGTGGAAGCCCTGCCGTTTATCGCCGACGTTTCAGACCACCAACAGGTGACTACCATGTTCGCCGCCGCCGCGGAGCAGTTTGGTGGCGTGGACATCCTAGTCAGCAACGCCGCCATCAGGCCACACGAGCCGTTCACGGATGTGACATTGGACGAATGGCAGAGGGTTAGAGGTGTGGTGCTCGACGGGGCATTCCACGTAGCTCATGCGGCGATTCCCAACATGGTCGAGAACGAGTACGGGAGAGTGGTGTTCTTCACCGGGGACGGCGCTTTCAAAGGGACGGCCCAACGCTCCCACGTTTCCGCCGCCAAGATGGGAGTGATCGGGCTGGCCAGGGGACTAGCCTCAGAGTTCGCACCCAAGAACATCCGGGTGAACGTCATATCTCCAGGCCGCATCGATACGACCCGTGACCTTTCCTGGTATCCCCAAGGCGGAATGCGCGACACGGCGGACATCCCGGTGGGACGCCTGGGCTCGGTAGACGACATAGCCTCGGCTGCCCTTTTCCTGATCACCGACGAATGCGGCTTCATGACCGGCCAGACCCTACACATCAACGGCGGGACGGACTTTTTTTAGACCTAGCTAGTATAGTATTCCCAAATTAGTGGTTACCAAATACTGTGAGACCAGGTTATTACCTTGGCTACGTACTATGATCGCAATTTGAGAAGAGGATCTAAAATGCAAGGAAAGGGCGCACTTACCATCTGGCTTCAAACCGGAGTTTTGGGTTTCTTACTTGCGTCCTGTAGAGGCTGAGAAATGGTCTGATCCGGCCAACCTATCAAATGGTGATTGACGGTTCCAGTCGGGCTATTACGCTTATTGCCCAGGCAATCGGAGACGAACATGAGAATTTGAAAGATATGTTCGAATACGTTTTAGACTCAATAATATTGAGTAGGGATAGGAGTAGCTCTCAGGTTAGGCCTTGAACCGGAACTCTTTCAGATCGTCGGCGATGATGAGCTTGGCTTCAGTTTGTTCCTGGATCTCTTCGGGGCTCCAGCCTGGCGCGTGCTCGACCAGTTTGAAGCCTTCTGGCGTGATCTCAAAGAGGCCCAAGTCGGTAACCAACATCTTCACCACGCCGGGGGCGGTGATGGGCAGGGTGCACTTATTCAGTAGTTTGTGCCCACCGTCGCGAGTGGTGTGCTCCATGGCGATGAAAACCCGTTTGGCGCCTGCGGCCAGGTCCATGGCCCCCCCAATGCCGCCGCCCTTGCGGCTAGGTATGCGCCAGTTGGCAAAGTCGCCATTCTCAGCAACCTCGTAGGCGCCCATCACGGTGACGTCAATCATGCCGCCACGAATCATCATGAATGAATCCGCGTGATGCACACAGGCCATGCCCGGCAGCGACGTAACCTTCTGTCCGCCCGCATTCACCAGGTGCCGGTCTTCTTCGCCTGCCTTAGCCAGCGGCCCGTAACCAACCACTCCGTTCTCGGCGTGATTGATGATCTCTCGACTGCTGTCTTCGTAGTTGGAACACAACGTGGGCATGCCGACTCCCAGGTTAACGATCCAGCCGTCCTGAAATTCCATGGCCAGTCGGTCACACATCGCCTGACGTTCCAGTTTCACTTTTTCCGACATTATTGATCTCCGGAAGTAAGCTGTCAGCTATCAGTTTTGAGCGGTCAGCTTAGGATTGATTTTTAGACCCAGATGCCGTCTTCGGGGATTCGCACCAGCCGGTCCACATAGATACCGGCTACGTGGATCAGGTCGGGGTCGAGTTCGCCTGCCTCCACGATTTCCTCTTCAACTTCAACGATCGTCACTGTGGCGGCCATAGCCATCAGCGGATTGAAATTTCGCTGGGTCAACCGGAAGACCAAGTTTCCGGCGGTGTCGGCTTTCCACGCACGAATCAGGCCGTAATCGCCGGGCAGCGGCAATTCCAGAACATGCATCCGCCCATCAAACTCCCGATGTTCTTTTCCCTCAGCCAGTTCGGTCCCAACCGATGTTGGAGTGTAGAACCCGCCGATACCGGCCGCCGCGCAACGCAGGCGCTCGGCCAATGTTCCTTGAGGCACCAACTCGGCATCGATCTCGTCGTCGTTGTACATGCGAGTGAACGCGGTGACCTGGGACGGATGAGTGGAGGCGGTGAAGGCACAGATCATCTTCTTCATCTGGCCGGCTTCGACCAGTGTGCCAATGTCCACATTCTCGTCTACCGTGCCGGCGTTGTTGGAGACCCCGGTGAGCCCCTTCGCTCCCTGGCGGTTCAACGCGGCGAGCAGGTTCCTGGGTACGCCCACGCCGCTGAACCCTGGGCTGAGTATCGTGACGCCGTCGGGTATGTCGGCCACAGCGGCATCCATCGTTTCAAAGATCTTGTTCTTCATTGATACCTTATGAGTGTTGCTAGATCTAAAAATTCCCCCGTTCTGGGCGTGTTAAATACTACCGCAGACCGGTCCGCTGCGCCATAGCAGCAGATTATTTCAAACGGTCCAGACTCGATATACCACTGGGATTGAATATTTCAAGAATTCCTGTATCTTAAACCCAACTAGAAATAATGCTGGAGGTACACCATGGTAACCTCAGACCACAAGACATACGTTTACGTCGGCTTGGCCGGTGAAGGCGATTACATCGGTGAGGGTGGGATCGTCCGCCGTGCCGACGGTGATGAACAGTGGCAGGACATATCCAAAGGACTCCCGGACAATGCCCAGGTCCGGGCCCTAGCCATCCGGCCTGACGACCCCTCAGTCGTTTTCGCAGGGACCGACAAGGGCGTCTTCCGCTCCCGTGACCGCGGCGAGACCTGGGAGGCGTTGAACGACGCCGGCCCCAACCACGAAGTTTGGTCGTTGGTCATCCATCCGGAAAACCCGGATGTGATTCTGGCCGGGTACGACCCTTGCTCCGTTTCCCGCTCCCAGGACGGCGGCGACACCTGGACGATGATGGACACCAGCCAAGTGGTCTACCCGCACATAACGACCTATATGCCCCCCACGGGTAAACGGGTCATCGGCATGTCCTTCGACCCCAGCAACACCCAAGACATCTACGCCGCGATCGAAGTTGGCGGCCTTTTGGCCAGCCGTGACGGAGGCGAAACTTGGGTCTCGATAATCGACGGCCCCTACCTTAAGAACAACACCCTTGACCTGCATAAAGTCCAGGTCAGCGCGGCCGCTCCCGGCACCGTGCACATCGCCACCCAAACCGCCATGTTCCGCAGCCGGGACAAGGGCGAGCGCTGGGAGCACGTGCAGGTGGAGGAGATGTTCCCTGGCGGTTCCTATTGCCGCGACCTTCTCGTTGCGCCTGACGACCCCAAGACGATCTACCTGGCAGCAGGGGCCGGCGGCGGGGCCGCGCCTCCCGACACTGTCCAGGAGGGTGCGCTCTTCCGTAGCCGCGATGTCGGCGAAACCTGGGATCGGCTGGACTTGGGCGAGACCGTGCCTGGTCGAATGATGGCAATTGCCATCGACAAAGGTGCGCCGGAGCACATCTACTGCGCAGCCTACAGCGGCGAGGTTTACAGCAGCCTGGACGGCGGCAGCAATTGGTCCAAGAGCGTCCTCCCGGGTGAGAGCTCTCGTTATCTGCACGTCTATCCCATGGTCTGCGGCTAGCCCTCAATAGCCTTAGATTGATGATACGAGCCTGAACGGTTGGCGAATAGACCAGCCCTACAGGCACGTCCAAGAAACAGGAGACCGGATTGACAAGTTCCTCTATCGACCGGGCGACCTATAGCGTCGGCGAGGCCGCCCTCGATTTAATGGTCCTGGAAAAGGCTGGATTCCCTGAAGCTTTCGAAGGTCATCAGGTGATTCGCCAAGGGACTCTGAACAACGAAACACTGGCCGAAAATGGATTTGATGGCAGCACTGCCGAAAGATTCTCCCAGGCCGGGCGCGTAACGGGCGTCATGCGGGAGTTGGGCCCCACGTCCAACATGGCCATGTCCGATGGGTTCGACTTCATGGCGGCTTCGGTGGTGCACCTATTCGATAGTCCGGACTCGGTCCACGGCTGGATGCACGAAATCTTCCTAAAAGACTTTGAAGACCGGGTCGGAGAGAGCGTTGGCCAGGGACATCAATTGGTGTCTGCGACCCGATTAGAGCCCACTGGGTTCTTCGACGAAGCGGTCGGCCTTCGCGTGCTACAGGGCGGAGTCGACGGCCTGATCTCCTCTACGGTGGTGGACTTCCGAGTCGGCCGTCTTTTGGGCGTGGTCTTCATCGGCGTCGTCGGTGACCACGACCGGCTGGATCAGGTGGTCCAACTCGGACAGACCCTCGAGAAACGCATAGTCAGCGTGGTGCTGGGGTCGACTTAGGCGACCTACCCTAGGTCAGGATTGGTTCCACCCTGACCGTTCTTTTCGTTCTGACAGACTCTATCATCGCGTCGGTGATTTGAACCGACCGGAGACCGTCCAGGCCCGATGCCCTCGGATCTTCGTCCCGGGATATAGCTTGGTTGAATCCCTCGATTTGCCACTTAGCCAACGCCAGCGGGTCGGGCTCGTAAGATGCCTCAGAATTCCCGGTCTTGCTCGTTACTTCCAGACTTCCGCCCAATGAAGGGCTGGCAGCGTTTCTCAGCAAGATCCGCCCGTCGCTTCCATAAACCGTTAGGTCGTTGATGGCGTCTGGGATCCGACTCCCACAGCACATCGTCCCGATTGCGCCGCCACTGAACATCAAGGATAACGAGACCAGGTTCTCCAGCGGGGTTTCCGCTGTTTGGCCGTCGGTGATCGCAGCTACTTCCACCACCGTCTGCCCCAGTATGAATTCAAGGTCATCCACGCAATGCACGCCGGTGCCGATCATAGACCTGGAGTTACCGACCATCTCCGGCGACTCCCACCATCCCCTCAGGCCTGTCCGAGGGTCACCTTTGACTTGTCCCCGCACGCCCGAGCCCAATAATACCTGAGCAAGGGCCACCACACCCAATCCGCCTTCCCGCACCAACCTGCTGGCCTCGACGTGTCCCGGATGGTAGCGGAGTTGAAATCCGACGCCCAGTTTCACGCCGCTGGCCTTGCAGGCTTTGACCATTTCTACGCAGTCATTGACCGTGGTCGCCATAGGTTTTTCCACCAGAACATGTTTTCCGGCTTTTGCCGCCAATTTAACGTGTGCAGCGTGCAAGTTGTTGGGAGAGGCTACAAAGGCGACGTCTACTCTGGAATCCGCCAATAATTCTTCAACCGAGGTGTAGGCGGCCAGAGCGCTATGCTTGCTCGCAAATTCGTCAGCCCTTCCTCGGTCTCTGCTATAGCTTGCGATGATTGTCGTGTCTTCTGCCAAAGCCGCTGCCGGCGCGATTCGAGAATTGGGATAATTCCCGGTACCGATGAACCCCCAACCTATCGCCAATTCACCACCTCTTCAAAAAACGTAGGAACTACCCCTCGCGAATCAGCCGCGCTGCTTCGTCTCCCATCTCTGATGTGGAGGCGGTGCCGCCAAGGTCAACGGTTAGGACTGTCCTCTGTTCCAGACAGCGGGCCACGGCCTTGTCCACCCGATCTGCCGCTTCCTGCTCTCCCAGGTGGTCCAACATCATGGCCACAGCGGAGACTGTCGCCAGAGGGTTGGCTATCCCTTTGCCCATGATGTCGAAGGCGGCGCCGTGGACCGGTTCGAATAGCGACGGATATTCTCGATCGGGATTGATGTTGGCGCTGGGCGCAAGACCCATGCTCCCCGTGACTACCGCGGCGATGTCCGAGAGGATGTCTGCAAAGAGATTTGAGGCTACAACCACGTCGAAATCCTCAGGCCAGCGGACAAAGTCCATGCAGGCCCGGTCGACCAACAACGATTCAGTCTCGATCTGAGGGAAATCTGCGGACACTTCCGTGAACACCTCATCCCAGAAGACCATTCCGAACGACTGGGCGTTGGACTTGGTCACAGACGTGACCTTCTTCCTCTTGTCGCGCCGCACGCAGTACTCGAAGGCAGCGCGAATTATGCGCTCCGTGCCACGGCGCGTAAACATGTTTGTCTGCACCACCGTTTCGTGGACCGTGCCTGCATAAAGACGTCCGCCCACCGGCGCATACTCCCCTTCGGTGTTCTCGCGGAAGATGACCATGTCGATGTCGCCGGCGTTTTTGCCTGACAGCGGCGACTCCACGCCCGGGTAAAGGTAGGCAGGCCGGATGCACACGCCCTGATCGAAGCTCCGCCTCATGGGCAACAGCAGTCCGTGCAGGGTGATGTGGTCTGGGATATTTGGGTCTCCCACTGCGCCGAACAGAATGGTGTCGAATACCTTCAGGGTCTCGATACCGTCGTCGGGCATCAGTTTCCCGGTCTCACGGTAGAATTCGGAGCCCCATGGGAATTCTGTGAATTGAAAGCTGAGATCGCCAGTCACGGATGCCACGGCTTCAAGGGCTTTTCTGCCCTCGTCGATTACTTCCAAACCCACGCCGTCACCGGGAATGACTGCTATTTTGTATTCTGCCATTACGGTCCTTTATTTAGTTATGTGGAAATTAGGCGTCTACCCGCTGCACGCCGCCGCCCAGTAGCCGGAAATGGTACACAGATTCGGCGTCCGGGAAGGCCGATAGGGCCTTGTGATAGGTCGATTTTCCGCGGCGCTCTCGTGCGTCCAAGAGCACCCCCATGATGGTGCCGCTATGGCCAACGTTCACTCCAACCGCGCCAACCGACTCTGCAAATTCCTTGACCTCAGCCAGGCGAGGTTTGGCAAGAACCGTCTGACTAGCCTCGGCGCTGATACTGGCGCCCCGGCCGACCAATGCCGGGTCCTGTTCCTCGATACCCCGCCGTAGCAAGCGTAGGGCCTCTCCCGTTTGCTCGTCGACAGACTGCCAGCGCTGGAAACGGTCGACCATGTTGAACTGTACGGTATCTACCGTGCCGCCCAGGTCCAAGGCCACGATCTCCATTGGAGGAGGCGGACCCAAGCTCTCGCGGATGATCCCGGCCCGGTGGTCAAAGAGCGCCACGCCTGGAATCATGATTCCGTCAGTGGGCTCGATGGATAAAGCAATCTGGGCGATTTGATAAGGAGATATCTCTTCGCCTAAGGCCAAACCGGTGGCGGCAATAGCGGCCGCCAGGTCGGCGCTGCTACTGGCCATGCCCTTACCCCGAGGAATGGGATTGTTGATGGTCAACTTAGCCCGGACCTTGGCGTTCTTTAGGTGAAAGAGTGTGCGGCGAACAGCGGCCGCGGCCTTGTCACAATCTTGGGGAGCTTCCACTCCGGGACCGTCGGAATAGATATCGACTTTTACCCTGGAGTAGAAATCCACCGGGCAGGTAACCAGGAAGTGGATACCTTCGATCACCCCTTGTGCCAGCTCACCGCAGACTCCAGGCGCACGCACAGTGGCGCTGCCCAGGAGCCTAGTGACTTCTTCTCCTTCTTCTGGTGATTTGTCAGTTGATGATGCCAAAAAGCCTTACTCCGCGCCTACGGCTTTAGTCGTTGGATTTAATTTTCGTGGGTAGGCCCGCAACTACCAAGAATACCTCGGTTGCTGCGGCTGCTATCCGCTGGTTGATCGTCCCCAAGAGGTCCTGGAAGTGGCGTCCGAGCGGCTCCGTCGGCACTAAGCTCAACCCCACTTCGCTACTGACAAAGACGAATGCTTGAGGTGAATCAACCACCAATTTCAGAAGCTGTTCCGCCTCGGTTGTCACGATCTCCTCTAGAGTATGTTTATTCTCCGATTGGTTTTCCATCAGCAGATTAGCCACCCACACATCCATTGAGTCGATGATCACTGCCCCAGGCGCGCCATCGCCGGTGAGCATCGGTGCCAGTTTATCCGCTAATTTTGTAGGCTCCTCCAGAGTCGACCACTCCTGCGGCCTGGACTCCCGGTGGAGCCGGATGCGTTCCGTCATATCATCATCGACCGCCACACCGGTAGCTACGTACAGTATTGGACCCTCGCTAAGCGTCGCAATTTTGCTCTCAGCGAACGCGCTCTTCCCCGACCTCACACCCCCCAGCACCAAAAAAAGCCGGGATTCCATTAGATCGTAGAGACTCGGGCAGCGCCATAGTCGCGGCTGAGCCCAGATAACCGGTATACCAGGTCCATGTCCAGACTCGAACGGACCCAGTCCGCCAATTTGTCGTATTCCCGGTCCAGATCCACGCCGGCGGTCGCGTCGGGAAGCGAAACTCCCTTACGCCGCGCCAATTCCTGCAACATGGCTCCCCGCAGTTCGCTGTTATGGAACAACCCGTGGATATAGGTACCCAGCGCGCTTCCAGTCGCGTCCAGGGCGCCCTCTGGGTCGCCGCTCCCAGTTACGGCCACATCGGCCCGGTCTTCAATCAGGAATGTGGGAGTGAATCCCTGGCCCACAGTCCTTCCCATGTGTATCTCGTAGCCGCTGACAGGCATCCCGGCCGCTCCCGCTAAAAGACCGGTGGCCGCAACGACTTTTCCGTTTATGCGGTGGGTCTCTTTGGTGCCCTCAAACACTGTCGTCAGATCCATCAATCCCAAGCCATCCAGCTCAGTGATCGACGACTCGATATGATGAGGGTCACTGACATTTGTGCCCAGCATTTGATAACCGCCGCAGATCCCGATCACCGCAGCTCCGTTGGCGTGCAGCTCTTTCACGGCCTGGGTCAGTCCGCGTTCGTTCATCCAAACCAGGTCGGGAATCGTGGTTTTTGTGCCTGGAATGATAACCAGGTCAGGCCGACCCAGTTGGGCTGGCGAGTCTACGTATCTTAACTCGACGCCTGGATGCCGCGCCAAGGGGTCAAAGTCGTCGAAGTTGGCGATGTGGGGAAGCTGGAGCACGGCCACCTCCAAGACCGGTTGGACTGCCGCAGGCCGGGAAGTGTCGTCTAGGGCAACCGAGTCCTCTTCCGGGATGTGGATGTCGCGGTAGTGGTGGACCAGCCCGGCCACGGGGATGCCAGTACGTTCCTCCAGCCAGGTAATACCGTCCGTCAGCAGGCTGGGGTCGCCTCGAAACTTGTTGATGATGAAGCCCTTGACCAGTTCCCGTTCCTCAGGCTCCAAAAGTTCCAATGTGCCTACTAAAAACGCAAACACGCCGCCACGGTCGATATCGCCGCAGAGCAAGACTGGAGCATCGGCATATCGCGCTACTCGCATATTCACGATCTCGTTTTTCTTCAGGTTGATCTCGGCGGGACTGCCGGCGCCTTCGACAATGACGATGTCGAAGTCTTCACGGAGAGCGTCTAGCGAAGTGTGCACGGCCTCCCAAAGCTGGGGTTTGAGGCCGAAATAATCCCTGGCTTTGGCCGTAAGCAATGGACGCCCCATCACAACTACCTGGGAGATGTGGTCGGCCTCGGGTTTCAGCAGCACCGGGTTCATCTCTACCCTGGCCTCAACCCCGGCAGCGTCGGCCTGGACCGCCTGGGCACGCCCGATCTCTCCGCCGTCAGCCGTTACATAGGAGTTGTTAGACATATTCTGGGCCTTGAACGGAGCGACCCGAAAACCGTCCTGGCGGAAGATGCGGCAGAGCGCCGATACCATCACGCTCTTCCCCACGTGGGAGGCTGTACCTTGGACCATTAACACTTGTCCAGCCATCTAGGAGAGCAACCTTGTCGCCGCAGGCATCTCGTTAACTCCCCAGACCGTGATGCACTGTGCCGTTGAGGTGGGAAGTGTCATTGAAGTGACGAAGCACCGCGTTGTCTTCGTATGTGTCGACCGTTGTGAGCCCGCAGTTGCCGAACACGAACGACCAATTCCCTTCAATCGGCATGTTTAGCAAAGAAACCATGGCTGCCCTGAGGGCGCCGCCATGGCTCACCACCAGGACTGCCTCATTAAGGTGGTTGGACTTTATCTCATCGATGATCTTGACCATACGCGCGCTCACGTCCCGGGTAGTCTCACCGCCTTTGGGAGCGTAATCGAGGTTCTTCTCCAAGTACTTCGGGTATTCATCGGGGAATTGGGATTTTATCTCAGCCAGAGTCATCCCTTCGAATTCCCCTTTGTGGTATTCCCTGAGCATCGGAGTCTCGTGGAGAACAATATCCCGGCCGCCCAGAGCGAGTTTGGCGGTCTCAGAGGTCCGCTTCATGTCGCTACTGTAAGCGACGTCGATAGATACCCCAGCAAGACGTTCCGCTAGTGAACGTGCCTGATCGGCTCCTCTCTTCGAAAGCCCGATGTCGGTGTGACCTTGGATCCGTCCCTCGGCATTCCATTCGGTTTCGCCGTGGCGGACGATAAATAACGTGCCCATACTGGTGGATATTCTAAACACGATGCACTTGAAAGTACACCGAAACCTGTTAGTTAATGGTTAACGGATGTTTTGGCATACCACATATAGATGAGGCTACACAGTCTCAATACTTGCCATAATATAAGGAATTGACATACTATATGTTGACATGTTTTAATATCCGAGCTACAATATCTCGACCGTAACGATGGGAGGTGTGTCTAATGGAAGCCTATTGTGTTAAGTGCCGAAGCAAGCGCGAGATTAAGAACCCAGAAAAGATCACCATGAAGAACGGGAAGCCCGCCACCCAGGGCACGTGCCCCTCTTGTGGCACAAAAGTATTTCGCATCGGGGCCGCTTAACAGCGACTCTCGGCTTTTTTCTTCGCTGATTGAGGGCGGCGTACCTGCGGTTCGGTGTTTACCTAGCCGTAATCTTCGCCTAACCATCAGGAGAATCGGCCTGTTTCAGCCACCCTAAGTGTGGTGTAGGGAAGTGTGTTCTGGGTGGCTGCCAACAGTTTCATAAGATTGGCGATGCCACGTTGCTGGCCTGATTCTACGGCCAGCAACGTGGGCGTCAAGCTGCGGACTAACCGCAACAAAAAGCCCCTCCAAGTCAGGCTTTAAGCCTGCGCCATCTAGCGCAGGCGAGGCAAACAATCGCTTTGTGGCCGAAGGACCCTCCCCTTCGGCCACGTTTTTTGCCAGTCTCTTTTCTTTCACCCCAAATTACAGCAACCTACGCCTCTACACCTTTGGCCGGTCATCCTCTGTGCTATTATGGCGGCTCACGCTGGCCACCATGGATTCGAGCGTGTTTTATCCCGAGCCGAACATAGATATCAAGACCACCGAGAGGTAACGATGACACAGCCCGCATCTTGGCTAGACCTTATGGAGCAAGGCGCTCCAGAACTGATGAAAGTGGTGACTGGAACCAGGGAATCCATCCTGCCCGACGGAGCTCTCTCAAACAAAACCAAGACCCTGATGACCATGCTCTGTGACGCCCTGTTGGGACATGACGGGGGCGTGACCACCATCGCCAACCGTGCGCGGGCTGCAGGCGCAAGCGAAGAAGAAATCGCCGAGACGGTGGGGGTGGCATTCCTCATGGGCGGCCTGCCTGCCCTGGTCACTGGCTCCAACGCATTCAAAAATTAGCCCTAGCTAAATTTATGCGGGGCGTGGCTATCTAGAATATTCAGAGGTGCATGGAATGGCACAGGCCGAACCCATAGTGTATTTCAACGGCGAACTGAAGCCAGAGTCTCAAGTGGGCATCTCCATCAGGGACCGTGGTTACCTATATGGCGACGCGGTCTTTGACGCCGCCCGCACATTCAATGGAACCCCATTCCGGCTTCCGGAGCACATACACCGCCTCTACGACTCCCTGCGCTACCTGCGCATCGACCCCGGCATGGCGCCTCCGGAGATGGAGGACTGGTCCCGCCAGGTGGTGGAGCACAATTTCAAGCTTCTCCCCCCCGGCCAGGACATGTGGGTGATGCAGCGGATCAGCCGGGGAATAGAGCCCATTCTGCCCGGAGACGAAATGCGGGCCACGGTTTTGATCGAGACCCACCCCATTCCGTTTGCCCGCCGCGCCTCTTTGTACCGGGATGGGGCGTCGATCTTCACGCCTTCCGTGCCTAGGGTCCCGCCGCGTTTCATCAGCCCGCGGGCCAAGACCCACAACTACCTAAACCTGATACTGGGGGACTTGGAAGCCCAAGCCAGCGACCCTGACGCCTGGGCGGTGCTGTTGGACGAGGGCGGCAACCTGACTGAAGGCCGAGGCTCCAACATCTTCCTGATCAAAGACGGTACCGTCGCCACACCCAAGGGACAGTTTGTCCTGGAAGGCATTACCAGAGGCGTCGCCATGAACCTGGCCGCCGGTCTGGGCATGGCCGTAGAGGAACGGGACCTGGACTTATATGATGCTTACACTGCTGACGAGGCTTTTTTGACCTCTACCAGCCTGTGCATCTGCCCAGTATCTTCCGTGAATGGCACACCGGTAGCTGGTGGCAACGCGCCGGGCGTGGTCACCCGCAGGTTGATGGACGCCTTCAGCGACATGGCCGGTATGGACTTTGAAGAGCAGTATCTGTCCCACCTGGAATGATCGCCTGACGCGATGGCCTATACCATGTTTGTAGGGAACCGCGGTGCCGTTCCCTACAAACGACGAATCTACAGCATATTTGTTATTGATGGAGATACCTATGTCCGACCAAATCGCCAATATCACCGATTCGACGGCCGAAAAATTGGCCGGCGGCTTTGGATTCACGGAAGGCCCGCTCTGGCACCCCGACAGCTACTGGCTCTTCGTCGACATCCAGAAGGCCCAGGTCCATAAAATGACCCCAGGCGGTCAGATGGAGACATTCCGCGATCCCAGCTTCGGGACCAACGGGATGACATTCGACAAACAGGGAAATTTGGTGATCTGCGAAAGCGACAACCGCCAGATCATGCGCCGGCGAGCCGACGGATCATATACCGCCATCGCCACGCACGTTGACGGCAAGCGACTCAACCGCCCAAACGACATAGTTGGCCGTTCAGACGGGGCCCTCTATTTCACCGACCCGGGCGGACGCCTCACTGAGGAAGAGCGGGAACTGGACTACAGTGGAGTGCACATCATCGCTCCGGACGGCGCTAATTCGGTGGGCACAACCGAGACTGAGTACCCCAACGGCCTAGCATTTTCCCCCGACGAGAAGATCTTGTACGTTGCCATCACACGCCGCGACGCCCGCTGCCTAGAGGAAAAAGAGAAGAAGCAGATGTGCGAACACCAACTCATCCGGGCCTTTGACGTAGCCTCCGACGGCAGCCTAATCAACAACAGGGTCTTCGCCAGCATGCACTCCGCCGAAGATGGGGTTCCCGATGGAATGAAGGTAGACGTGGAAGGAAACATCTATTGCACCGGTTCCGGTGGCTGCTGGGTGTTCGACTCCTCAGGGAAGCAACTGGGAATCATAGAACTTCCTGAGGTGCCGGCCAACTGTGCCTGGGGCGGACCGGACAACCGCACAATGCTCTTTACCGCCCGTACCTCAGTCTTTAGCATGCGCATGAAGATTCCCGGCACGGCAATTCCCCGAGCTTAGTGAATAAGGAAAGGCATGCCCAGTTATGACGCGATAGTTATCGGAGTCGGCGGCATGGGAAGCGCCGCCGTCTACCATCTAGCCCGGCGGGGACTGCAAGTCCTGGGCCTGGAAAAGCACACCATACCCCACGAGATGGGGTCGTCGCACGGCTATTCCCGGATGATTCGTTACACCCTCCAGGAGCACCCTTCCTACGTGCCGCTGGTGCGCCGGTCCTATGAGCTTTGGCACGAGATGGAGGAGACCGCCGGAGAAGAGCTGATGGTTACCACGGGCTCGATTCGGGCTGGAGCACCCAACAGCCCGTTCTTCTTGAACGCCCAAGAGGCGTGCGACCTGCACAGCATTCCGTATGAAATATTGACTGCCTCTGAAGTCAACAAACGGTTTCCCGGCTATCGGTTCCCAGAGGAGATCTCTTCGGTCTACCAAGCCGACGGCGGGTTCCTGTTGCCCGAGCGGTGTATCCTAACCCACGTGCAGGCCGCCGAGCGGGCTGGGGCCGATGTGCACAGCCAGGAGACGGTCTTGGACTGGGGGGTCCGGGGAGACGGAGTGCAAGTCCGCACCGACCGCGACACCTACACCGCCGGAAGATTGGTAGTCACCGCCGGCCCTTGGGCGGCTAATCTGGTTCCAGAATTAGCCGCCTACGCGGTTCCCGAACGTCAGGTGATGGGCTGGTTTCAGCCAAAGCGCCCAGAGCTGTACGCCGCTGAGGCCTTCCCGGTCTTTGGAGTGTTTACCGAAGAGGGCCGTTACTACGGGTTTCCAAGCCACGCTGTCCCAGGGTTCAAGATCGGCCGCGCCCATCACCTGCTGCAGAAGGTAGACCCCGATGCGATTGACCGGGAGGTGCACCCGGAAGACGAAGATATCTTGCGTCAGGTGGTGAACCGTTATTTCCCACTGGCCGCCGGCAAGCTGTTGGACGGAAAGACCTGCATGTATACAAATACCCCGGACGAACACTTCATGATCGGGACTCTTGACGGTCAGCCGCAAGTGTCAGTAGCCGCCGGGTTCTCGGGCCATGGCTTCAAATTCGCCAGCGTGATCGGAGAGATCATGGCCGACTTGGCCCAGAATGGTGCAACCGAACACGACATCAACCTTTTCAGGTTGGACCGGTTCAAAGAATAGGTTCGCCAAGTAGGCCAGTGAACCAGTAACTAACTGCTTGTGAGCGATTCACAGCTGGTGATATGCTGAACTAGCAGGCTGGCGATCTACCATTCAGCCTTACGCTGGGCATGCAGATATTATTCTCCACAGTGACATCATGAATCAAATGGAACATCTGAACATCTACGAGACACCCGACAGGAAGCTGGACAAGATGGTGGTAGTCTTTAGCGGGTGGGCCGACGCAGCGGAAGGTGCGTCCAGTGCCATAAAGTTTCTGCTGAGAAAACTTCACGCCCAGAAGTTCGCGGATATCGACCCGGAAGAGTTCTATGACTTCTCCCAGACCCGCCCCCATTCTTCACGGACAAGAGACGGAAAACGCCGCATCCACTGGCCGGCCAACGAGTTTTCCTATCTGGCAGATACCGATACCGAGTCTGGCATCATGGTATTCGTGGGCGTCGAGCCCAATCTGAAATGGCGCACCTTCTCCAAAACAGTGGCGAGGGTCGCCCGGGAACATGGCGTCAAGACGGTGATTCACATTGGAGCGTTGCTAGACGCCGTCCCTCACACCCGCCCCGTCAAACTTAGCGGGACGGCCAGCGAACCAAAGCTCAGTGAATTCCTGGAGAGCCAGGGGATACGGTCGTCCAATTACCAAGGCCCCACGGGAATAAGCTCGGCCATCATGGACGCCTGTATCAATGAAGGAATGGATTACACTTCCATCTGGGGCCACACGTCCCACTACCTTCAAGCTGCGCCCAACCACCGGATCGGGTCCAACCTGTTGCAAGTACTGGTAAAGTTGCTAGACCTGCCATTGGACCTGTCTGAACTGATTTCAGCGGCAGATATGTTCAATGAAGAAGTTGCCAAAGCCGTGGCTAATGACGAGCAAATCAGTTCCTACGTTACCAAGCTTGAAGGCCAGTACGACGAGGCAGTTGCAGCCATCGAGATTCCAGACCCCGCTGAACTGGTCAGAGACCTAGAACGGTTCCTCCGCGGTGAACAACGCCTCCCTCCCACAGACCCTGAGGCCTAGCTGGCGCCTCCGAAACCGATCTAATATTTAAATGGCCGGTAATTTCACTGGCCGTAGTTGGCGCCAAATTTCCCCTTGATCTATCGCTTGCGATAGGTGACATAGCCTATTGACTTGCTTATGCCGATAAGTTTATATCTACTTGGTCAATATAGCCCAACAGATCGACACATTTTCGCCTATGCTCACACTGTTAGTGGTTACTATTTCCGTCGCTTCACAAAGTCATGAGATTTACTAGACATCAACAGCGCGAAAACACGGTCCAACAAGCTTTAAATCGCTCTCGAGACCATCAAGCCAACGTCGAGGACGATGGCGTGCCACCATACAAACCAACGGCGGAGGGTAAGTCCATTTTGAACCACTGGTTAAGAAACCCCAGGTTCCTAATCCTAGGGCCTTTAGTTCTTCTGTTAGCTGCTATTCTGGCTTGCGGCTCTTCTGCTACTGCGACCCCCGTGCCAGCAGCTCCAGCAGCCAAGGCTCCAGCAGCCAAGGCTCCAGCAGCACCCAAGGCTCCGGCAGCACCCACTGCGGTACCCGCTGCGGTACCGACTAAGGCACCCCAAGTAGCTTCTAAACCTTCCGGAACACTGAATGTTGGCCAGAAGGAACTTGGGCCCTATGTAGGTAATCCTAAACTGATCGGAAATCCTCAAATATTCTTGAACAGCGCCATACCGATCACCGAAACCTTAGGGATGGCTGGATTCGACAGCGGGGCGCTTGTGCCAATGTTGGCCGAGAGTTGGGACACCTCAGCAGACGGTCAGACTTGGACTTTCCACATCCGGAAAGGTGTTCAGTTCCACAAAGGGTTTGGAGAGATGACCGTCGAAGACGTCGTATTCTCCCACAAGCAAATCGCCGATAGTGAGAAACACGCCAGATCTGCCAACGCCGCGAAGATGTTTTTTGCGGAAGATGGCAACCAGACAACCCCGGATGACTATACCTGGGTAGTCGATATGGGCCAGCCTTTCTCCGAGATACCGATTTATGAATTGATCGCGACCCCACGCGCTGTTGGGGCCTGGATGGTTAGCAAGAAACAATGGGATGAAAAGGGCGAAGAGGAAGCTAACTTCAATACCGCTGCCACCGGTCCGTGGGAAATCGATGAAGCCAAGACCGGCGAATTCTGGAGGATGAAGGCAGTGGAGGGCCACTGGCGAGTTACTCCGGCTTTCGCGGAACTAGTCTTCCACGAGATTCCCGAAGAGTCTGCCCGGGTAGCCGGTTTCAAGACTGGTCATTTAGACACCTTCGTCATGGCCCTCGATTCCATAGAGGAAGTGGACTCGGTCGAGGGAGCAACATTGATGCAGGTTCCCAACGCCGTACAGGCCGGAGTAAACTTCTACGGTCAAACCTACGTAGCAGCCCGAGATGGTGAAACTGGCAAGCCCAATGTACAAGGGGAAATGTGGCCGAACTACAACCCCGACCTGCCATGGGTGTCTTCCAACAGTGACATCACTTCCCCAGAATGGGCAACGGCCCGCACAGTCCGACTGGCTATGTCGATCGCCATTGACCGTCAAGCGATAGTCGATAATATGCTGCAAGGGTTCGGGCGCCCCATCACTCTCAAGGATTGGATGGGCTTCGAGGATCGCCTACCATCTCCCGAAGAGGCCTGGCCCTACGACCCGGCTAGAGCCAAGAGCCTATTGGCTGAGGCCGGGTACCCGAACGGTTTCAAGGCAACGCTGACTACAGCAATCCGCGGCGCTCCTTCAGAGGTAGAATCTTGTGAAGCCGTCGCCCAGTACTGGGATGCGATAGGGATCGATGTCGACTTCCAGCGGGTACCGTATGGCACCTACCGACCCACAGCGGTTGCCCGTACCTACGAAGGCATGTCATGCCACAATGTAGGCCCGCGGTTGTCCCCGATCCAAGGGATGGCCAGCTTCCTAAATAGCGGAAACTTCAGTTGGGGCTCCGAGCACCCCATCACCGAAGAGTTGATCCCATTAGGTCAGAAATCTGTCTCGGTAGCCGACCGCATAAAATACGAAGATCAGATCGCCAAATTCTACATAGATGAAGTCTTCGGAGAGACTGGACTGTATGCAGTCGACAATGTGTGGCCTATCGGCCCGAGAATCGCTCCGTGGACTGGTTTCGTCAAACAGGGCGATCTCCGGCAGATCAACGGATTCGAGTACATCACACCTCGCTAAATCCCGTTAACCAACGGGACAATCGATCAGCCTGGAGTGATTCACACCAGACGCAAAGATCGCCCGGCGCGGACATCGAAAGTCCGCGCCGGGCGATTTGATGTTTAGGTAGGCGGTTACGTTCTCTATAAAGTATGGTCCGCCACGGCCAACCTTCCGCCTCGTCATCAACTTTAACCTTGTCAAGCCAGAATAAAACTGACCATTTTCCATCGGATTTACCACAACATCGCTCCTGGCTTAGGTTTAATATCGAGGGTCCTCCCGAGATTGACCGGTTATTTGGCCTAGCCATCACCCTGATCTAAGTTTCATTCGAACTATATTCAACGTTCAGCATGCATTTCTGAACTCTTGACTTGCCAAACTCGAAGGTATATATCTAATAAGCTTTGAGGGCACGATCTGCCACCGCATTTACAACTACGCGCGCAAATCTGACACCGGGCAAATTTACATCAAACCGCGTCGACTCTGTTAGGGTATCTGGCACACAAAATCCTGGGTGATTCAGGTCGAGCGTTTGACCGTATGTATATACCAAGAGGTCCCAGATTCAGGTGCAATATTCGTTCGAGAAGGATATAAGAGAAAAAGTCGGTCCAATCGTGGTCCCGGTCGGGCGATCTGTTATAGGGGTGGTATTCGGCGTAGTCCTAAGTATGATTGGCATAGGAATCGCCTGGTCCTTATTTATCTTTTTCGGGTTTGAATCGATTGATGTGTGGAAAGGGCTTCTGTATTTCGGAGCAGGGTTCGGTGCCGGTACTGGGGCATTCGTAGCTTGGCTACACCTCGATCGGGAAAACGGCTGGGTCTTGCTGCTGATGGCAGCAGTGGTGGTGGGTGCTGGAGTGGTCGGCTCATTTGGTGGGTTTCAATACGGCGAGGCACAAGAAGTTAGGTGTTGCGCCCAGCCGACGGTATCTCCGTTATACTACACGGCTCTAGGGGCATCAGTGGTGGCAAACGTCGCAGGCGTAGTCTTCGCAGCAACCAGGGCGTTCATAACCAAGAGAAAGGCAGACTCAAATCCCAAACGCAGTGCACTGACGGTTAGATAAAATGCAAAAATTTTTGGTACGCCGGGCTCTGCTCGCATTCGTGACCATGCTTTCAGTGTCTCTAATCATCTTCATAATGAGCCGCGTCTCAGGAGATCCGAGACACATCTACCTGGACGACTATTCGACCCAGGAAGACTGGGACCGCATGGGTGCGGTTTTGGGCTTGGACAAGCCTTATTACCAGCAGTACGGCATCTTCTTGAAGGGCGCCTTCCGAGGCGACTTTGGAGAATCCGTAAGGGAAGGACGGCCCGTTACTGAAGTTGTGATCGAACGGGCGCCCGCAACATTGCTGTTAGGCGGGGTGGCCTTCACATTCTCATTGTTGATAGGTGTGCCGTTAGGCATTTTATCGGCGGTAAAACGTGGCACCATGATGGACGCGTTCGGGAAATTCGTTGCTCTGATCGGGCAATCAGCTCCACCTTTCTGGTTGGGCATCATGTTGATGTTCTTCTTCGCGGTGAAGCTGGGCTGGGTCCCGCCATACGGGAAACAAGATTGGAACAGCATAGTTCTGCCGGCCGTGACCTTGGGGTGGTACTACGCCGCCGCCAACCTGCGGCTGGTAAGATCAGCCATGCTGGACGTGCTAGATTCCGAGTACATCAAACTAGCTCGGGCTAAGGGTGTTAACTCCAGGACGATCATCATGAAGCACGCTTTCCGTAACGCGCTAATTCCGCCTCTGACCTTCGCTGGGGTAACCATTGGCGCCCTGGTGACCGGTTCATTGGTTGTTGAAACAGTGTTCGCCTGGCCCGGACTCGGCAGACTGGCGATTGAGGCGTTATTCGCCTTCGACTACCCGCTGCTTCAGGGCGTGGTTATTACCTTCACGTTGCTATATGTCACGGCAGCATTCGTAGTGGACGTGGCCTACGCTTACGTAGACCCACGAATCCGGTACGCATAGGGATAAGGAGCAAGAGATGGCTGCAGATCTTAGCGGAATTGTCATTGCCCCCCCTACACGTGGAGCGAAAGCTGCCGAAATATATCGAAAATTTAAGCGCTGGCCGGTAATCCCGGTTTTCCTTCTGGGATTGGTCGTATTCGCAGGATTGTTCGCGCCCCTTATCTCGCCTCACGATCCGGAAAAAGGCGAACTCAGAGAACGCAACATCCCTCCGGCTTGGTCGGACGGTGAAAAGGCTACAAAGACCGTCGTTGAGAGGCTGTCGATCAACGAGCGGACGACCAGTGTCACGTTGAGCGACGCACAGAAGATTGATCCCTCTGCCCAGGTCGGCGACCAGATCGCAGTCTTCAGCAGGCCTGCCGGGAGTACCAAGTTCCTGCTGGGCACTGACCACCTGGGTAGAGACGTTCTTTCCCGCGTGATTTACGGAGCTAGAATATCGCTGCTCGTGTCCATCGTAACCCTGGCGGTTGGCGGGTCGATCGGTGTCGTAATGGGACTGGCGGCAGGCTGGTACGGCGGCGTAATCGATGAGATTTTGATGCGCCTTGTCGATATCAAATTAGCCATACCTCTGATCCTAATCGCCCTTGTGTTGGTGATAACACTGGGTCAGTCGTTATGGATCATCGTTACCGTACTCTGTTTGTTTATATGGCCTAGATTCGCCCGCCAAGTGCGGGGCGAAGTCCTACAACTTAAGCATATGGACTATGTGTCATTGGCCAAGGTCTCCGGCGCTTCAACTGCCCGGATTCTGTTCATACACGTATTCCCAGGGACCATCAATACTCTGATTGTGGTGGCGACTCTCCAGGTAGGTATCGTAATCCTATTGGAGTCCACCCTAAGCTTCTTGGGAGCTGGCGTCCCGCCTCCCACGCCGGCCTGGGGATCCATGGTGGCTGACGGCCGTGACAAGCTGGCCGGCGGAGTCTGGTGGATTTCCACCTTCCCCGGCATCGCCATCATGTTGACGGTGATGTCACTGAACCTGTTCGGTGACTGGCTCCGAGATACTCTGGACCCGCGCCTGCGGCAACTGGAGTGACCGAAAGCCTGTGCTCGCCTGAAAAAGCGATTCGGATTAACGCAGATAATTAAGGTGAAGAGTATTCAATGGCCACCACAGAAACCAGGATAAATACGGAGACCGTCTTAACAGTCGATAATCTGAGGACGCACTTCACTACCCGCTGGGGGACGGTTAAAGCCGTTGACGGGATATCTTTCGACCTGCGCCGTGGCGAAACCCTTGGAATCGTCGGCGAGTCTGGTTGCGGTAAGTCCGTGACTATGCTCTCGCTCATGAGGCTGATTCCGATTCCTCCCGGCCGCATCGTTTCGGGATCGATAGTCCTAGACGGGGAAGACATCGTCCAGATTTCCGAGCAGGAAATGGCCCAGATTCGGGGAAGTAAGATCGCCCTCATCATCCAGGACCCCATGACTTCACTGAACCCTGTTTTCAATATCGGAAACCAGGTGGAAGAGGCGATCACGATTCACCAGCAAGAAATCCCGAAGCGCTCAGTGATGGAGAAGGCCCTTGAGGTCCTACGAAAGGTCAACATCCCCGCCGCGGAGACTAGGGCCAAGGACTATCCCCACCAGATGAGTGGCGGTATGCGGCAGAGGGTGGTGGGTGCGATCGGCATCTCTTGCCAACCTCAGGTGCTGATCGCGGATGAGCCAACCACGTCTCTGGACGTAACTATTCAGGCCCAATACCTGAAGCTGCTTAAAGATATTCAAAAGGACTCAGACCTATCCATCATCTTCATCACGCACGACTTCGGCATCGTCGCCAAGATGTGCGACCGTGTAGCGGTGATGTACGCCGGCCGTATCGTAGAGCACGGCAGCGTTCGAGACATCTTCAACAACCCTTCCCATCCCTACACCGAGGCTCTCTTATCCTCTGTGCCCAAGATGGACCGGGACGTTGACCGGTTGTTCTCGATTGAGGGTCAACCGCCACCGCTCCATGACCTACCGGTGGGTTGTGCCTTTGCCGACCGTTGTCCGGTTGTGATGGACAAGTGCCATGAGCAATATCCTGATTCGATGAATGTGTCCGACGGACACATCGCATCATGTTGGCGGTTAGAATGACCACATTAGAGACAACACCTCAGCAATCCGATCGCGGGCAGGTAATCCTCGAAGCTCAACACCTTAGGAAGTGGTTCCCAGTGACCAAGGGTCTGTTAATCTCCAGAGTCACAGGCCACATCAAAGCAGTGGACGACATCTCTTTCGAGCTCCGGGCGGGTGAAACCCTCGGAGTCGTGGGCGAGTCCGGCTGTGGCAAAAGCACCACCGCGAAGATGATGCTTATGCTGGAGAATCCCACCGAGGGGTCCATTCTCTTCGAGGGCCAAGACGTCCACAATTCCACGGCAGCCGCTAGAAAATCGTACCGGAGTTCGGTTCAAGCGGTATTCCAAGACCCGTGGAGTTCACTGAACCCCCGCATGCGGGTCAAGGACATCATCGCCGAACCCATGGTCATCAACTGGAACATCACCCGTGCAGAACAACAAGAACGAGTGATGAAACTCCTGAACGATGTCGGATTGAACGAGTACCACTCCAACCTCTTCCCTCACGAGTTCTCTGGCGGACAACGCCAAAGGTTGGCCATTGCCCGCGCGCTGGCCCTGAACCCCAGAGTGATCGTGCTAGATGAGCCGGTATCGGCCCTAGACGTGTCAATCCGCGCTCAGATCATGAACCTCCTGAAAGACCTTCAGGCGGAATACAACGTGGCCTACATGCTGATCGCCCATGACCTAGCCACGGTGCGTTACATGTGCACTTGGGTTGCGGTCATGTATCTGGGTCAGGTGGTTGAGCTATCTCCGGTGCAAGAGCTTTTTACCAACCCGTCCCATCCGTACACCAAAGCTCTGATGTCAGCCGCGTTGCCCTCTCACCCGGACATGGAACAAGAGGAAATCATCCTCCAGGGTGAGGTTCCCTCGCCACTCAATCCGCCTTCCGGTTGCTATTTCCACCCCCGTTGCCCTGCAGCGATGGACCGTTGCTCAGTAGACACGCCCGTAGTAAAAGAGATCGCTCCCGGGCACACTCTTACCTGCCACCTGTTCTAACGTTTCATACCTCAAATAAGGAACAACAAAAACCGGGAGGCTAGCCTCCCGGTTTTTGTATTATTAAACTCCCGAATGTTAAAATCTTTACCTGTTCACACTGAAAATATGAACGAGCTCCATGCCTAAGACCGTCGTAAAAAAGAGGGCTCCCAGAACCAAAAGCAAAGCCGACATTGCCCGGACCATCGAGATGATGACCGAGCAATACGGCCCGTTCGACCAAGAACCACGTTTGCCTCCGACCGATGAAATGGTCTTCACCATCCTTTCTCAGCACACCTCGGACATAAACTCTAGCCGGGCCTACCGCCTCCTGATGGACCGGTTCGTTACTCTGGAGGCTGTGGCATCTGGAGAAACCTCTGAGGTTGAGAAGGCCATTGCGCCTGGAGGTCTGGCCAAAATCAAGGCCCCTCGGATCAAAGCAGTCTTGAACCGGATTCTGGAGCTGAACGGCTCTCTGGACCTGTCGTTCCTGCGCGAGATGCCGCTCGCAGATGCCAAGGCCTGGCTTAGGCGGCTACCGGGCATCGGTCCAAAGTCAGCTGGAATAGTGCTAAGCTTTTCCCTCGGCATGCCGGCCATGGCCATCGACACCCACATCTACCGGGTCTCCCAGCGCTTGGGGGTCATTGGCCCCAAGGTCAGCGCAGATAAAGCCCACGACATCCTGGAGGAGAAGGTTGACCCGGAGGAAGTCTTCAACTTCCACGTCTCATACATCAATCACGGCCGCCAGGTGTGCCGGGCCCAACGGCCCCTATGCCCCGAATGCGTGGTTGGCGCGCTTTGTCCCTCACGAAAGAAATTTATGAGCAAGGCAGACCTGGCCGCATTGGCCAAACAAGAAGATCAGACTCCGGCAGGAATTGCCGGAGCGCCCATGCCCCACGTTCCCCAACCCGAAACCCAGTGATCAAAGAGAAGACGATATGAAAATAGGGATCATCAACATCACCGGCTACGCAGGCTCCGAATTGGCCCGCATCTTGTACCGTCACCCCGAGGTGGAAGTCACTTCGGTCACCGGTAGGAGCGCCGCCGGCCAGCAGTTGAACGAGGTGTTCCCTCACCTGACAGCCATGGACCTGACGATTGAGCCGGAGCTCAGTGGCAGCCTGGATCTGGTGTTCTCAGCCCTGCCTCACAAAGCCAGCGCCGAGGCTTGCATCCCAGTTTTGGAGCAGGGGGTGAAGGTCGTCGACATCAGCGCCGATTTCCGCCTGAAACAGGCCGACGAGTATCAGGAATGGTACGGAGTGGACCATCCGGACCCTACCTACCTGGAAGAGGCCGTATATGGCCTCACAGAGCTGCATCGGGACGATGTTAGGACATCTAGGTTGGTAGCCAACCCTGGTTGCTACCCAACCAGCGCCATCCTAGGCTTGGCCCCAGCTGTTGCCGCGGGAATCATCACCCAAGACATCATCGTTGACAGCAAATCAGGTGTGTCAGGCGGCGGCCGAAGCCTGAACATGACCAACCACTTCTCCGAGGTGAACGAGAACGTCTTCGCCTACTCGTTGAACGGACACCGGCACCTTCCCGAGATCACTCAAGAACTGGCTCCATTGGGCAGAGAGCCGTTGAATCTGACCTTCTTGACCCATCTGATCCCCATGACCCGGGGAATATTGAGTTCATGCTATGCGACCCTGATTGACCGAGACAAATGGACGGGGGAAGAGGGCCAGCAGAAAATTCTGGACCTATATCGGGATTACTACGCCAGCGACTCCTTCGTGCGGGTGGTGGCCACACCTCCCCAGACCAAGCAGACTCTGGGCAACAATCTGTGCCTGGTCCACCCTTCGATCGACAATCGGACAGGTCGACTTATCGTAATAAGCTGCTTGGACAATCTAGTGAAGGGAGCCGCCGGCCAGGCCGTGCAGAATATGAACGTAATGTGCGGGTTTCCCGAGGAGACGTCGTTGGAGGCTCTGGCGGTCTACCCGTAGCCGGGAGCTTTCAGCAGTCAGCGTTCAACCGGTCCTGATTTTCTTTCGCCAAGCCGCTACCAATCGCACCACCCCTATAGTAGAATAGGTACGTGCCCCGGTCGTCTAGCCTGGTCCAGGACGCCACCCTTTCAAGGTGGAGATCATGGGATCGAAGCCCATCCGGGGTACCAGTTTTTAAGCACGAAAAAGACGCCTGGTTGATTCCAGGGGTCTTTTCTTTTGCCGGTTTTCTAACCAACCAGTTCTCGAGTCGCTTTAGCAAAAGTAGATTTGGCCTGTTCCATCGCCGTATCGAACTGTACGGCGGCTGCTTCCTGAACGCCTGGAAGGCAATGGGAATACAAATCCAGCGTGATCGTGACACTGGCATGCCAAAGGCGTTCTGCAACTGTCTTAGGATTTACGCCCTGCTCTAGGTGTGGTCATTATCACTTTCGTGCAAACGCCCTCAGAATCACTTTGGTGGCGGCGATTGAACTTCGGGTCTACCCGACTCGAGAATCTCTGCACGGTCTTGTGAGCGTGGTGGATAGATCCGATCCCGATTTATATGGATCTTGATTGCTTTGGCATCCGATCCTTTCTTGACTACCTTACTCTCCCATCCTTCGGTTCTCACCGCGCCCCAAGGCCCAAGGTCTAGGCAAGTTCCATAGGGGCTAACCTCTAAGGGAATCATGTTTTGACCTACTAGGTCGGCGACGGCATTATGACCTGCGAATCTTCCCATCGGTCTACTATGTTGGCATGACATGACACTTACATACCCATCCTCAACTGGTGCGGCGGCGATATCGCCGGCTGCAAAAATATCCTCAGTTCCGGGTACTCTCAAATATTTGTCCACCGATAGCCGTCCCAATCCGTCAGTATTAGCAGGAATATCCTTTGCGAGTTTGCTAGCTTGGAGGCCACCTGCCCAGATTATCGTATCCGTTTCGATCCGTTCCCCGTCAACGAAGAGGACACCATGATGGTCAAAAGACTTCACAGATACACTCGTGCGGGTGCGGATATCCAGTTCCGAAAGCGCTTCGTCAATGATGGGTCTTGCATCGTCTCCCATATGGGACCCTATGTAAGGGAGGGCATCTATAAGAGTCACTTGACCTTGAGGCAGACCATTCTTCTTCAACCGTTCTGGCATCTCGCAGGCTACCTCGATTCCCGTCAGACCTGCGCCCACAACCACGACATGATCCCGCCCAAGGGAAGGGTTCCTCGTGCCAAGATTGCGCAGATGGGCTCCGAGTCTAACTGCTGCATCGTAGGTATCTACGTTGAATGTACATCTGTCCAATCCTGGTAGGTTGGGACGGCGCAACTGGCTACCCGCCGCTAATATCAGCCGGTCGTATGGCAGTTCGGTGATCCCTCCAACCGTTGTCACTGAAACGACGTGTCCGACATGATCGATATCTTCGACTTCGCCAACAACTAATCCCACACCTATCGGGTCGAGGAGATGGTCAAGTGGTATCCGCATATCGGTCAGATCAGATTCGTAATACCGCACTCTCACCCCGTGCCATTCATCTCTGTTAACGACAGTGATTCGGACATCGTCTTCACAGAGGACATCCAACGATCTAGCTGCTGAAATGCTGCTCCATAGCCCGGCAAATCCAGCACCAATCACAACTATATCTCTCAATCTGGTCTCCCCTCATGCCTAGTAAAGGATATGTATTGGTATTTTACACTTCTCCCACCGATCCAGTACCCAACCCTGATGGTTTCCAATATGGATGCTGATACAAACGATCGTTTTCCTCCATGAAGTGGTCCTAGGTACGTTACTATCCACTTTATGGTAGAACCGTTTACAAGAATGATGCCACCAAAAGAATCTTGTCGGAGGACTATCGTCTTGATGGGCCGACGCGTGGCTACCTATCAGTTCGCTATAGCAGCATCGCTGACAGAATCGTCTCCAACAGGCGCAGACTTCGTTTCGATATAGGACCTGACGTTGGCATGGGAGGGGCATTCACACACATCGTCCGTTCGTGATGCTGTGTGCACTGCCACTAAGCTTTGGTATCGGAACCTGCAACGATATGGGAAGGTCTGCGCTGGCCGCTGATCATCGTCGCTATGTAAGATGCATCTCATTTACGCTATGCGATAATTGCGGCTACCAAGCCAAGGTCTTTGATTCGGGAGGATTTATGGCACGTATCGATGGAGTAGACCCCGCCCATGCTCCCCAGATAATTAAAAGTCTATTCGAGGATCAGAAAAAACAGTTCGGCGATATTTTGAATTCCACTAGAGTGATTGGACTCAGACCCACAATCGTCGATGGCTCTAATGCGCTGGCAGCCGGCATAGAAGCTTCAGGCTTGATAGAGCCGTCACTAAGATTTCTTGTATGCACGAAGACAGCCTCGATAAACGGGTGTCCATTTTGAATCGACATCAATGCGCACAGGGCGGCGCAAACCGGCAGTGCCGATGAAAAACTCGTAGAGCTTGACCGATACAATGAGAGCCCGATTTACAGTGAGCGGGAGAAGCTAGGGCTTGAGTTGGCGGAGCGTATGACCTACACGGGTAAGCGGGTAACCGAACGTTTCTTCCGGCTACTTCAGAGAGAGTTTGCCGACGATGAGTTGGTCGAATTGGCAGCAGTTATAGCACACGAGAACTTTAGGAGTAAATTCAATACAGTGTTTGGGGTACAACCCAATAATCTATGCACGTTACCTGAGATTAGAAATAAGACTGCATCGTTATAAATGAAAAACCTTAGACGTTGACTCGGGGCGATTCATTTTGATATTGGCAGCGACCCTATCACAAAGGACGGGCCGATACGACTTCCCGCTCCGGCTGCCGATACCCATACCCTCAAAGTACCCGACCCGGGTATGGTTCCTCGGTGGGGGTGTCGCTGGAACGAGAAAAGCCCACCTCGTTTGAGGGGGCTTCTTTCATCTTTGGCTGAAAACGCCAGGAATCTCCGTTTCTGTTACTTACCCCAAACTCCTTTCGCATGCCTCGTTGCTATCCCATCTTTAACCTTTCCACGGACGAGGAGAGACCATGTAGGCTTCGTCATTCCTGAGACAGTGCCCGAAAGCGGCCGGCGGTTTCAGCAGGGTCCGGTCTATAAACATAGACCGCCCCAGGCGCCATGCTCTCCTGGTAGAGCACTTCTTCATGGTCTCGGTATCTGATAATCAGCGCGTAGAAGTCATCTCTGGGCAAATAGAAACTCGCGTAGCCCCGCCGGTCTGTCCTAGACCGGTTGAGTCCCACAACCACCACGTCGGCCCCGGCGACCGGCTCGCCCTCATGATCAAGTATCCGAATCTTTCCGGAGCGGGACGGTAGAAAATGTTTGGCGAAGAACTGCTTCCATAAGCCGGGTTGGCCTGCAATAGGGCCTACTGGAATCAGTCCGACAACGTCTTTCTCGTAGTCCTCTCTCTTGGGAATCATCCATTCCTCACCGTACTTAAGGCGGAGGTATTCTTCGGGAGGATTTGGCGTCAAGAATTTTTCGCCGATGAAATCAATCTCTCTTAATTCCGTGAATAGACTGACCGGGAACCGTACACCTGGGTATTGGTATACGCTGTCGTCGATGATTCGGTGGCAGAGCCAGTCCAATCTAGTCGAAGACTTCATCATCGTAACGGAGAGGAACTGGTCGTTGCTTTCGACCTTGGCAAAATAACCGTTATCCCGAAAGGCTGCGGTAACTCGGTCCACGACCTGGTCAACGCTCTTTCCATCAAGACCATGAAGCCCGATCACCGAGCCAAGGTCCAGATCATCGTCCCAAGGAATGAGCGCGTTATCCCTGATGGCGCCCAGACATGTGCCTTGCCGCAGAAAAAAGACCACTCCAAAGTCGTCCATGATCTGCTTGGCTTCTTTCAGCAACACTTCACCGGTGTCCACGGCCATTGGTAGCCAGGTGTCATACGACCGCTCCAACGCCGCTTCATCTGCTCCTTCGGCTGATGTCATTCTGTGGTTCCTCGGTCCGTCTGTATCGTCAACAACATGTGCTACCGTCCCACTCCGGCTCCACATTCTGGGCAACGCATCGTCCTCTCCCTAGATAACTGCTAGTGATAGCGTCGATAGGTAACGCATGGCGGTAGTCTACACGGTTAACTAAATGTGTAAAATACGGCCATGAGATTGTTCCACATTGCCAACAAGGCCAACGCAGAAGCCATCCTTAAAGACGGCTTTCGTGACACGATGGGGTATCACCATGCTGGCCAAGAATGGACAGGCGTTTGGGTATCCAGTGAGCCATTAGACTGGAGCCAACGCCAGTATTTGAACGACGCCAATACTCTCTTTGCTATCGAAATCCCAGAGGACGCTATCAGTGCGTTTGAGTGGGTCGAAGAAGCGAAGACGATTCGGGAGTGGCTAATACCAGCGGCACTTCTCAACTCCTACGGCCCGCCGGTAGTGACGGGCGATTACGACGACGACGAGATAGTAGTGAATCCAGACCCTGAGGAAGATGAACTGCTAATCGAGTGGGCAAATGAGCGACCTAATGTTGAAAGGCTTCGGACTAGGAATCCTGACCCTGGAGCTTTCATGGGCGATTTCGACATTGGAGAGTTCCTGGGAGACCCCTAATCATCGAAGCCGGAAATCCCGGCAATCACCGCCCACAGTTCCAAACTAAGCCCGGTGTTCCCAAAGAAGAACCCGACGACCCAAAGTTCGGGCCTTGACGCTTCGACTGCCAATACCCATACCCTTAAAGTACCCTACCCCCAAGGTCTTTCGATGGGGGTGTCCTATTGTCTGCAGAGGGTATGATTGCTAATATTTTGCTAACGGACCACCAAGTACCAGGTGGGACGGGGTAATACCGTAGTCATGAAACTTATCGGTATTGTTTAGAACATCGGTACGAGAACATGCCTGGTAACATAGGTTAGGATGTAACGCCTCACCCTTTCAAGGTGGAGATCATGGGATCGAAGCCCATCCGGGGTACCAGAATTTATGCACCAGAAAAGGCCTTTGGTTGGTTCCAAAGGCTTTTTCTACATTACTTCCCGACGTGGACCGGGATACCGCATCGTCGCATCAAGTGCTTCAAGCGCCGGCGTTAGAGACTGTCATACTGAAGTCGCCTCTTAAACGGGGGCCTATTTCATATGATAATGACAATCTTCACAGGAAAAGGATCTACCAATGAAATGTGTGAAAAAACCCGGCAAAAGGTCGGATGGAAGATTGAACCAATCGATAGTTGGTTGATGCATGCTGTCTGCTTTGACGATTCTGGCGAAATTCGTATGACGAACATTTGGGAATCAACCGAGAAGATGGAAGATGGCTTTGTAAGCCGGCTAATGCCCGTAATGCGAAAGATGGGGATCCACCACCGCAAGCTGAGATTTACCCCATTCACAATTTGACCGTGTTTGCGACGCCCAATCGATGGCCGCCCGACTCCAGCCAGGCATCGAATATAAAAGGCTGCTACAGGGAGCGGACGCCAGTTCCGTGAACGCCCGCACGAAGCCGGTAGCTCTACGATCATTCTCCCGGTAACTTGTGTTCGGTATTGATCCACCAGAAACGCCGTACACTGGTACCTTAAAAACGCCCCCGACCGGCGATAACGTGTCTGGTTTCCTACACCGCGAGATGAATGAGAGGAAGAAGATGGCGAAAACAACGACGCACCGCGATCCAATCAAAAGGGCAGCGCGAATCGAAAGAAGAGCGCAAAAGCGATTGGAAACCGTTATGAGGAAGAAATTAGTGAAGAAGATGAAGATCGACACCAGCGTTCTGTGATCCGGCAGGGCAGACACCCTGTTATACGAGCGTACGTACCTAAAACATGCCCACGATTCACATGCAATCTTCGGGCCTAGAAAACCCGTGCGGTATATATTTTGGGGCGCCGGACACGTAAAAATAATAGTATTTCGAGACAACTTCGGGTTCTTTGATCTCGGAGGCCTTCACATGAACTGGCAGGAGTTTGAGGAGCGGGACCCGGAGTTGGCTGCGTTCGGGCAGGAGCGGCTGGGCCCTCATGGTCTGGTGATGGTGGCGACCCTGCGGAAGAATGGATAGCCTCGGATATCGCCGGTGGGGCACGAATTCCACTGATTCGCCCTCGACATCGAGAGCGCGACAGCAAACACGCTGGTCTACGAAGAATTCCAACACCAAGTGTGGAAAGCCCGCAAGCCCGCTAACCCAGTTGCTCAGCCGCCGTGACCCATGCCGTTAGCCACCGCCGCCTCGGCCGCCAGCAATTTCTGAGAGGTGCTAGCCAGGAACCTGGCATTTATTGCGCCTACGCTTTTCTCCACGATCGTGCCACTGGAGCTGATAAAAACTGTCGTTGGCATCGCCGTAACCCCAAATTTGCGAGGAACACCGCCGTCCTCAGTCCAACCAGCCGGGTAGGTCACTCCCAACTCACGCAAAAGGGCGTCGGCGTCGTTCCGGAAGTCCAGCCCAGTGAAAACTTCAATATCGATGCCTACAAGCTGTATCTGGTCCTTGAATTCCCCGTAGAAAACCTGAAATTAGGGCATCTCGGCCCGGCAAGGCAGCCACAGACCGGCCCAGAAAATCAGCCACAGCGGTTTGCCCTCGAGCCTGGCTAGGTTGCAGTCACGGAAGCCAACCTCTTCGATACCCTGAAACATGCTGAATTCCAAATCCTGCGCCTGTTGCCCTTCACCACCGCCACCGCTGCCGGAGGCCACAGCGAAAACGATCCCCAGCACAAACACCATCGAGGCAACGGCGCCCAACCCGTATTTCGTGAAATTTTTTGCTGAGTATTCGGGCCTTGCCGGGCCGCGGATGAGACTCGGGCGTTATTTCTTCTGCGTCTGCGATTGGCCAATGCCGGACCTCCTAGAAATTGGACGAGCCCCCAACGCACGATGATGTGATGCTGTCTGTCACTTCAAGGTTCGAATTCGCCTGGCTGCCCCTTCATGTTATGTCTTCTGGCACTCCGGTTCTTGTCGCTATTCCGGCCACCGTGCTATGATTGCCCTAGTCTCGGATCGCAGCCTAAAACGGTCGAAACTAGGGGCCAAAACCCTTCCTCAAGTCGAGTTCTATATTTGGACAGCCAGCAAGACCATCAGGTCTATCTTTCTGTGGATGAACCCTTCTCCGGTAGTATCCTCAGCGATATACTCGGACACCTACCAGGCACGTCCACAGGTGAACCGGTCGAAGATTGGCTGATGGGAATCGCACAGGCGGCGCTGAGTGTGGCGTTGGAAGGGGCTGAGGTGACGCAGATGAGCCTGCTCATTACCGATGATGAGACTGTCCACGGTCTGAACACCCAGTTTCGAGGACTCGACGAGGTTACTGACGTGTTGTCTTTCTCCGCCGACCATGCAGGCCACTGGGAGGGCGACTCAAAGCCGCCCGAGGATTTGATGGAAAACGGCGATCTCGAATTTGTTATGCCACCCGGAGAACTATCTCCACTGGGAGAAGTGATTGTTTCCTATCCTCAGGCGCAACGTCAGGCGGAAGAGCGGGGCGCGCCCCTTGAACATGAGTTGGCCCTTCTGGTAGTACATGGAGTGCTGCACCTTACGGGGCACGACCATCTGGACCCTGAAGAAACACAGTTGATGCAGTCCAAAGAGCGCACAGCCCTGGCGACACTTAACATTAAAACCTAGACCGGCGATTCTGACCTTGATGGAGACCCACCTGAAATGACCGGCCAGGCTATAACCGATCCTGCTTCTACCGCCCAGGTTTTCTACCGAAAGTGGCGGCCTTCCTGCTTCAGCGAGCTGGTGGGTCAGGAGCACGTTGCCGGCACACTGCGCCAGTCGATCAAACAAGGCCGCGTCTCCCACTCCTACCTGTTCTGCGGGCCAAGGGGCAGCGGCAAGACCACCACCGCCCGAATCATCGCCAAGGCGGTCAACTGTCTAGAGCCTCTGGACGGAGACCCCTGCAACGCCTGCGCCATCTGCCTTTCGATCAACGGCGGCCAGTTCATGGACATCATCGAACTCGACGCCGCCAGCAACCGTGGGATCGACGAGATACGAGACATCCGGGAGAAGGTGAACTTCGCCCCGTCCCAAGGCCAGCGCAAGGTCTACATCATCGACGAAGCCCACATGCTGACCGATGCGGCCTCAAATGCATTTCTAAAAACGTTGGAAGAACCGCCTCCCCACGTCATCTTCGTTCTTTGCACCACTGAATCTCATAAGATCCTGCCGACCATCATCTCTCGGTGCCAGCGGTTCGATTTTCGCCGTATAGCCTCGGACTTGGTCTACGGCCGCCTAGCCGACATCACCGAAGCCGAGGGTGTGAACGTCGACCCAGAGGCGATACGCCTGGTGGCCCGCCACGCCGCAGGCAGCCTTCGGGACGCCGAAAACCTACTGGAGCAATTGGTGGTCGCTTCCGGCAGCGAGGGCGTTACGCTGAATCAGGTTGAAGAACTCTTAGGCCTGAACAACGCTGAAAGCTCTCTGGAATTGGTTAAATACCTGCTCATGGGCAATACGTCGGCCGCGTTGTCGGCAGTGAACCGGGCGGTCTGGGGTGGAACTGACCTGCGTCAACTGCACAAACAGACCATGGAACTGCTGCGGGCGGTGATGCACCTGCAATGGGGCTCTGAGGACGCTGTAGACCTTTCTGAAGATGTTAGCGCCCAACTCAAGGAGTTGGTGGGCAGCATCCCCCCTTGGCGTATCCTCAGAGGGCTCAAGGTGTGGGGTGACGTCAACATGCGTTACGACGCGCCGTCCACCCTTCCCCTTGAATTAGCCGTGGTGGAAATTTGTGAGGAAACCGGACCGCCGGCAGCACAGGCGCCTCCCGCAGGGCAACCGACCCCCACTGCAACCCCCGTTCAGCCGGCCCGAAACCCGAGCAGCCGGCCTCCAGCTCGGCCCCGACCTCAAGGTGAGGCACCTCCTCCCGCGGGACGGCCAACCAATCAACCACGGTCCGCCCCGAACTCCGGACCCATATCTGAGCTGGGCGCACAGTGGCTAGCAGCGCTCAAGGTTCTTGGCCGCATGAAAGGCAAGAAATACAATCTTGGAGCCCTGCTACGCGACTGCAAGGCCCACGCCGTTTCCCTGGATGGCAATACCCTGGTGTTGGGTTTCTCCAACAAGGCCAACCTGGAACGGATGCAAGAGGAGATGGACGACCCCGGATCCCGCCGTCAGGTCAGCCAGGCCGTTGCAGACTCGTTCGGATCTGAATACGAGCTGCGTCTCGCCATGGCCAACGGGACCGGAAGCACCGCCAACACGGCCAAAACCGCGCAACAAAGTTCCTTGGTCCGAACGGCCCTCGGAATGGGCGCCAGAGTCCTAGAGGAGATCGAAGAATGAACCGCAACATGATGCGTCAGGCGCAGAAGCAACTGGCACAATTGCAGAAGATCCAAGAAGAATTGGAAACCCTCACCGTCGAAGGTACCGCCGGTGGCGGCGCGGTGAAGGTGACTATGACCGGAAAACAAATCGTGGAATCGGTTACTATCGAGCCCGAGGCCGCTGAAGAGATGGAACTGCTTCAAGATATGGTCTTGGCCGCAGTCAACGACGCATCCAACAAAGCCCAAGAACTAGCCGCTCAGAAGATGAGTGTGGTTACCGGCGGCATGAACATCCCGGGATTCTAGGTAATTCGATCAAGCGGCCAGCCGGCAAAAAAGCCACCTGCCGCGCATTCGATAAATGACTCAAGAGAACATCTCCGGAGCAGCTCCCTCCTTGGCTCGGCTGGTGCAAGAATTGAACCGGCTGCCGGGCATTGGACCCAAGAGCGCCCAGCGCCTGGCATACTACATCATTCGGCTACCCGACGATGACGCCTACGCCTTGGCCGATGCCGTTACCTCTGTCAAGCAAAATATCGTATTCTGCGAAGAATGCCAGAACCTGACCGACGCCTCACCATGCCAGGTCTGTTCCGACCCACGCCGTGACCAGACCATCATCTGCGTGGTAGAGGACCCTTTGGATGTGCTGGCTATGGAACGGACTCGAACATTTAGGGGCTTGTACCATGTGCTCCACGGCGTTATCTCGCCGATCAATGGGATCGGACCGGACCAGCTAAAGCTGAAAGAGCTATTCAGCAGGCTGGGTCGGCCGGAAGTAGTGGAGATGGTTGTGGCCACCAACCCCACCTTGGAAGGCGAGGCTACAGCCATGTACATCCGCCGCCACCAAGGCCGGGATGGCCTTAAGGTCACCCATCTGGCCCGTGGACTGCCCGTAGGTGGGTCTTTGGAATATTCGGATGAGACCACGCTGACCCGGGCGTTCCAGGGCCGTCAAGAGATTTGACCAGGAGTTAAGGCAATGGCTCCTCCCAGAACCTATCGTTGCGAAGCTATCATTCTCGGCTATACGCCGCTGGGTGAAGCCGACCTTTTGGTCACCATGTACACCTGGGACCAAGGCAAGGTCATAGCCGTGGGAAAGGGAGCTCGCCGGTCGACCAGCAAGCTGGTGGGACACCTGGAACCTTTAACCATGGTCCGGATGTCCATGGCCCATGGCCGCAGCATGGATATCATCTCCCAAGCAGAAGTCGTCCAGAGCTTCTCCGTGCTCAAAGAAGACCTGCTGGCCATCACTAAGGGCCTGTATCTGGCGGAGCTGGTGGACGGGTTTGGGGCCGAGGAAAGCCCAAATCCCGAATTGTTCCGGTTGATGATTGACACCCTTCGGGCCGTGGAGGACGATCCAAAATCGGACATGCCTTTACGGTTCTTCGAGTTTCATCTGCTACAGGTTTCTGGGCTGATGCCGGAACTTTACCACTGCGTTGAATGCCGTGAAGAATTAGAGCCGGACGCCCATCGGTTTAGCCCCAACGTGGGGGGCACCCTATGCCTGGATTGTAGCCCCGACGACGCCCATCTGCGTCCCCTTTCCCTCCGCGCCTTAAAAGTACTGCGCCTCCTAGACCGGAGCGAAATTTCAAAGGCCTGTAAGCTGTCTGTAGACGAGAGCCTGGCCGACGAGCTCCGGAGCCTGCTCTCCACCACTGTAGGCTATTGGCTCGGTAAGGAAATTCGCTCTAACTCGTTCTTAGATCGCCTTAACAATGAGTCCCTTCCTGGGGTATATATCTAAGGTTTATGAATCACATTTTAAGCGGGCCCGCGGTTTCACGCCTAAATAAAGGGCTACCGTTTCTTGATACGAAGGGTAAATTGTGTTTACCAAGATATTAATTGCCAACCGGGGCGAAATCGCCTGCCGAATTATTCGCACATGCCAGAGTTTGGGGATAAAGACCGTTGCTATCTACTCGACAGTCGACCAGCAAGCCCTGCACGTCAAAATGGCCGACGAAGCCTACTTGGTTGGCGAGGCTCCCCCTCATGACAGCTATTTAAACATGTCCACGATTCTGGACGCTGCCCGTACGTCCGGGGCTCAGGCCATCCATCCAGGCTACGGTTTCCTTTCTGAAAACCCTGAATTCGCCCGTCTCTGTCAAGAGGCGGGTATCTGTTTTATCGGGCCCGAGCCGGATGTGATGGAGAAGATGGGTGACAAGATCTACTCCCGGAAACTGGCTCGCAAAGCTGGCCTTCCCATCCTGTCGGGTACCGACAAGGCCGTGGCAAATGAGGACGCCGCGACCAAAGCCTGGGAGCTGGGGTTTCCGCTGATGGTCAAAGCGGCCGAGGGCGGCGGGGGTATCGGCATCCACATCATTGATTCACAAGAAGAATTGATGCCCCTGATCGAGCGGACGCGGCAGGTTGCCGAGAGCGCATTCGGTAGCTCCCGCCTGTTTTTCGAGCGTTACTTGAAGGACGCCTCTCACATCGAGGTCCAGCTCATCGGAGACCAGCACGGAAACTTGGTCCACCTCTACGAACGCGACTGTTCCGTGCAGCGTCGCAACCAGAAACTGGTGGAAGAAACGCCCTCGTCGGCCAAGCTGACTCCACGCCTACGCCGCCGGGTCTGTAGGCTGGCTACCAAACTGGGGAACTACATAGGTTATACCAGCACAGGGACTGTCGAGTTCCTGGTCACCGCCGACGGGAGCATTTTCTTCCTTGAGATGAACACCCGGCTACAGGTGGAGCACGGTGTCACTGAGTTGGTAACCGGTCTAGACCTGGTGGAACTCCAGATTCGGGTTTCGGCCGGAGAAGCCCTGCCCATCAGCCAGGAAGACGTCTCGGTCAACGGACACGCCATAGAGGTCCGGGTCTACCCCGAAGACCCCGAAACTTTCATGCCTGATTCAGGGGATATCACAGACCTACATCAACCGGAGGGCGAGCATATCCGCGTCGATTCCGCGCTTTGCAACGGTTACACCGTTGGGTTAGACTACGAACCTATGATGGCCAAGATAATGGCCTGGGGAGAGGACCGGAACCGAGCGATAAAAACCCTCCAGAGGGCTCTCTTGGAATTCCGGGTGGAAGGCGTGAAGTGCAACGTCCCATTGCTGCGGGACATCCTGGCCACCAAGGAATTCTTGGCCGCCACCCACCACACCGGGTCAATGCCCATCTGGATAGAGGAATTCCAGACCCGCTCCCTGACCAAATGTGGCAACGGAAAGATGAGTAAGAACGGCAACGGGCACAAGAACGGCCATAAGAACGGACAAGAGAACGGCGAACGCGAGATTGCCGCTACCATCGGCGTCGCCTTGGCGATGACCATGAGATCCGCACAATTCCTGGCGCCGGCCGCCTTTAGTCCCTGGCGCGTTTACGGGCGCCGAGAGCAACTCCTTTCCCGGTCAATGGGGAACCGGAGTTGGCGGTAACCACACTTCGGATCAAAGTTGGGGACAACTGGTACAATGTTGAGATAGGTGAACTGACCCAATCCCCGGTCGAAGTTACCGTAGAAGGCGAAACCTTCCTGGTGGAGGTTGAGGGCCTGCCCAGCCTGCCCCCGGCCCGCCCCCGGCGCGGTCGCACCCAGTCCGCGAGAATCGTCGCACCTCCCCCTTCTGCTCGAGGCCCTTCAGGCGCCAGTTCAGATAACATCATTGCATCTCCCCTATCAGGACGTGTGATTTCCATCCTGGTTCGGCCAGGCGACCAGGTTTCCGCCGGCCAAGAGGTTTGCGTGGTAGAAGCCATGAAGATGGAACAGAGCATCCGTGCCCACCGTGATGGAGTCGTCAAAGAAATTGCTGTCCAGCCCATGGACACGGTCCGCACCAACGACCCTATGATCGAACTGGAATAAGAATACCTCCGAACCTAACTCTCTCTTGCCGCCGTCGCCTTCATATACACGAGTGCGTAATTTCGCCCCGTGTATTATTATTGGCTGATTACATCTCAAGTCAGCCTCCCCAGGCTGGCTCGCATCGGTCACTGTAAACGTTTAGGGAGTAGAAATATGAAATACGACTATATCGTGGTGGGCGGAGGCTCCGCCGGATGCACCATCGCCACCCGTCTATCCGAAGATTCTTCCAAGTCGGTGCTGATGTTGGAGGCAGGCCCGGATTATCCCAATTTTGACCAGCTTCCCGATGACATCAAATTCGGAAACAACGTATGGCTGTCAGCATATGGCCCACACAGTTGGGCTTACGAGGCCCAGGTGACGCCTGAGCAGCCTAATCTGACTATCCCCAGGGGCAAGGCCACCGGCGGTTCGAGCGCTATCAACGGACAGGTGCTCTTCCGTGGCATCCCAGAGGACTACGACGGCTGGGCGGCAATGGGCAATGACGAATGGGCCTTCACCAAGGTCCTGCCATACTTCAACAAGTTGGAGACTGACCTGGATTTCGGAGGGGATTTCCACGGGTCCGAGGGTCCGGTGCCGGTGCGGCGCTACCCTCGCAGCGAGTGGCTGCCCTATGCCAGGGCCTTTGAGGATGCCTGTGTTGCTGTGGGGTACGAAATCGACGAGGACATGAACCATCCGGAGTCCACCGGCGTGTCTCCCAGGGCCAGGAATACCATCGATGGCGTGCGCATGAGCAATGCCCTGAATTACCTGGATATGGCCCGACACCGATTGAATTTCAATATCCGCGGCAGCGTGACGGCTCGGCGCATCCTGTTTGAAGGCAAGCAAGCAGTGGGAGTTGAAGCCGAAAGCGGCGGTGAGGTATTCACGGTCGAGGGTGAGCAGATTATAGTCTGCAGCGGGGCCGTTGCCTCGCCCCAATTGCTGATGCTCTCGGGCATCGGACCGGCCGAAAACCTCAAATCACTGGGCATAGACGTCGTCCACGATTTACCTGGGGTAGGCCAGAACCTGCGCGACCATCCCTCCGCCGCCGTTCTGTACCGGGCGACTGGAGACCGGCCCGACATTCAAGCGCCTGTGATCCAAGTTGGCCTGCGCTATACCGTGGAGAACTCTGACATCCGGAACGACATGCAGATCAGCCCCATGCTGATGACCAGTGAGCACCGTCCCGCACAGGTAGAGATTGACGACGAAGGGAACTACATCGGACTCAGCGCCAGCCTGCAGCTTGCTTTGGGCAAGGGTGAACTGAAACTTACTTCCACCGACCCCCACGTGCAGCCGTTCCTGAACTATAACTATTTCCGGGAGGAGGAAGACCTACGTCGCATGCGAGAAGCGGTGCGGCTATGCATCCAGATCTGTGAACAGTCTAGCTTCACCGACATTCTCTTGGAATTGGTGAACCCTACCGAGGCAGACCTGGAATCTGATGAGACCCTTAATGCCTGGTTGATGCGGAACACCGGCACATCACATCACATCTCCGGCACCTGCAAGATGGGTCCAGATTCCGACTCAATGGCAGTGGTGGACCAATACTGTCACGTGAGGGGAATGGAGAATTTGCGAGTTGCCGATGCATCGGTGATGCCGGACTGCATCCGGGCCAATACCAACGCCACCACCATCATGATTGGCGAGAAAGTTTCCGACTACATCAAAGAGGGCCGCTGATCAAACCTACCGGTCCTGCCAGTCCGGCGTTTCCTCATTGACGCAGTGGAGAAACACGAAAGCGGAAGTCCGGCCCAGGCCGGCGAAGGGCCGCGTTAATACCTTGACTCGGGTGTGGTAGTCCAGGTGGTCCAGAGACCTCAGGTAGGCGTGGAATGACCCATGCTCGTCGATGTAGTCGAGCATAATGCGGGCATTCTCGACGGTTGCGATGATTTTGCGGGGGTTACGGACGATGCGGCTATCCTCAAAAAGACGCTGCAACTCGTCAGGATCGTAGACCGCCACCCGGCTCAGGTCGAAATTCTCGAAGCTTTTTAAAAACCCTCCCCATTTTTCTCGGATTACCGCCCAACTAAACCCGGCCCGGAATACCGCTTTGGTCAGTTGTTCAAAATAGCCGTCGTCGCCATCAGGCCTGATTTTTTCTGGCCTTTCCAGAGTTCTTCGCACAACATCGCTCCATGGTTAGCAGTGGATGTCCACTCGAAGTCACTGCCCAGTATATCGTCTTGGCGCTGTTCAGCCGTCTTACGTTTGCCCTCGTCCGGGAGTTGACCCAGACCGGTTCATGACAGCTTGAAATGCGTTCGCAATATCAATTTTGCGGATATATCATTCCTACTACCCTAATGCTCATTGATATGTTATATTGGCCACCGTGATGCCAAAGGGGGAGGCAACGCCAGATGGAACTGCGTCAGCTTGTTAGTTTTTACCATGTTGCTCAGCTGCGAAGTGTCTCTAAGGCGGCCCGCACATTGGCTCTGGGCCAACCAACGGTAACCACTCACCTTCGCAAGCTTGAAGACGAGTTTGAGATAATCCTGTTTGACCGCATCAAACGGCCGATTCAGCTTACCTCAGAGGGCTCAATCCTACTGGAATTAGTCACGCCCGTGGTCCAAGCAGTGGACGCGCTGAAGACACAGATGGACTATAGCGAACGACGCGGTTCGTTCATGGTGGGCGCGTATCCAGATCTGGTCTTGCACCACCTCCCACCAGGAATTCAGGCCTTCAGCAACAGATATCCGGACGTCCGCATTCGGCTATTGGCGAGGCCGTACACCTCGCTGCTACGCCTGGTGCGGTCCGGTGAGGTTGACCTGGCGTTCTGCGCTCCTCCACCCCTAGACGACCAATCGCTAGAATTCCAAGAGTTATTCAAATTCGACGTTGTCCTGATGACGCCCTTGAATCATCCCTTATTGAAACAAACCAACGTTAGCCTGCAGGACCTGGCTCCCTGGCCAATGATCCTTTCCGGGCCTGAAAGTCTGACCCGCCAGAAGGTAGATCAGGAATTGAGGGTACAAGGCGTTTCCTGGGACGTGGTGCTGGCATTGGACGATACTGAATCCATAAAACGCTACGTCGAGACCGGTATGGGCGTGGCGGTGTGCAACGATTTCACCCTCCACCTGCAGGACCATGACCGTCTGGGAGTGGTGCGGTTGGACCACATCTTCGATTCTTCGGTGATTGGCGTCTGCACATTAAAAGGCAAGTTCCTTGGTCAGGCTGTGCAGAACTTCATCGAAGTCCTTTCGGACGAGATGCGAGGCTACCACGCCGATCTGACAGGCTGAGACCATACTAAGGCTGAAGAACGGTCCAAGATAAAAACCCGGTAAGAGGCCGCTAAAAGTCCCAGCCTCCTGTTCGGTGTTCCGCGTCAGTCTACAGTCCTCCTCAGATGGACGGATGCGTCCGAATCCTTGAGTTTTGCACGCCAAAGACGGGATAATGGTGCATAAATTCCATACGTCCCAAGGATGGTTTATGTCTACCGGACCCTCTCGAAAACAAGTCAAAGTAACCGTGGTCGGCGCCGGAATCGTTGGCTCAGCCATCGCTTATTCCCTGGCCAGGCGCGGCGCGGCAGTTACGGTGATCGATAAAGGGAGGCCTGGCGCCGGAGCCACCAGCCATTCATTCGCCTGGATCAACGCCACGGCAAAGCACCCCGTCTCCTACCACAATTTCAACCGTCGGTCGCTGGGCATGTGGGATCGGTTCGCTAAAGGGTTGGGCGTGGATGTCGGCTTGCGCTGGGGCGGTCAGCTGGAATGGGCATCCACCGCCGTGGGAGCGTACGAACTGGAGTCCCGCGCCGCCCAACTTCGAGCCTGGGGCTACCCGTGCCAGTTGCTAGACGCCGCGCACATGGCCCATATAGAGCCAGGGCTGTCTCCAAGGGAGGTAACCGCGGCGATCTATTGCGAATTAGACGGAATGGTCGAGCCGACCCTCGCCGCTCAGGCCTGCATCCAAGCTGCAGTCAAACTCGGCGCCTCAGCCAAGCTAGAAACACAGGTTACAGACGTGATGAACAACTCCAGCTCTGCCACAGTTGTCGCGGGCGGCGAAACCATTGACGCTGACGTAGTGGTACTTGCCGGCGGTGTAGACAACACGGTGCTGGCGGCGATGGCAGGAATCACCATTCCCCAGGAAGAGAGTCCAGGCGTGGTGATTCGCACCGGACCCATCGCGCAGCCACTGCTCTCGAATGTTTCAGTTCTGTACGCCCCGTCGCTGGAGCCGGGCCGGCCGGAGATTCACCTGCGTCAGTGCCTGGACGGCTCAGCAATGATCGGCGAAGGGAGCCAAGAAAGTCTGGCAAGAGATGACACGCAGGCACATGCCGATGAACTTTTAGCTCGTGCGGCCGAGTACGTGCCGGCATTGAAAGGCGCTGCAGCGATCCCAGTGCCGGTGGGCTACCGGCCGATGCCGTTGGATGGGTTTCCGGTGGCTGGTTTCTCGCCAAAGTCCCCTAACGTCTACCTGGCATTGACTCACAGCGGAGTGACGTTGGCCCCTCTGATGGCCCAATTGGCTACCATGGAGATCATAGACGCGGCGCAGGTAGACCTTCTGTCCAATTACCGCCCCAGCCGGTTCGACTAGCTTGATCCAGCCGTGGGTCCCTTCCCATTCCAGGGGGAAGGTTAGGATGGAGGAGAACGTTCGTCAGCCAACCTCACTTGGGTCCACAAGCAATCTTGAAGGAACACCATGAAACGCAGCGAAGGCCGCATTTTCACCACCCACACCGGCAGCCTGCCACGACCCGAGGTTCTGGTGGAGCTTCTGGCCAAAGTGGCCCGCGGCGAAGAGGTGGACGGATCAGCCTTGGAGCGCTTGGTCGATGAGTCGACCCTTGAAGTAATCCGCCGGCAGGCCCAGGCTGGAGTGGATGTGATCAACAGCGGCGAGCAGTCTCGCGTCAGCTTCTCGACCTACGTGACGCAACGGATGTCCGGGTTCGGTGGTTCATGGACTCGGCGCGGCCACAAGGACCAGAACGAATTTCCCAACATCGCCCGGCCCCGAGCCGTGCAACTAATGCGCGACGTGCCCCAGTGTATCGGGCCGCTGGAATACCAGCGTCCAGACTTGGCCGAGCAGGAGGTGGACGGCCTGCTCAACGGAGCGAGCAAGGCTGATACTTCTCATCAAGACTTGTTCATGAGCGCGGCCTCGCCTGGCATCATCGCCTTGACCATGGGCAACGCCCACTACGACAGCCACGAAGAGTATGTTATGACCCTGGCTGAGGAGATGCGCCAAGAGTACGAGATCATCACCAACAGAGGTGTGGTGCTGCAATTGGACTGCCCAGACCTAGCCATGGAGCGCCATGTGGCGTATCAGGACGACCGGATAGAGGTGTTTCAACAGGTGGTAGCGCTGCACATCCGGGCCATCAACCATGCCATCCGCAACATCCCGAGGGCGCAGGTGCGACTGCACGTGTGCTGGGGCAACACCGAGGGACCTCATCACTACGACGTGCCATTGGAAGACATCCTCCCAATCGTCTACGAGGCTAATGTGGGGGCGCTGGTCATGGAGATGGCCAACCCGCGCCACGCACACGAGTACAAGGTCTACCAGCGTTTTCCTCTGCCGGAGCACATGCTGCTAGTGGCAGGGGTCATCGACACCAAGACCAACTACGTGGAGCACCCTGAGGTGGTGGCCGACCGGCTGCGGCTGGCAGTGGACGCGGTGGGCGGAGACCCCACGCGAGTGATGGCCGGCACCGACTGCGGGTTCGACACGTCAGCGGGCTCCAACCGGGTGGACAAGGACATCGTCTGGCTCAAGCTAGCCGCCATGCGCGATGGGGCCAACCTAGCCAGCCAATACTACAACTGGTAAGGCGTTGGTGTCTATTGACAGGGGCGTCATGCCCAACGTAGCGGTGCAGGAAGGCTTCAGACCAAGGAAGGACCAGCAGGTGCGATCAGCAGACCAGCTGAAGGCTACAGAGATGCTGCTAGGCCGCGGCTTCGTTATTAGGTCGCCGCAGCAGCTTGACATAGCCCCTAGTGTCTCTGACAGGCCATTGGAGCACCTGTCTGATGGGCCGCTGAGGTTGCTAGTGGAGAATGCCCAGCAGCTGAAGGAAAGTAGCAGTGTGGTGGTTGATAAAGATGGGCAGGTAGTTACTGAGTAAATGGAATGAAGTTACCAGTAGTTCTAGCGGTACTGATTGGAATCTCTGTAATTGCTTGTTCTACCGCTTCAACACCCCCGGCTACGGCTCCTCCTAGCACATCTGAGGAAGGGCTTGCCCCAAACTTCAGTTTCAACCTTTACCAAGGGGAAGATATCCTCGGTTCTGAAACTAAACAATTGTCGCAACTAAGAGGAACGCCTGTCGTGCTTAATTTCTGGGCGCGGCTGTGCCCTCCTTGCTGGACCGAGATGCCAGAGCTTCAAGAATTCAGCGAGGAGTTCCAAGATCAGATTATTCTCCTAGGCATCGACATTGGACAATTCACCGGCCTCGGCCCCCCTCGAGACGCCAGTAAGCTTCTGGATTCTATGGGAATCACCTACCCAGCTGGTTTCACAGATGATGGGGATGTAGTGGAACAATATAGAGTGTTGGCAATGCCCACCACGGTCTTTATAAATGGGCAGGGGCGAATCTTTCAAAAGTGGACCGGCGCATTGGATAGAGGCACTGTAACCCGCTTGGCCAAAGCTATGCTGGCTCAGGATGTAGATTAAAGCTTATGGGGCGCAGGAGGAACCGTGAGGGCAATTATTTCGAAGCGTGCCGATATTGCAACTTGAGCAAAGGCATAACCCTACTAACCAGCTAACGGATGGCACACCTCACATTTGCCGACATTTTGCCGACCAACTCCCCGTAACTAGCTGGTACTGGAAGGTATTGGCAGGGAAATAGACCAGCCATTTTAGCTACTAAACGGGACTATTTGGGACGGGGAGTGACAGGGTAAAACGATCAGAGTAGAACTCAAAAACCGATGAGGATGATCCCGTGTGAGTCCGACTCTGGCCTTCGGCACCACTCATTTTAAGAACGAAGAAGCCCCGTAGACCGAAATCTACGGGGCTTCTTTTTGGCCGATTTGTACCCAATTTATTTTGGGAGATAATAATATTTCACATTAAATTAAATAAGGCGTGCTCATTCGTCAATACGGTTGCAAGGCAGGTGTTCTAGATGTGCCTGCTCAAATTCCACAATGATTCCCCAACGCTATCATGCTTGACGTCGACAACGGCCCGCAGGCTATGACCTAGGAAGGCAACGCCTGGATATATGGTTTCGACGGACTGGAACCATTTTTCAGAGCGCTGAGACCCACGGGTGTCTTGTCCATCTGGTCGACCGACCTTGACCCGGCATTCACCAAGAAATTGCTGAAGACCGGGTTCAAAGTAGAAGAGGTTAAATCACGAGCCCGAAGCGGCAAGAAAGGTGGCGGCCACTACTTCGTGTGGGTCGCCACCCGAAGTCAGATCACTTCCACCGGCGTCGTCGCGATGCCGTAGGTCCCATAGAAGAAGTTGGCGTAGTGGGTAGAGCCACCGGTTACGAAAAGTAGATATTGCTCCGGACTCTCTAACGCCGGTATGGTTGCCTCGGGGTCGTCTGACAGATGTTGCAATTCCGGATGATGCACCCATTTCCCCTCGGCGTCCGTGGGAATGGTTCCCTTGCTCAATACCGATTTCAGAGACACCCGGCAGTTCTGGTGCAGCCATTCTTGGGCGTTCTTTTTGCTCATGCCGGCCTCAGCCATGATTACCGCCCGAGACGGACTTAAGATTATTGGGTGGTATGGACCTTGGTATGGCATCCGCCTGTTGGTGTGGCCGATCTGGGCCGAATCCCAACCTTTGAGCCAATTGCCGCCGCCGGCGTTGGGGTAGAACATCATCGAACCGATGTTGTTGAGGGTATCTTCATGGGTCTTTGATCTAGAGTCAATTATGGTAGTTGGGCCGGTAACTGTCACCACAGTTACCGTGCTATCTTCTCTCTTGTACCCCAGATCCGTGTGGTAGGGCTGCCAGGGGCTGACCTCTTCATTTTCTGCGATGCACATGCCGAATTTAGTAGGCAGCCCCACGAAATTAGGGTCGCCGGCGCCAGCGTTGCAGTAGCCGATGTTGATTAGGCACAGCCGTAGGGCCCGGCCGATAGCCGTGTTGGCGCTGTTGATGACGCCGGGGCCCATGGCGGTGGTGCCGAAGTTTATACCGGCCTTCTTGGCGATTGGGCCGTTAACCAGGATTATGGGCGCTTCAGTATGTCCGGAGACCTGCATGTCCCTGTGGTTCATCTCAGGTTTCGCCAGACAATCGATGGCCGCCAGGAGTACCGGGAACTGCTCCGGGCGACAGCCCGCCATGACGGCGTTGATGGCTATCTTCTCCACCGTGGCCAGACCGAAACCCGGTTCCATCACCATGAGCACGTCTTGAGGTGGCCGTTTCGTGGCCTTCATCATGCGTTCGACCGCCGCAGGTGTGGGAGGAATCACCGGAATGCCGTCTGACCAGTCTCGGTCGGCCAGGAAGCGGTTCACCGCATCGAGCCCTTCCGGGGTTTCATCCATCTCGATGTCGAACAGTTCGGTGCTATTGCTTCCGTTTCTTGAACCTCTGGCAGTTGCCGCGGAAGCTGGGATCTCGGTGAGACGCTGGATGATTTCGTCTATCTGTTCGTCGACCATCCTATGGATGAATCCGGCCTGTTGTCCGGTGGTGGCGTGAGGGATAGTGACGAACGACGCACTGGGCTGGCCCCATCCATCCACGCACGACTGCCACGCTCTGGCAAAACTTCTAGCGGCGATGGCTACGGCTGGGACGCCGGCTTTCTCGACTGCCACCATGTCGTGGGCAAGCCACGACGTGCAGCCTCCTCAATGGGCAGTCGCCCCAATCATGGCGTCGACTTCCATCGCTATGATGGAAGCTTCTTCTTCATCTATGTGAGTACCGCGGCTCAAGGACGGGCGGCCGGACCTGAGATCCCCGCCGTACCGCTCGAACTTAACTCCGGGGAATCGCTTGCCGATGTGCTCGGCCACTCGGTCTACGGCGATGTCCGCGCCGCCGGTCATATTGTTGTAGAGGCCGATGGTCTTGCCTTCTAGTCCGGATAGGCGTGGAGCCGGCGGGACCTTGTAATCAACCCTGTCAGCGGCTGGGGACATTATTTGCAACTTCATATTCACTCCTTTAGGCCGAAATGGGAGGCTCGTCTTTGAGACCGGACCTCGTCACGGGAACAAGAACGTTATCATCTCGGTAGACGACGCCACTGTTGGTCAAAATTTCGAGTCCGGCAAAGGCTGCGGCAGATGTCGGCTCAGCGAAGATACCTCCGCGTTCCGCCAGGTTCCGTTGCATCTGCCGTTTAAGATCAGGTTAATAGTTTGATTGAATCTTAGAACGGCGGTCCATTAAGGCCTCCTGGCAAGTCATCGGGATGAGGCAGATAACCTCGAGTTATCAAATATTGGGTAAATACAAAATCCATCCCAATGTCTGAAACTAAGTTGAGTGCTGTGGTGCGCTCTTCATGAGATTTTCCATCGGGGTTATGGCCGTTTATTGTCCGTTGAATGGGATACGGCAACCCTGTGTATATAGGGTCTGACAAAGTACGACTTATATCGGCTAATCGCGCTCCCACCGATTGGGCGTTCCAATCAAACAAGTCCACCAACATCCCCATAGAAGTCCCAGTGTTATTTCGCCGATGTTGATAGTCTACGCATATTGTATTTGCTTTATCCCTTGAGTCATACATACTCGACTCCCAGCACACACAAGAGACGTACGCGCCGTCATCAAGCAAAGCTCTCGACTCGATAGCAGAATGGGTCATTAATTCTCTCGCGCTGTCCGAAATTTCGCCCCAAAACGTTTCCATTGGGTCTAACGTACAGCGTACGTCAGTTGGAACATCCTCTAGAATCTTCAAGGATTGTGATTGGTTGGATGCGTTTAAAAAATGGAGTTCTTGCCGAGGAACGCAAGGAGAGGGAGAAGCTCTTCGGCATTTCCTCGAATCGTTAATTCGAATTCCACAAATAGCACCTGCAAACAAGTTCACCAGCCATCATCAGTGATTATTTAGTAATATGCTTGTATACACTTAACACAATGGTACTGTTCTGGTGCGCTTGCTATGTTCTATCTTGATGATAATACTGCGTCTACCGCCAGGGCTGCTTTTCCTGCATATCCGGCAACACATCAGAGTAAATATTCGTCGTTGTTGCAACGCTGGCATGGCCGAGGCGTTCCGATACAAATTTCGGATTGACGCCTCGCTCCAGAAGTATCGTGGCATGGGCGTGCTCGCCAAGACAATCCTTTCGAGAGTGGTTCAGTTGAATTGGCATCTCTAATTAACGAGAGCACTCCTATGATAGGGAAGTACGAAGATATAGCCACTCCTTCAGATATTTCGATAGGTAACAAGATTATTGCGATTGCAGCGATGAATATGTTGGAAACAGTCGATCACAGCCTAAGGCGTATCTTCTGCCCTCTGAAACGGAATTGGCCCATATATGTGGTGTAACTCCTGAGACGGCACAAGGATCGTTGCACCCACTCCGAGGCAAACCCATTCAGCATCAGCTGAGGCTAGGCCCGCTATCCCTTGGAAATGGGCTGTTTTAGGCTCAAAGATAGGCTACAATAGGCCCGAAGGGCCGGTGTAGCTCAGTGGTAGAGCAGCTGTTTCGTAAACAGCAGGTCGCGGGTTCGATTCCCATCACCGGCTCCATTTTTCAGGTACGATAAAGGCCGAGATACCGCTTCCGGGCCGGTGTAGCTCAGTGGTAGAGCAGCTGTTTTGTAAACAGCAGGTCGTGGGTTCAATTCCTATCACCGGCTCCATACTTCGGTATTGAGAGCTGAAATCCAGTCTCGTTAGTCAGTTGTCGGCCGCAATCGTCCGTTCTTCGTCACTCGATTTTCCACTTCGAGACCCCAGCCGAGCTTTGAGCTAAGTGCGCCAGAGTGAATACCCAAAAAAAGAAATTCCACCTCGCCCAGTTTCTGGTGCACGGGCCAACGTACCACAGCCTGGCGATGTGGCGTCATCCTCGGACTGATTGGCCTGACGACAGTTGGCGGGACCCCAAACTCTACCAACATATAGCCCAGGTCTGCGAGCGCGGACTTTTCGACACCGTGTTCTTCGCCGACTTGAACTATATCTCAGACTCCTTCAAGGGATCCTTAGAGCCAGCGCTGCGTTACGCAACACAGGCCCCGGAGCACGATCCCATCCCGTTGCTCACTATGATGGCCGCCGTGACCAGCCACGTTGGGCTAGGGGCTACGTTCTCCACCAGCTACCAACACCCCTTTTACGCAGCCCGTCTCTGGGCCACGTTGGACCATCTGACCGGCGGACGGGCTGCCTGGAACGTGGTCACATCGCTGAACCAGAACCAAGCCTCCAATTATGGCCAGACAAGCCTCGACCCACCCGAACTGCGCTATGAGAAAGCCCACGAATTCATCGAAGTCTGCCAGGAGCTGTGGAATAGCTGGGACGAAGATGCCGTGGTGATGGACCGGGAGAACGCGGTCTTCACCGATGCGTCAAAGGTCCGGCGGATCGAATACGAAGGCAAATTCTATAGTTCACGTGGTCCTTTGAACGTGGTCCGCTCACCGCAGAACGGCCCGGCCTTGATCCAGGCTGGGAGGTCGCCAAAAGGCATCGAACTGGCCGCGAAATACGCTGACGCTGTTTTTGCGATTTACCCCCGCGCAACTGATGCGGCCGCATACTATGCCGAAGTCAAGAATAAAGTAGCCGAACTAGGACGGGACCCAGACCACTGCGCCATCCTTTTCGGCGCTCAGCCAGTCATCGGCTCCAGCGAGGCAGAGGCGTTGGAAAAGCAGGAAGAGCACAACAGCCTGGTGCCGCTGGAGGGCGGCATGGCAATCCTATCGGGGCACCTCAATTTCGACCTCTCCAAGCTGTCGCCCGACGACTGCATGATGAGCAGGGACGAGCCTGAACTCCAACGCTCTCGCCGGGTCTACCAGAAAGAGAACGGGGAGTCGATGACCGTCAGTGAAGTTGCCCAACGCCACGGCGAGAGCGTGGGCCTGCCTCAATTCGTGGGCACGCCGCAGAGTGTCGCCGACCAATTGGAGGCGTTCTTCGATAAGGCCGGCGGCGACGGGTTCATGCTTACGCCCATCTATTGCCCAGGCGCCATCGAAGAGTTCGTAGACCTGATTGTGCCTGAACTCCAACGCCGCGGTCGCTTCCGCACTGCCTATACCGGCAAGACCCAACGCGACCATTTCCGGCAGACGGACTGAAGTTACCGCGAACGCGATCAACTACAATCGGCCAAATGGGCACGATAAGTTACCATAGGCGCGGAATCGCGACTCACACGATAAAGTTAGGAGAACTTAAGTATGGGCATCTTCCGGATGTACACCGGGGACGACGGCAAAAGCGTCATGGAAGAACTTCAGATCGGTGACCCCATCCTGGAGTCTCTTAAGACCTGTACTGGCTGCGCTATCCAGATCAACGAGCCCACGGAGTTCTCAGAGTTCCACCCCGCTCCCCGCCGTCGCTGGATGAGCATGCTCAGCGGGCAGATCGATATCCAGATGGGCGACGGCACTATCCACAGCTTTGGCCCAAACGACCTGCGGCTGTGGGAGGATTTGACTGGAGAAGGCCACAAGACTCGATTCCCGATGCCCTCTGTCAGCATATCCATGCCTCTTCCCTAGAGTCAGGAAAATGAGATCAGCGAACATGAGCACACCCTCTCAACCGGACGAAAACCCCGAGAGAACTGTCAACGAAGTCCCTTATGAAGTGAAGGCGTGCGCCAGGTGCCGGAGCACCGAGATTGACCGCACAGAAGGGTTTCACCCGTTCGGCAGATGGCGATGTCGTAGTTGCGACCGGGCTTTCATGATTCCCGCGTTGCAGATACGCGTCCTTCCATCGCACGAGATGCCGCCTCGGAACTGGCACTGGCAATAAAAGGGCCTCAAATTATGAATCGGGGTCTTTTTTACGAGTCTGCGGCCCACCCGGTTTATGACCGCTAGATATCCTGTTGTTCGAAGTAATTGAATCTTGGCTCACCAGCTAAGAACGGTCCCACTGTCTCGGCGATGCCCGTTTCGTTCCGCCAAGCCTGGTATCGCTGTTGATACGCCTTGGATTCCCAGTCTTCCACA
>FAXA01000332.1_pt1 | contig 55793 bp, 59 predicted proteins | sample 734441 | NCBI WGS metagenome assembly FAXA01 (sample SAMEA3597868, study PRJEB11362) | hydrothermal vent metagenome | biome: marine hydrothermal vent biome; feature: marine hydrothermal vent; material: ocean water | place: Atlantic Ocean | collected 2010-09-19/2010-10-04
CCGCAGTAGCCCCTCAGGCATCTCGGCCTGCCCCCGCAGCCCGTACCCCTAGAGGCGAATTCGCGGGTCAAGGCCAGGGCCGCCTCAGAGGCGAGCGGCCGGCGGCCTATCTCTACATCGGAGCTGAATTCCGGCGCATAGGGTTGCTCACCGGCGTGATTCTCGCCGCCCTGGTTGTCCTTGGAATAGTCCTCTAACCCACATGCCGCTACCGCTGGTCGAACAGCGCTTGCAAGCGACCCCAGAAAGTCCCGGCGTCTACTTGATGAAGGACCCGAGGGGCACGGTGTTGTACGTTGGCAAAGCCAGCGTCCTCCGCAACCGTCTCAAACAGTACTTCGGTTCTACCACCAACCTGCCGAATAAGATTCGACGCATGCTGGGGCACCTCCACGATTTCGAATATATCGTCACCGACTCTGCGGCCGAGGCGCTGATCCTCGAGAATACCCTCATCAAGCGGTACAAGCCCCGGTACAACGCCCGGCTGAAAGACGATAAAACCTACCCGTATCTGAAGATCGACCTCAGCGAAGAGTTTCCCCGGGTCTACATTACCCGTAAGGTGCTCAAAGACGGCGCCCGTTATTTCGGGCCCTTCGCCACTGCAGGGAATGTGCGCAAGACAATGGACCTGGTGAAGAGGCTTTTCCCTTACCGTTCCTGCACCAAGAACATCACCGGGAAAGACGCGCGGCCCTGCTTGGAGTACTACATCAACCGCTGCGTAGCCCCATGCACCGGCGCTGCCAGCAAAGAGGACTACGCCAAGGTTATCGGCCAAGTTGTCATGTTCATGGACGGCGAGACTTCGGCGGTGACCGATGACCTGAAAACCAACATGGAGCAGGCCTCGGACGACCTCGAGTTCGAGCGCGCCGCTGTCCTGAGAGACCGCATCAAAGCCGTCGAAAAAGTGGCCGAAGAGCAGCGGATCACGGTCGATGCCAACCCCATCAGCGACATGGACGTTATCGCCATGGCCCAGGGAAACAACGAGTCCTGGGTCGAGGTGTTCTTCATCCGGAGGGGCAAGCTGATAGGCAGGGACCATTTCTTCATGGAAGGCACCCAGGACGACAGCGAAGAACTGGTATTGGGACAATTCATAAAACAGTTCTACCAAACCGCAGCCCTCGTGGTGCCGCCCCGTATAGTAGTCCAAAAAATGCCGGAAGACGAGGAAACCATCACCGAATGGTTGCGCCAGGTGCGTTGTGGCGCTGTGCGGCTGTCCTGTCCTCAGCGCGGTATTCACAAACAGTTGGTACAGACCGTGGCCAGCAACGCACGGCAGGGCCTGGCCCAGCACCGGATCACCTGGATGGGCGACACCGATATCATCCAGCAAGCGATGTCAGACCTTGAAGAAGAGTTAAGCCTGCCGCTACCACTTCAGCGCATGGAATGCTACGACATCTCCCACATCCAGGGCAGCAACACTGTGGCCAGCATGGTGGTTTTTGAAGACGGCAAACCCAAACCAGCCCATTACCGCCGTTTTAAGATGAAGACCGTGGAAGGCGTTGACGACTTTGAGAGCATACGTGAAGTGCTCCGCCGCCGTTTCAAGCGTCTGGCTGCCGCAAGGGCTGCTGAACAGCGTGGTGAAGGCGAGGGACTTAGGGTCGACAGTTTCGGCGTGATCCCGGACCTGGTGCTAATCGACGGTGGAAAAGGTCAACTCTCCGCGGCCCTTGAGGTCTTCTTGGAGCTTGGTCTGGACGATATTCCTTTGGCTTCTTTAGCCAAAGAGAATGAGGAACTGTTCGTCCCTCACACCCCGGAGCCCATCGTCCTGCCCCGCGACTCCCAAGCCCTGTACTTGGTGCAGAGGATCCGAGACGAGGCCCACCGGTTCGCCATCACTTACCACCGAGACCTGCGCAGCAAGACCAGCCTGAAATCTCCCTTGGACAACGTCACCGGCATCGGCCCAAAACGCAAGCGGATGCTCATGCGACGGTTCGGTACCCTGAAGGGTATCAAAGAGGCGACGGTGGACGATCTGGCATCAGTCCCCGGCATGACCCGGTCTCTCGCCGTCAGGCTGAAGCAAACCATCTAACAAACCCTTCCGGTGTCCCTGCGCTACGCCTGATCGCTTTCCTACTCTACATTTCTACCTAGTACCCTGTTTGCCTTTGTGTAATACCTACGTTACGATGGGTACCCGTGAAAATCACTGGGTATCCCTGTACTCGTGGTTTAAGTGTAACCATGGTCAAAGTCTCTATATCTCTTCCCAACAACACGCAGATCACCTTTGAGTCAGAAGAGTCCGAGGTACTACGTGAAGTCGTCGGTCTGGCGCTGCGAGATCTACCCAAAGAATTGATGCAGGCGCCTGCATCCGTATCGCCGGGTGCGCTAGCGGAAAAAAGTACCAGCGTAGCACCGTCGAATCTTTCCACGGCGACATCAATTCCACCTGTACCGCTCGCAGAACCGATGCCCGCGCCCAAAAACATAATTTCACGGGAGACCGCCCAGCCGAGTATTGGCGCAAGTAACGGGGAAGGGGCTGCTACAGTGCCTCCTGAGTTCTTGTCCGAAAGGGGCGAGGCGAATTTCACGGCCTTCTGCCGGGACGCCAAGCCCCTGGGTGACATGCGGCGAGTGGTGGTAGCCGCCGAGGGCGCAACCCGCCATTTCGGTGTCGAAGGCATAACCGCCGATGACCTGGCCTGGCTCTTCGATCTGGCTGAGTGGCGCAGGCCGGGCAACTTCACCCAGACCCTCCGCAACGCCGCGCGCTCCAAGTTCGGATGGCTAGAGCGCATCCCCGGCCGCCCAGGCCGCTACGCCACCACCGCGCTGGGCCGCTCCAAAACCCTCCCCAATAGCTGAGCCTGCAGGCAGGCCGTGTGGGCGCACTTCCATTCGTTGGACTCCTAGGTGAAAATCCGTTTGGATTTTTTCGCGGAACTCCCGCATTTTCTCCACACTCTCTCCGAGGAATTCCGTATAATGGCTGGCGGGCAACCCCCTGTGAGGAGAACACCAAGAACTGGATGGAAATATTAACAACTGCGCCCAAGAGGGCCATGGCGATCACGCCCCATCCCGACGACTGCGAAGGCGGATGCGGCGGGGCGCTCGCTAAGTGGGTTAAAGAATTTGGCACCGTGGCCGCGGTGGTGATGTGCACCAACGGCAACAAAGGCACCGGGGACAGGGAGATGACTTCCGAGCGATTGGCGGCCACGCGGGTGATAGAACAGAACAAGGCTTCCGACATCGTGGGCGTCACTGACGTGGTCTTTCTAGCTCACCCCGACGGCGGACTGGAGGACACTGAACTGTTCCGTAGTCAAGTTACCCGCGAGATACGCCGCTTCAAGCCGGACCTGATCCTCGCTGTCGACCCCTACCGCACGACTTCGCACACCCACCGCGACCACAGGAAGAGCGGGCAGGTCGCCATCGACGCAGCATTCACCTATGCTTGGAGCTACCAGTACTTCCCGGAGCAGATCACCGATGAGGGACTGGAGCCGCACCGAGTCGAGCAGGCATTCCTCTGGGGCGGCGAAGACCCGGACGTTTTCGTTGATATCGGGTCCTACCTGGATGTAAAGGTTGACTCTCTAGGCGCCCACGCCAGTCAGATGAGGTCAACCCGGAAAGAGCGACTCGAGCGGGTCAGAAACAACTCTGGCCGCCACAAAGAGAGTACCGACCTGGACTACGCTGAGGGCTTCCGGCGCATCGCGTTCAACCTAGGCTCACTGGAGTGGCAACTGCTCCACACCTAGCCTTGGGGCACAGACCGTAGTCCTATTTAGTCGAGGGTACTACGCGGTGGCCTGCCATAGCACTTCGTAGATCTGTTCCTCATCTTCGAAGCCTTTAAGAGTTCGGCGGCCAAAGTCCGAGTACTGATGCTTGGTATTGGACGGGCCTTCAGCTACTTGCCGCAACAGGTCGAACACCAAAATCTGGCCACCCTTGGACTCATCCATTATCCTAGTGGCCATAACCACTGCAGAGCCGAAGTAGCCTTCTTCCTCTGTGATCACTTCGCCGGCGGAGCGTTTCCACAAGACAAATATTCTTGGCCCACGGCATTGATCGAAGTGCGAGACATTTTCACGATCTGAGGCTCCGATAGTGGAGGAGACACCGTGATCGGTTCGCAGTTGGTAGTCTCCGACGATGTTGGGGAAATTGACTCCTGGACTCTGCCTTAGCCATGGTCGCGGTGCTCTAACACGGGACCTCTCTCACCGCGCCGTCCCAATCTCTCGCCTTGTGAAAGACATCCCCTGCGACCGCATCATCGACGTGGTGTTGCTGCGTGCGATGGCGCGCAGAAAGTTGGATACGATGCCTGTGTTCTTCCGGACGTCTTTTCTGGGCGCTGGCAGCGAAAGCTCCGACGTTTCGTCAATCAACCCCCACCGGAACGGCAGGCTGCTGCGGGTGACCACGCCCTTGGGGGCAATCAGATAATGGAAATCGGCGATGCGCATGAACCTGGAATCATGGAACTTGGTGCTGAATGTGGCGACACGGTTGCGGTATGCCTCTTCTTTGCCAGAAACCCGCTGGTAGTCGGACAGAGCCTGCTTGAAGGCGGGCACATCACGCCAGAAATCAGGGCTGGTTTCCTTGGCAAAGCCCAAGGCCTGGCGCAGAGTCTCCTTCGCCAGGTCAGTGCGTTCCATGACGTTGCGCTCTCGGTCTTGTAATTCCGTTAAGTCGTCGCCGGTGTGGTCGTCCCTGGAGAAGTCAGACTGGTTAGATTTGACCTCAATAATGTAAAACGTGTTCTGGGGGCCTACAGCCGCCAGGTCCACGATACGCCCGCCCGGTCCTTCCAGCTTTACCTCTAGCCCAATGACCCGGCAGCCAGCCTCACGGTAAAGCCATTCCCAAGCCGCCATCTTCAGATCATAGGTCAGTCCAGTCTCATTTCCCCGCTTGAAGGGACCGGATTCCGTTGTCAGTTCCACCACCGAATCATCCCCTCAGCAACAATTTCCAAACGCGGTTAGGGATTCTCAATGGTGGAACCACCGACATCGATTTTCAACGAGCGGCTGTCAGTGCGATTTGTCAGATGAAGCGGCATCCCTACCGGCTTCTATTCGTAGGTGATGATCTCAAAGAGATGCCCGCTGTGACCGTTGAAATAGACCGACATAGTTTCGCATTTGTCGCCAGTGCTGGCGCCTGGAACGAGCATGTTGGCCGCTTCTCTGGACTCGTTTCCAAAGGGGATTCCCTAATCCTTTATCGCTTGGAAAGATCTATCAAAATGGGGGCGGTCCAACGCGAAGGCGTAATGATGGATTAAACCGGGAATCTCGTCCGAATTCCTTAGGTCTAGAGTAGACGAATCGTTCAGGCAGATCATGGCGAAGACGTCGTTCATCCCGTCCCTGCCGTCGTATTGGAACCCGAGAACGTTGGTGTAGAAATCAACTGACTCATCTTGGTCTCTTACCGGGACGATCGTGTGGGCTAAGACTGCTGTCATAGCGCTTCTCCTACATCAAAAAACCCTTTTCCGAATAGCGTCGCCGTTCCTAAGCCGTTTGAAATTCGTCCCGAAATTGCGCCGGTCTGAGAATGCCGGGATATTAACGGCGCTACTACCCAGTGTCCAATATCTTCTCCTGTTGCATCATCCATGTGGGCCTGCAGAATCGCTCGCCAATCGATTTCCCGAATGATGTCCGTGGTAACATGTGCGTCTGCTGCTCGCCATGCAGTTCGACAACCGCGCATCCAAGGTGCTATCGATGAAATTCGGGTATTTCAACCAACTTCAGATGCCCAAGCCCTGGCGTGAAAATGGGGAGGTCTTGCTGTACAAAGAGGCCATGGAACAGGCGGTGCACGCCGAATCCGTGGGCTTCGATTGCTACTGGCAGACCGAGCATCATTTCTATCCGGAGATCGGCCATAGCTCGTCGCCCGAGTTGTTTCTGGCGGCGCTGGCCCAGCGGACTACAACCATACGGCTAGGGCTGGCGGTGGTAGTACTCCCCTGCAATCACCCGTACCGGGTAGTCGAATATGTGTCCACCCTGGACCATCTCTCGGACGGAAGAGTGGAGTTCGGAACAGGAAGGGGCGCCTCACCCTACCACATCGAGGCTTTCGGGATTACTTCGGACGAGTCCAAGGAGATATGGGACGAATCACTGGACGTTATTTGTTCCATGTTCTTGAACGACCCTTTCCCCGGCTGGCAGGGCAAATGGTACCCGGACCTGTTGGAGCGCCACTTAGTTCCCAAACCGGTCCAAAAGCCCCATCCACCGTTGTGGGTTGCCGGTAGTCAGCCGGCCACCTATGCCGAGGCGGCTCGGAAGGGTTTGGGAATCCTAGGATTCAACGGCACCGAGCCCGATGAGATTGAGCCATCGATCCGCGCTTACCGTGAGGTCCAGGCCGAATGCACGCCCGTGGGCGGTTACGCTAACCATCAAGTGGCAACTTTCATCATCGGCAACATCAATGCGGATTATACCGTCGGACGAGACCTGGCTTGCGCGGCGGCCCGGTGGTATGCCGGCGACAACGACTCTGAGTTGCAGCGGGTCCGATTTGGCGCCCACACAGGCGAGTACTACGAAAGTCAGCAGGCTACCGGGCACAGGCCCGGCGTCCGCCCAGCCATCCTCAATAGGTCGAACGAAGACCTGATTCAGGACGGCCTGGTTATCGGCGGTGACGTCGATTCGGTCTGCCGTGGGGTGGAGCGATGGGCGAAGCTGGGAGTTGACCAACTCTTGATCATGATTCAGGCCGGAGACACCACCCATGACGAGGTCATGCGGGCATTGGACCTCTTTGGCTCTAAAGTCCTGCCTGAATTCCAATAGCCATCCACGACCGGGCTCTAAATCAAGAATGGGCGAACTTTGGCCGGTGACGCCGGTTACTGAACTACCGTCCAGTTGTCCCCTTCTGCGTGGGTAATCATGTCGTTCAACATTCCCATCCACGCTCCGAAGAACGCCCCTGCTTCAGGGATTTCCATTATCCGGTTCAATTCCGCATCCATGTCGCCTAGGTCATCTAAGACCCATTCCACGACCACGCGGTCCGACCTGCCGCTGTAATAATCCGTGTAGATGCGGGTCTCCCAACCGATGCCGTAACCCTTCATCTGTGTTTCGGCTTCCTGAAAATGCTGCACCAGCGACGTTGCCTGGCCGACCTTTGCGTAGAAAGTCCTGCGATGCACTATGGCCATGGTTCCTCCGAATTCTCGGTTATCACGTCGTATCCAAACTCCAATCGGCACAACTGGATTGCCTTAGAATGCTCACTAGGCTTTTTACTACTGAGGCCTTAACAGGGCCTTGCGCTCCCTGCCTGCATTCTCAGTCTCAAGATCAAGCTTCAGACCGAACCCATCGGCCAATCGTGTCAGGTAATTAAATAAACCCACGATGTGACCAACTTCTAGGCAAGCAGAATCGTCAAATCCCGTGTCCCGCAGTGGTTGCCAGTCGCTCTCAGTCATCTCTGTTGGAGTGGAGCTTAGCTTCTCCGCGATGGTGCACAGCGCCTGGTCCCTTTGGGATAGATCCTGTAAATCACGCCATCGTTTTTCTTTGATAGCTTCAACGAGTTCAGGGTTTCCGTCTTCGGCACGCAGAAACTCTGCGTGAGATTCGGTTCAATAATGGCAATCTTGGGCGACAGCCGCCACTGCCGCGACCATCTCCCGTTCCTGCCGGGTTAGGTGGCCCGCCTCGAACATCACAGTGCCAAATAAATTGCTGAACGCCGGGCCGATGTCCTTATGAGCCGACAACAGCCGTCCCATGGCAGGGATAAACCCGTAATCATAGCCGCTGGCGCGGACTCCCGGAGGAATCTGTGCACGCCGTTCCGCCTCGGTTGGAATCTTGACCCAGGCTTCCGGCTGTTTAGATTCTTGTTCCATTGCCGTGCCTCCTGATAAAGCGGGGTTAATGCTAATTACAACGCCCCAGCCGCCCGTGCGTGGCTCTCCAGCAGGCCTGTGGTTCTTGCCGGGTCAGTCCGGCCCCAACCACATTCCGTCGCAACGCCAAAGGATGCCAGGCACTGGCTGGCGGTAGCGATCCTAGCCGCGTCGCCTTCAGCATCATCGAAGTGGATGAGCCCCAACATCACCTCGGCTTCGGCTGAGACGTTCAAGGAACGCAGAGGCTCAAAATAGCCAGCGTCCGTACGGTCTTTGGGCACAGGCAGATGCAGGAAGTCCAAGCGGCGAGTCAACTGAGAAGCGAGCCCGTTGGCTATCTCCACCAGGATTCCCATGTCCTTGGGCATGATGAGGTGCTCGTCGGCGGGGCTGCCGTAACACAGGTGGTAGCCCAACTCCACATCTTCCAGAACCAAGCCGCCAACTCGTGCCAGTTCGTCGTAAATCTGCTGCTTATAGTCAGACGGACGGCCAGCGAAAGGCTTGTAATCTTCGAAAACCAACACCTCTTGGCAGACATCCCACTGAATGGCCAGCCGGTCGTGGGGTATGGCGTCCATTATTCCCGAGATCGCGTCGGCCAGAGCCCGTTCGTAAGCCGGCAAATAGGCGGCGCGGGCGTTAGGGCTGATGTACATGTAAGTCGTGGCCATCGGGGTAGGTATGCTGACCTGAAAACGGACATTTGCTCCGATCACCCCCTCGTCTTGCAGCCTGGCGAAGACTTGATACGACTCCACTGCGGCATCCCGGTATCCGGTATGGAAAGTAGTTTTCGACGGGTCGGCCCCATCCTTGAACTTCATCCACTGGGTCTCTCGAACTATTTTGCCGTCCCACTGTACAACCTGGAAGGGCTCGATCTCCGTGTCCACTTCCATGTCCGAATGATTCCCTAGCATGGCCCTCTGAAACCATATCCAGCGGCTCCGGTCGCCCGTCTCACCGTCGGGTATACGCCGGACCGAAGAACCGAGAGCCCGAGAGACCGTGCGAAAGACAGTCTCCGCATCAGGTAACGGAACGCTGCCCACCAGGTGGGCCATGCGGTTAGTGGCCATGGTGAAACTCCTATTAGAGACCCCGCCTAGCTGAGGTCCTGAAGGCGGCGGACCATCTTGCGCATCTGGGCCTCTTCGGGTTGGTCTTGACAGACAAGGGTGAAGCTCACCTCGTCCAGCAGGCCTCCGTATCGTTCGACGAACTTGTCGGCGATCTCGTCGTATTCTCCGGACACGCTGAAGGCGTCCAGCATCTCGTCGCTGACCAACTCTCCCATCTGGACCCATTCACCCTTAAGTGACATCTCGTGGAGTTGCTGGCCGGTCTCAAGGAACCCGTGGGCTTCCAATACCGGGAAATAGCTTCTGGTCGAGGCATAGAACGCGATACGCTTGCGCACGTCGGCTTGCATCGCCCGGATGCTGGAGCGGTCCGGCCCAGTGATGATGAATCCACCGCCGGTTACCTTCAACGCACTGCTGTCCCGGCCGACTTTCAGCGCTCCTTTTTCCAAGCCGGGACGCACAATCTGTCTCACGTATTCCGGTGAGGTGAGACTATGCAGCATCAACCCGTCTGACACCTCTCCGGCCACCTGGCAGTTGTAGGCGTTCACGGCGGCCGTAAAGACCTCGGGCTCGGGGTATTCACTTGGGCCGGGGTCGAAGAAAGGGGTCATCAACGAAAAGTTGTAGCTCTCGCCGTGGTATTCCAGTTTCTCGCCGGTCTGCCAACTGTGCCAGATCGCTTTTAGCGATTGGACGTATTCCCTCAGCCTCGGGCCGGGCGCCTCCCACTCAGTGGAGAAGCGGCGCATGATGTGCCCCTTGACCTGTGTGCCCAGTCCCAGCCTGAACCGTCCTTTGGACAGCTCCTGCAGGTCTCTGGCCAGGTAAGCGGTAATCATGGGCGACCGTGGGAATGCAATGGCCACCCGAGTCTCAAGGATAGCCTTGTTGGTTGAGGTCGCAGCCAAGACCAAGGGCATGAACGAGTCATGGGCGGTCTCGTTGCTGGACATGGAGTCGTAACCAATATTCTCGGCCCAGGCGGCCTCGGCGGCCACGGAAGCCAATTTGTTGGTAGCAAGCCGGTAGGTGACTTTCATGGTTATTCCTTGCTGGCTCTCTCGGAGTTCAAGAAGACCTGGTCCGACTTGGCCGCCATGACAAAGTCGTTGCGGTGAAGGTTCCTGATCTTGTGGGTCCACCACGTGACCTGGACGCGGCCCCATTCGGTGATCAGACGTGGGTGATGCCCTTGATCCTCCGCTAGCTCTCCCAATTGGCTGGTGAAATCCATGGCCGATTGAAAGTCCTTGAACTTGAAGACCCGATCCAGTTTAGGGATGCCGTTCTCATGGGTCAGTTCCCATTCAGGAACTTCAGGTTTTAGTTCAACCACCTCTTCATCGGTAACGCTGGGCGAGTCTCGGCGGCAGGCCTCGCATTTTTCGTTGTTCAATCCGGCCATTTCGACACCTCAGGGAGAGTGTATTGTTAGCGATTCTCTTCGTGCGGCAAATTTTAGCATATGTGGAATTTGAGATGAGACAGATTCGGACCGTTGTCGGCACCGGCGAGGAAGGCTATGCCGGTGACGGAGATCCAGCCAAGGCCTTCAATAATCTTGAATCTGGTGATTTTGGCGCAGGCCGGTGTTTGTTGTTCCTTGAGCGCCGCCCCGTGTGGGTTTATAGTTTGTAGACTATGGTCGATTTCAGCAGATACACCGTTTCCATCGATTACGACCGGCGCCTGTACAAGCAGGATATCGCTGGGTCGATTGCCCATGCCAAGATGCTGGCCAAGCAGGGCATCATCTCCCAAGAGGACGCCGCCCAAATCACCCAGGGTCTTCAGACCATAGAAACGGAGATCAGGGACGATACATTCCCCTGGGACCCGGCCCTGGAAGACCTGCACATGAACATCGAAAGCCGCCTGCACACCCTGACCGGAGCCACGGCCGGAAGGCTGCATACGGCCCGGTCCCGGAACGACCAGGTGGCGGTTGACCTCCGGCTCTACACCAAAACAACTATCGTTGAATTAGTTAAAGGATTGCGGGGCGTGCAAAGGGCGCTGGTTGACCTTGCCGGCCGCCACCAAGATGTGGTTATGCCTGGCTATACCCACTTGCAACGCGCCCAGCCGGTGCTTTTCGCCCACCATATGCTGGCCTACTTCGAGATGTTCCAGCGAGACATCGGCCGGTTCCAAGACTGCCACCAACGCACCGACGTCATGCCCCTAGGCAGCGGGGCCCTAGCCGGGGTGGCCTACCAGACCGACCGGGAGTTCCTGGCCGCCGAACTCGGCTTCAGCAAGATCAGCGCCAACAGCATGGACGCCGTGTCAGATCGGGATTTTGTGGTCGAATTCCTGGCCGCGGCCTCGGTCTGCATGATGCACTTCTCCCGGATGTCTGAAGAACTGGTCCTTTGGTCCAGCGGTGAGTTCGGGTTCGTCCGGCTATCGGACGATTTCACCACCGGAAGCAGCATCATGCCCCAGAAACGGAACCCCGACTTCGCAGAACTAGCCCGTGGCAAAACGGGCCGGGTCTACGGCGACCTGATCGGGCTGCTAACCACTCTGAAAGGACTGCCCTTGACCTACAACCGGGACTTGCAGGAGGACAAGGAGGGCTTCTTCGACGCCGCTGACACCCTCACAACGACATTGGACGTCTTCCAAGGAATGCTCCCCGGTATGAAGCTGAACGAGGAGCGGGTCTCCAGCCTGGCCGGCGAGAGCCAGATGCTTGCCACCGATCTGGCCGACTACCTGGTCGGGAAGGGTATGCCCTTCCGCGAGGCCCACGGCATCATGCGGGAACTGTCCCACCACTGCGACAACTGGGGAATTGGCCTCCAGAACCTGCCATTAGTGGAATATCAGAAGTTCTCAGGCCTTTTCCAAGATGACGTTTACGACATCACTGCCGAGTCGTCCGCCGCCGCCCGGGACAATCCCGGCGGCACCGCTCCGGTCCGGGTGGCTGCTGCCTTGTCTGATGCGAAGAAGATACTGGAGGCTGCCGCACATGGTTTCTGAGGTCAGGGTACTCATCGCTCCGTCGGTGTTGTCGGCAGACTTCTCCGACCTGGGCCGCCAGGTGCGGGCGGTCACCGACGCCGGGGCCGACCTGATCCACGTGGACGTGATGGACGGTGTGTTTGTGCCCGCCATCTCCTTTGGAGAGGTAGTCGTTGACGCCATCCGTGCCAACACTAATGTACCGCTGAACATCCACCTGATGATCCAGGAGCCAGAGAACCTGCTGTCCACCTTCGCTAAGGTTGAATCCGACCAGATACTGGTCCATGCCGAGGCTTGCGGGCACTTGCACCGGACCGTCTCACGCATCAAGGACAAGGGCCATCAGGTGGGAGTTGCCATCAACCCCGGGACATCCGTGAGCGCCGTTGAGGATGTGCTGTCACTGCTGGACATAGTGATGGTGATGTCGGTGAATCCCGGCGCGTCCGGCCAGTCGTTCATTCCAAAGAGCCTGGACAAGATACGGCGGCTCAAAGGAATGATTGACGACGGGAAATTCGGAACACAGATTGAGGTCGACGGCGGCATTAAGGCCGACTTCACCGCCCAAGACTCAGTGAGGGCCGGCGCGTCCATCCTAGTCGCCGGCTCAGCCATCTTCAACGACCAAGAAAGTATCCCAGAGGCGATGAAGGGTATGCGGGGATGTATTTTGGGCTGAGGCTCTAAGCTGACAGACGTCAGCAGTCACGTTTTTCTTAAAAAGAAAACTCCCTGTCCCGATGAATCGAAACAGGGAGTTTTTACATTTCGGGGCCTTTCTGCGCTAAAGAGCCGCGAAAGCCTTTTGGACCTTCTTGGATTTGTGGAGGGATCGGAGACAGCGGGTGCAAATCTTGACCTTTACCGATTTGCCTTCGCGCACCAGCGTCTGTTTGTGGACGTTTGCGAAAAACTTGGTCTTGGTGTGCCGGTTGGAGTGGCTGACGTTGTTACCCGTCATACCGGACTTGAAACAGATCTCACAGCGCATCGTTATTATCTCGTTTGCTGCCGTCTAAGCTCAATGCTGGACGGCATGGTATCTCGCTTTTAATCGATTGAATAAACGCAAATCTAACATATTAACCACGCCCAAACAACCTCTGCCGTAGGCAAGCTTCGATTTCCATCCCCGGATTAAGTGTATTATCACTGTGGATGTTAAGTCTGAATTTAGCCACAGCTTGGGAGGAGTCCATGAGAGTCATCAGAATCGCCGAGGTTGATATCGTTCCCATCGAGACCGCCACGCCCATTCCCGGCTGGACCGGCGGCGACGTCAAGCGCACCCGCCAGCCCTTGCTGCCCGAGGGCGCCAGCAAGACGTTCAACAGCAGCATAGTCAACTTTGAAAAGGGCTGCGGTACCGGCTGGCACACCCACAAGAGCGACCAGATGCTGGTTGTCACAGCGGGCGTCGGCATCGTAGCCGACGAGAACCACCAGCAGGAGATCACCGTCGGAGACGTGGTCCACGTCCTGCAGGGCGAGAATCACTGGCACGGCGCCACCGCCGACTCCTACATGTCCCACATAACCATCACTGCCGCTGAGTAGTTTTCTCTTTGACGGGGCCCCTACTTCTGCAGATCAGGGTTGCTTTTCCACTCAGGTTGGGGCGTCTCCCGGCCTATCTGTGGCACATACTCCGATGTCTCAACCATGCGGTACTTGTGGATGTAGCGCGGGCAGTTCCGGTACGACTCGGTAATCCGGACGCGCACGATGAACTGGGCCTCATGGTACTCACCCAATAGCGGATCATTGTCGTCGATTGACGCCACGCCCTGGAGCCGGAGCCGTTGCTGGCCCTCAAAGTCGACGAACAGAATGCCAACGTTAGGGTTCTGCAGCAGATTGCCCATAGACTGGTATTTCCCGTTGCCGTCGTAGTTGGGGAAGGCGATAGTCCCTTCGTCCAAGACCCGGATGAAGCCTGGGTCCCCGCCCTTATATGAACAGGTGGGCAGCCCTCGGTCGTCGCAGGTCGCCAGAAAGAACATGTTGGCCGCCTCGATCATTTCGCGCTCGTTCGCCCCTAGGGTTTCGGACGTACGTTTCGCCATCTTGTCGGCCAAGTTCCGAGTCCCAAATTTTTCCTGTAATTGCCGGTTGCCCAAATGGTAGTCGTGAACCTTCATGTTGATTCTCCCGGTTAAATCGAGCGGCGGCGGTATATCTCTACAGTGGCGTTTTCGATCACCGACCCGCGGATGGGTGGGTGGGGTTTTTTCACACGGACCGAAACCGAATCCACCGGAAATTCGGCGAGCAACCGGTCGGCGATGGACTGGGCGGCTGCTTCTAGCAGGTTACGGGGTTCGCCCTCCATCACATCTCTAACGGCACGATAGATGTGGGCGTAGCTGATGGTGTCCTCCAAACGGTCCGAGACCCCCGCCGGGCCAAGGTCCATATCCACGGCCAGGTCAACCAGGTACTCTTGACCCAGTACCCGTTCTTCAGGGTTTACGCCATGAAAACCGTAGAACCGCATGCCTTCCAACACGATACGGTCATTCTTTGATATATCGTCTTTCACGACAGTTACCGCCTTCGGGCCTCTATGGCGTCCGCGAAGGCGAGCAGGTTCTGTGCCCGTTTCACCACCGGCACGTCAACCATGCGGCCGTCTATGGCCAGAGACCCACGTCCGGCGGCTTCCGCCTCATCCCAAGCTTCTATGATCTTTCGGGCGTAGGCGACCTCTTCGGGCGAGGGACTGAAAACTTCGTTGATTATGTCGATCTGGGCGGGGTGGATGGCGTGCTTGCCGGTGTAGCCCATCTGCCGTGCCCGGTGGGCGTCGGCCCGCAGCGCGTCAGGGTCCTGGAACAAGACGAACGGCGAGTCAAGTGACGCTACACTGGCTGCCCTAGCCGCCACGGGCACCAAAGACCGGGGGACATGTATCTCTTCGCCGGTGTCAGACCGCTCGATACCCATGTCGTTGGTGAAATCTTCTGCACCGAAAGCCAAGGCGATCACCCGCTGCGATGCAATCGCGATGTCACGAGCGTCGACCAACGCACTAGCGGTTTCGACCCAAGCTGATATTTTGATCGAACCCGGCTCCACGCCAGCCGACGGTTCGATTGCGCTCAGCATCCGGTCAACATCGCGGATGTTCCAGGTGGACTCCACCTTGCCCACGCTGATGCCGTACAAGTCCGGCGAGACAACAACCTCTAGCTCAGATCGGGTCAACCCGGTATCCAGGGAATTCACCCGGACCATGACCCGTTGACCCCCTCTCCGGAGGGTGGGCACCCAGTCCTTGGCCAGGTTCCTGGCGACGGTCTTCTCACCCGGTGGAACGGAGTCCTCTAAGTCCACCATGACCACATCGGCCTTGAAGGACTTGGCCCGCTCCAGCATATTTTCCCGGTTGCCAGGCACAAAGATAACACTGCGAATTAATTCCATGTTCGATTGATGGTCCTGTTCGCTGCGGGTGATCCCGTAGCATAATGAATTCGGCTTCAGTCGTGCCAGGTAAGCGCGGCCCTGCCGCCCTATTCCATGTCTCCCCAGGTTGGTCCCCACTTGGCGTCTACTTTTAGGGTTACGTCTAGCTCCATGGCGGCGGGCATCTCGTCGAAGACCAGGTCTTTTAGGGCGTCCATCTCTTCTTCAGGCGTCTCGAAGACTAGTTCATCATGCACCTGCAATAGCATCTTGGTGCGCAGGCCTTCCGCGTCCAACCGGTTCTGGACCCGAATCATGGCCAGCTTCATGATGTCGGCGGCCGTGCCCTGGATGGGCATGTTGATGGCCATGCGCTCGGCTCCGCCCCGGACGTTAAAGTTGGGATGATTGATGTCTGGCAGGTGTCGGCGGCGGCCCAGGAGGGTCTCTACGTAACGAGTCTCTCTAGCTTGAATTTTAACCGTTTCCAAATAATCGTTTATGCGTGGGTACTTGGTGAAGTAGGCCTCTATGAACGATGCCCCCTCATCTCTGCTGAAGCCTGTTTGCATTGATATGCCGTGGGCGGACAGGCCGTAGATAACACCAAAATTCAGCACCTTGGCTATGCGGCGTTGTTCCGCGTCCACATCGTTCAACGGAACATCGAACATCAACGAAGCCGTAGACGAGTGGATGTCTTCGCCCCGGTGGAAAGCCTCCAGCAAGCCCGGGTCCTGAGATAGGTGAGCCAGCACCCGCAACTCGATTTGGGAGTAGTCAGCGGAGAACAGCAGCCAATCCGGCGAGTCAGCCACGAACGCCTTCCTAACCTGGCGTCCCATCTCGGTGCGGACGGGTATGTTCTGCAGATTAGGATCACTGCTAGACATGCGCCCCGTGGCTGAACCGGTCTGGCTGTAGCTGGTATGCACTCGGCCTGTCGTTGGGTTTACCATGTCTGGAAGGGCATCCAAATAAGTTGACTTCAGCTTGGACACCTGGCGGTATTCTAAGATCTGATCCACCACCGGATGCAGGCCCTTCAGTCCTTCCAGGGAATTGGCATCGGTGGAGTACCCGGTCTTAGTGCGTTTGGTCTTAGGCAAGCCGATCTCATTGAAAAGAACGTCGCTCAGCTGTTGCGGCGAGTTGATATTCACTGTGTGGCCGATAGACTTGTAGAGTTCTTCTTCCGTCTGGAACATCTGCTCCCGGAGGTCCTCCGACATCTCGCGCAGGGCAGCAGCGTCTAGCTTGATGCCGTGGCGCTGCATGGTGACCAGAACCGAAACTAGGGGCATCTCCATGTCGGCCATCAGCGAGCTCAAGCCCTCCCGGACAACAGGTTCCTCGAAGGCCAGGCGGAGACGTCCGGTCATATCGGCGTCGGCAGCGGCGTAGGGCGCGGCCTGGGTGATGTCCACCTTATCAAAGGTGATCTGCTTGCGGCCGGTGCCGATCAGTTTAGCGATCGGCGTCATCTCCTGGCCTAAGATGTCCTGCGCCAGGCCTTTCAGTCCCAATTGGACATGGCTGAGAAGATGGGCGGCAACCATGGTGTCGAAATCGACCCCTTGGCAGATTATGCCGTGGCTGGCCAGTATCGTCATATCGTAATTGGCGTTATGGGCGCACTTACTGATGTCCGGCGACTCGAACAACGGGCGCACCGCCGCAAGCACCTCTTCCATAGGCAACTGTTCGCCCTCTTGATGGCCCACCGGCACGTACCAAGCAACTGACGGTTCGGTGGAGAAGCTGATACCGACCAAGCCGGCCTGCACCGCATCGAGACCCGTGGTCTCAGTATCGAAGGAAAAGCTGCCGGCCTCATGCAATACCGCCAGCATCTGATCCAACTGTTCCTTTTCCTGCACCACCGTGTAATTGGCGCCCTCAAATGGGGCCTGGGCAGGAGAAGATGCATCTGCGGATGAGCCCTGAGGCCCGCCAGTTTCCGGGATTCGGGGAATGACGGTAAAGAATTCAAGCTCGGTCATCAAGTCGACCACTGCGGTCCGGTCGAAATCGCCAAACTTTGCCTTTTCTAAGTCCAGCTCCACCGGGCTCTCTCGGTCGATGGTCATCAGTTCTCGGTTCGAGAATGCCCGGTCCTTGAACTCCTCCAGAGACTGTTTAACGCTGGGGCGGGTCACCTCTTCAAGATGCTCGTAGATACCTTCGAGATTCTGGTAGTCGTTGAGCAGGGCGATGGCCGTTTTCTCTCCAACTTTTGGCACACCGGGGATATTGTCCGAGGTGTCGCCAAGCAGGGCCTTGAAATCGGTCTGCTGTGAAGCGGTAAGGCCCGAATAACGCTCGGAAAGCGCCGCCTCATCATAAACTTTTCGGTCTTGAATGCTCGAGGCCAGGTCAACCCTAACCTTAGGTGAGATCAACTGGAATGTATCCCGATCGCCGGTTAGGATGACCGAATCTAGGCCCATCTTTTCGGCCTGTACAGACAGGGTTCCAATGACGTCGTCCGCTTCCCAACCCTCCAGTTCAAACACAGCAACGCCGAAGGCCTCCATCAACTGCTTCACGCGACCGAATTGGGGCCGAAGTTCTTCGGGCGTCGATTCCCGCTGGGCCTTGTATTCGGGGAACTGCTTGTGGCGAAAGGTGGGCGCTGACATATCGAAAGCGATGGCGCAATAAGCGGGGTTCCATTCGTTGAGCGCCCTTAGGAACACGTTGGCGAACCCATAGACCCCGGTCACGTCCTCGCCGGTGGCATTCACAGTCAGATGCCGCTGGGTGGAGATCGCCCTGAAAGAACGATGGACCATGGCGTGACCGTCCATGATCATCAGCAGGGGCTCACGTTCTATCGGCGCCAGTGCAGCAGGCGTCACCGGCGCAACCGGAGCAGCAGCAACTTCTACCTGGTCGTCTCCGAACATGGGTAGAGTATGGGCTTGTTCATCCGCCATAACGGCACCTCGGATCAGTTCCGGCTAGCCTGGAAAACGGGCGGTTCAGGTGGCCGCATTATACATTAGCCTATTCAGCCTATCCGCGCGCCTGGCGGTGTCAGTGGCATCATGTTGTTGGGCCATCTCACTGCCTCAGACCGCCCCATGTTAAAATACAGGCTGGATCATGAAGCGACCACTAAAGTCCGCTCTGGGACTGGAACGACTAAAGCCGTGCCTCTTTACGAATACCGCTGCAATGACTGCCAACAAGTGACCTCTGTTTTGGTCCGGACCCCGTCCGCCAACAAACAGCCGACCTGCGAACATTGCCAAAGCGCGAAGATGGAGAAGCTGATCTCAAAATTCTCCTTCAAGGCGTCTTGGGGCGACAGTCTCAACTGGGCGCCCAGCCGAGAGACGACCAGCGATGTGGATGAGAGCAGCGGGGCCAATATCGACAAATACATGGGCCGGATCAAAAAGGAAATGGGCGGCCAAACTAGCTCAGATTTCAATCGCGAACGCCGGGACATGAAAAACTCGTAACGATTGAAAGCTTTCACCTATCGGTGGTCAGCTTTCAGGTTTTCGGAGATGGCTCTCGATGCCTATATATGAATACCGCTGCCAGACCTGCGCGAATGTCTCATCGTTCTTCCTGAGGTCTATCAACAGTGAAGTAGAGCCGGTCTGCTCCCACTGTCAGAGCAAAAACATGGAGCGGCGTATGTCTTCGTTCGCCATGGGCAAGACCGTAGGCTCGGTCCACGAGAAATTCGCCCCGGGCAGCGAACACCATTCTCCCGATTATTACAGCGACCCCAGAAACATCGGCCGCGGCGTGGAAGACACATTCACTAAATTCGGCATGGAGATACCACAGACCGTGCGGGACAACATAGACGCCGCCCGCTCCGGAGAACCACCCAAGGGTTTGGAACTATGACCAGCGCCGGTCCCAACCCCAGTCAAAGCCATTACCAGGTCATCTTCCACTGCATCGAATCTGCGTCCCGGTTCGTCCCACCGGTAATATCGCCCGCACCAGCCCTGCAGAGTCTGCGCGACTTGATTCCGTCCCTGCCCGCCGCCTCCGCCATGGCCGAGACTGACGACGGCCCGCCCACGTCGGCACAACAGACCTTGGAGCTGGTCGGGGTGGCTGCCGAGATGTTATCCCACCTGGATGAGTCATCTTCCGCCAACCCCCTTGGCTGGGAGACTGTGTCCGGAATTGGCCGCGTCCTTGACGAACTCACCGGCCAACTCGGTGCTACCGTGCGCCGGGAGAAAGCGGACTTGGTGCGAGGACTTTACGTGATAATCGACCCTCAGGTCACAGGTGGACGCGACCCGCTAACCATCGCCCGGGCTGCCATCCAAGGCGGGGCGCGAATGCTCCAACTTAGGGACAAACTCCGGGACAAGGGCGAATCTCTGCCCCTAGCCCGTGAACTGCAAGCACTTTGCCACCAGGCCGGCGCGTCACTGATCCTAAACGACCACGCCGACGTTGCTGCCATCGTTGGCGCGGCGGGACTCCATGTGGGCCAGACCGACCTGCCCGTGGAACAAGCCAGGCAGGTGCTGGCACCGCACCAAGTGTTGGGTCGGTCCAACCATGAGATCGAAGAACTGGTGGAATCCGAGCGAATGGGCGCTGACCACGTGGCCTTCGGCGCCATCTACCACACAAACACCAAGGGAGTAGGGCGCCCTCCTCAGGGCATCGACCGGCTACTTGTGGCCCGGGAAACAGCACAAACGCCATTGGTGGCAATCGGCGGTATCAACGCCGAGAACTCCGCGCCGGTCATCGAGGCCGGGGCCGACGCCATCTGCGTAACGGCCGCTGTAGGATCAGCTGCGGAGCCCGAGGCTGCCGCTGCCAAACTGGTTAAAGTGATTGAAGAGGCAGGAGGACGAATCTGATGCCATCTCGTTATAGCGCTGACCTATCAGCCATCGGAACCTCCGTAATAAACGAGCTTACCGAGTTGAACCGAGACCGTGAGCTGGCATTGTCGGTTTCCCGAGAGGTTGTGCGATTCTCCGCCAACGCCATCAGAGCCGTTCACCGCGGCGAATTCGAAGACGCCCGTGACCTGATCTGCAAGGGCGACGCCCGGCTGCGCGAGGCGGACCATATCCAGGAAACCAGTCCCCAGATATTCAATGCCGGGTTCATGAACGACGCCCGAAAAGAGTTCACTGAAGCCAACGTAACTCTGGCGTTAATCTCGGGAGCCAAAATCCCGACCATCAGCGACCTCAAGGTGGACGCAGGGGCGTATATCAACGGTATGGCGGAGGTTATCGGCGAACTGCGCCGTTACATCCTAGACGCACTGCGGCGGGACGCCATCGACGGCTGCCAAGAGTTCATGGACCTCATGGACGAGATGTACAGCGTGCTCGTGACGATTGACTTTCCAGAGGGCGTGACCAGCGGACTCCGTCGCAATACCGACGCCATGCGCGGCGTGTTGGAGCGCACCCGGGGGGACCTGACCATGGCCCTTCGCCAGCATTCGTTGGAGGCCCGCCTCGCTGAATGGGAGAACAACCGGAACGGCGCCTAAATTTAGTACCAGCGTGCGAAATTGACATTGACATAGGTCTGGGCCGAATCCACGATTCTCCAGACCCGTTCGGCCTGCCTTAAAAGCGAACCGTCCAGCGAATCATCCCAGGGAGCAGAAAAATGCTTTCAAATTCTAATCCCACAGCATCTCCAGAGGCCCTCGAGGAGTTTTACCGCGAGCTGGAAGGCTTCAGTCTGGCACCTCTGTGGCAGGTGCAGGAGACTGCTCTGGTCGATGAGCCGACCAGCAAGGCGTCGCCTTACATCTGGCGCTGGAAGGATCTGGAGCCCCGAGCGCTGCGCGCCGGTGAACTGATCGGGACCGCAGACGCCGAACGCCGGGTGTTGATGTTGCTTAATCCCAGCATCAAAGACCGGATCGCAACCACCAACAGCCTGTTTTCAGGGCTGCAGATCGTCATGCCAGGCGAGGCGGCCAGGGCCCACCGGCATACCCCTTCCGCGCTGCGCTTCATCATCAATAGCGACAGCGGTTACACCACCGTCAACGGGGACCGGATCCCGATGTCTCCCGGCGACCTGATTCTGACCCCCAACTGGACCTGGCACGACCACGGCAATGAATCGAGCGACCCAATCATCTGGTTGGACGGCCTGGATATACCTTTGGTGCACCTGCTGGAAGCTGTTTTCTTCGAGCCATATCCCGAGGATGTGCAGCCGGTGACCGAGCCCATCGATTCCGCCACAGCCAAATATGGCGTGGGAACTCTGCGCCCCGTTTGGGAAGATGCGTCCAAAGAAAGCTATTCGCCGCTGATGCGCTACCCCTGGGAACAGACCTGGGCCGCGCTGCAGCGGTTGGCCCCAACCGTCGACGGAAGCCCCTTCGACGGCGTGATCATGGAGTACACCAATCCCAATACTGGTGGGCCGGTGATGCCCACCATCGCCTGCCATGTGCAGTTGCTCCGACCCAGTGAGCGGACTAAGGCCCACCGCCACACCAACGGAACCATTTATCACGTCGTGCAGGGGGAAGGCCATTCAGTCGTCCACGGCCAGAAGATGGAATGGGAACCCAAAGACGTTTTCTGCGTGCCCGGCTGGACCTACCACGAGCACGTGAACGCGTCGGCCACAGAGCCCGCGGTCCTATTCAGCTTCACCGACACACCGGTACTGAAGTCCTTGAGTCTGCTCCGTGAGCAGGCCCACCCAGAAGACCACCAGTAACCTAATCAATATCTAGTCCGCCTTTTATTAATCCGGAGCCGATCAAATGCCCGAGATGAAAATCAGCTTTCTTGGTACGGGTTCCGGCACCTCCGTCAACCTTGCCCATACCGCCATGGTCTATGACTGCGACGACGGCACTAGGCTGCTGATCGACACCAGTTCCGGGGATTCGGTGGCCCGCAGCGGTTCCGATTTGGGCATCCCGGTAGAGAGTTTCGACAAGGTCCTGCTCTCCCACCACCACCCTGACCATATGTCCGGATTGATGTTCGTTCAATTTGTTCGCCCTCCCGCACGGCAGGACGCGCAGCCATTGGATGTCTACCTCACCGAGGAATCCCTGATTGGGCAATCAAGATGTGCTCCGACAACTACCTAAACATCGCCGCGGCAGACCAGCAATGCGCCAAGAACTCGGATGGGCGTGAGGTCATACGCTGGACCGTGGTGCAACCGTGCCAACAGGTCAAACTCGGGCCCGCAACCACAGCGTACTGCTTCCCGGCCGACCATATCTCCGGCGCTGTTGGCTGGCGGGAGGACACGTCGGGTATGGGCGTGGTTTTCTCCGGAGACACTCGTTTCAATAATGAAATCGATCTGGTTAAGAGGCATTACGAATGAACAGTGGCCCAACCCATTCCAGAGACCAACTTGACCGCAATCAGCTGAGTCTTGGCTTGTTTGGACTAAATTGTTCAGGCGGACTTGCCGTCACCACCGTGCCCGAACGCTGGGACGCCAGTTGGGAAAACAACCAGAAAGCCGCCGTCATGGCCGACGAGGCCGGTCTCGATTTCATGCTGCCCCTTGGTCGTTGGAAGGGCTACGGCGGCATCACCGACCACAACGCGTCGAACTTCGAAACGCTGACCTGGGCGTCTGGGATATTGGCCAACACCCGCAACATCATGGCCTTCGGGACTACTCACGTCTCGCTCTTCAATCCAGTGGTCGCCGCGAAACAAATGGTAACTGCCGATCACATAGGCCAAGGCCGGTTCGGTCTCAACATCGTCTGCGGTTGGAACATTGACGAGTTCGACATGCTCGGCGTCGACCTCGCCCAACATGATGACCGCTACGACCAAGGACAAGAATGGATCGATGTCGTTACCCAAGCGTGGTCCTGCGACGGGCCATTTGATTACGACGGCAAGTTCTACCAGGTGCACAAGACCGAGATTTATCCAAAACCTTATGGCGGAGGACGCCCGACCCTCGTGTGCGCCGGTAACTCGCCCCGCGGAAGGCAATTTGCCGCGCGAAATGCCGATATGATGTTCACCAACCTGCGCGGCGACATCGAAGGAGCACGGCAGAACGTAAATGACCTACAGGAGATTGCTGTAGGGTACAAACGGGACATCGGCGTCTTCTCTAACGTCTCCGTGGTCTGCCGGCCCTCCAAGAAGGAAGCAGAAGAATATTTTCACTACTACGCCGTCGAGAATGCAGACCTTGATGCAGTGGAAAATCTGATCGAGGGCCGGGGTCTCAAGAAACCGGGCGTTTCGGAAGAATTTTTAAAGGGCGCGCGAGTCCGCGCGGCCGCCGGAAATGGCGCCTTGCCGATCGTCGGAAACCCCGACGAAGTCGTCGCGACGATGAAACGTCTGTCTGATTACGGCATCTCAGCGCTGGCCATGGGCTTCACGAATTACCTCGACCATTTCCCCTATTTTCGGGATGAGGTGCTGCCCCGGCTCGTATCCGAAGGACTACGCATAGAATAGTTAGATACCCTCAAGGCCCGACAACAATCTAGTAGAGGTATCCAATGAAATTCCTGGCCATGACTCTCATCCCTTACGCTCCGGACCCAGTGACCGGGATCCAGCCGTCAACTACGGACCGGTTGCGCTCGGTGGTGGACATCGCGGTCTTATCCGAAGAGCTGGGATTCGACGGGTACGGTGTTGGGGAGCGGCATGAGCGGCCATTCCTGTCTTCGTCCCCGCCGGTCATCTTGAGCCACATCGCCGCCCGGACATCGACCGTCAGGCTATATACAACCGTGACAACATTGAGTCTGTTGGACCCGGTGCGGGCATTCGAGGATTATTCGACCCTCGACCACCTGAGCGGCGGCCGCCTCGACCTCATGATCGGCAAGGGCAACGGTGCAGCTCAAGCCCAGCTATTCCACGTTACGACGGAAGACCAGTGGGAGCGCAACCGGGAGGGCTACGAACTTTTTAGGCGGTTGTGGCGCGAGGACAAGGTAACCTGGTCCGGGCAGTTCCGACCTTCTTTGGACGAAGCAGAGACTTGGCCGCGCCCGTTGCAACAGCCAGTCCGCGTCTGGCACGGCAGCGCCACCAGCGAGGCTTCGGTGGAACTGGCTGCCAAGTGGGGAGACCCCCTATTCTCAGCCAACGTAACCAATCCGATAGAACCGTATGCCGCGCTCGTGAAGCACTACCGGGAACGCTGGGTGCATCATGGCCGCGACCCTAAAGACGCACTGGTCGGCGCAGGTTCGGCCGGATATTACTGCGCCAAAGATTCTCAGGACGCCATCGACACGTACCGCCCAGTGTTTGAGGCCCGGAAGGCAGCGTTTCTGAGGCAGGGTATGCCGCTGGTATTTGACTCTGTAGAGGACGCGATCGAGCGGAGTTCAGCTCTTATCGGCAGCCCGCAGCAGATCGTCGATAAGGTAATGCGTTATCACGAGCAGATGGGCCATGAGGTGCTTAGTATCAATGCCGATGGCGCCGGCTTGACTCCGTCACAGCACCGGGAAACGTTAGAGTTATTCCAAAGTGATGTCGCCCCCGCGCTGCGCAAGACGATACCAAGCCGGTCGTTGGCGCAATAATACGGGATTGAATCGTCCTACTTGGATATGCATCAAATGTGCAGCGTCTGCACCAAATATCTACAGCGATAGATGGGGTTCCTGATCAAACTAGACGAAGGGTTCGCGATGGCCCACGGCTGCCTCGCCTATTGGTATCAGCAACGGGCCCGTCTGGAAGACGCCAAAAAGACCGTGATTCAACCGCTCGTGCTGACTCCCGGGGTCGCCCGTAGGGAACGGCAGCAGATTGAAGCAATCGGTCATTGGATAAATGGAAGAGGCCGGAACTCCATCGCCCTTATAAAAGAGCATATCTCCGAATTTCCTCGGGATGGCTTACTGCTGCGGAAACAGGACTACCCAGCCGGCTCCGATTGCTCAGATTGGGCTGCAGATAAGATGGCTATTTAGGGCGATGGAAGTACCGTCATTTTGCCTGACCTGACCAGAATACCGGCGTTCGACGTCCTCAAAAACGGAGACTTCCGCACTCTCTGGACCGTCAAGGTGGTAAATGAAGTCTCCCGCCGAATAGAACTGTTGGCGCTGGGCTACCTTGTCCTCTGGATGACCGACTCTCCGTTCCAAGTAGGTCTGATCGCGGTCTTCCTGAATCTTCCGAGGCCCTTCTTTTCCCTCTTCGCAGGGTTGGTTGCAGACCGGCTGGACCGGCGCCGAGTATTGATCGGCGTCCACGCCATCTACTCTGTGATTTCAACCGTCCTTTTGTTGCTGATCGTCATGGGCGCCGTCGAACCTTGGCATGTCTTCATTGCCGTATTTCTCCAGGGCTCGGCAAAGGCGCTGGACGACCCTTCCCGGCGCACCGCAATTTTTGACTTGGCCGGCCGGGAACGTTTGGCCAGTGCCATGTCCCTTGAAACGATCAACAACAATAGTGGGAAGATTGGTGGACCGCTGATCGGCGGCGTGCTGATCGCCTCCACCGGATTTGTTGGCTCTTACGCCGCCATATTGGCTCTGGACGCGGTGTCCCTCCTGATGATCTCTCAGCTCAAGCTGCCCCACCGACCGCTGGGCGAGGGCAAGCCGGTGCAAGTGTGGCGGAGTCTCCGGGAAGGACTTGGACACTCCATGAGCAACCGGATGGTGCTGGGCGTCCTCTCCATGTCGCTCATCATGAACTCGTTGGTTTTCCCGATCCAGTACTTCATTCCCGTAATTGCCAGTGACCTCCTGATGGTCGGCCCGACGCTGGGTGGGTTGTTGGGCTCCGCTGAGGGTGTCGGCAATTTCCTTGGCGGGATAATCTTGGCGGTCCGGCGGAATATCGGCCATTACGGGCGAGTATTCGCCATCGGGGCGCTGTTGGTGGCGGTAATGGTGACTCTGGTGGCCTGGTCTCCGTGGTTTGCTGTTTCTTTCTCCCTACTGTTGTTGGGCGGGCTGGGGCAGGCGGGGTTCAGCACCATGCAAAGCACCATATTGCTGTTGGAGTCGGCGCCGGCGATGCGGGGTCGGACCATGGGAGCACAAGGTGTAGTCAACGGCATGGGCCACTTGGTCGGCGGGACCGAGATTGGGGCAATCGCCAGCGCTTTCGGCATTAGCATTGCCATCGGCCTAAACGCCGGGGCCGGGATATTGCTGATTTTGCTGGTGATGGTCCTGACACCTCTGGTTAAGCGTCATGCGGGTGGCACAGACGACCCACGAGCTCATTCGGGGGAACATGCCGCACTTACATCTGAACCTGAATCGGATGATTAAGGACCGGGACTAGGCGACTATACGGATATCGGGTGATTAACTAAACCGCGCAACCATGTTGTCATCGGTCAATACGGCGACATAATCAGTCAGAATAATGGTCTAGATGAGTTGACTCATACCTCAATTCTCTTCGTTTCGAACGCAACATACTAGCAACTGCGTTACACCCCGACGTGAGTCGGAAATTGATGCCGTCGAAAAGAAGCCCGCGGTTACCATCCGGCCCAAGCCAGCTTTCCAGCCGGTCTTTGAAGTAGCCACCACCTGCGAAGGGAGTGGAATGGGCCTAGTAAACCGGGGGCCCAGATTCAAACAATCAGGGCAGATATTCTCACAGCGATAGCTGTAATTTAGAGCCCGCAAGAAGTGAAAACTTGATCAGACGTGGGTAGATCTCAGATCGATTTGGGGGGCGCTAAGAAATCTCTTGAATCGTCGATTTGAAGCACCGTGGTTGAGATGTCCCTACTCGAACACAGTCTCTAGTTTGGCAGCCTGGTCGAAGAAATACTGGAGACTCTCATTGACCCGAAAAAAGATGTCTCCGCGCAATTGGTCTCCCGTGGCGTTCTGTGCGAGGCCGTCGTTCGCGGTCAGGTCAAGGGTGTTCAACGTATGCCGGCGGTCAGCTCCGCCGTTGGCCTTGGTGTTCTCTACCAACTCTCGCCAATCGGCCTCGCTCAACTCCAAGTAGAAATCCAGGTCGTCCAGGTCGGCTTCGCTGCCATCCCTGACCTCGGTACATTCGAATGCCTCGAAGACGACCACAAAGACCCTGGAGCCTACCTTCACTCCCATCGCCGCGTCGATAGACCCCAACCTGCGGAATTCAGGGTCCACATTCACCAGCTGCTGAAGGGCCTGGAACCATTCAACCGATGGAAACACAAGTGTGCCTGCGGCGGAACTCATAGTCTTCTCCTAATATTTTCGGATATCGGCGAGGATTCCAATTCCCCTGGCGCTGGTATAGCGTTCGTTAGCCCTGCGTGGATCTAGACGCGGTACACTGCTAATCCTTGAAGTAGGGGTCTCCCTGCTCTTTAGCCTGGCTAAAAGGGACCATTTTACGAACATAATGATCGGGATTGGTGTCGCTGGGGGCTTTGGCCAACGCCTGGTCGACCATCTTGCCGTATCTGGGGTCTAATTGGGCAAATTTATCTGCTTCCGACCGGATATGGGTAACATTGGACATGATTCGCTGAATATCCGGACTTTGGCAGTGCTTGCAGCCCGATATGGGAACCGCACCGTAGGTCTTAAGGTAGTAGGAACTAACCTCACTGCATTGCTGACAACGGTATTCGTAGATCGGCACGTCAAACCCTACGCAGTAGTGCCGGATTCCTGGACCGAGTCCTGATTGACGTAGGTCAACAATCCTGGCGCCAGGCTGTCCACCGTTTTGTCGATACCTACCCATCTCATCCGGGTCATGTAATCAGAGACGTAGCGACGTTGTAATTCTCGAACCACATCCATGCCGGATGAGATATTTTCCAGGCCGCCACCGAATATGATCGCAAGAGCTTCCCACAGTACGGAGTCGCTCATCTCGGTAGCCAAGTCTTGCTCCACGCCGCTCATCATTCGCAGCAACCCGGTAGCATAGTCTCTGCCATTCTCAGAGATGGCATATTTCACGTGGGCCATTCCATAGGCCAGATGCCGGGCCTTATCCTGGACGCTCCTCCGGAAGATTATCTTCTCGGCCGGATTCGACGCGTAGGCCTCGCCGTACCGGTAGAGCATGAGAGTGAACGGCCCCCGGAGCAGGTACATCAAGACAGCGGTTTCGGTCCAACCTGCCCGGCTCTCGATGATCCGCCGGTTGATGAGACCGGGGCTTTCCAGACCCAGGGTGCCCCCGTTGGCCAGAGCTCGCGTGCGGAAGACGTCGTGATGCCTGGCCGTATCGTATAGCTCACTAGCCAGGAACGTCTTGACTTCATAATAGGCGTAATTCATCCGCCCGATCCATTGGCCGATGGAGTCAGTCTCCACGCTAGCCTGCTGGGCCAACTCGGTGCATAGCTGGCCCATGGACAGTTCCATCTCTCGGGGAAGCGGCTCGATGGTATCCCATGGAACATCCAGATGGGCCATCCACCGGCGTTGGATCGCTTCTTCGTACAATCCAGCGGCGTTGTCAGCCCAGATATCCACCTTCTTGCTGAGGGGATAGAACTCCAACCTAGGGACCCCGGATACATGAAACGCCCCCCGGGGCATCCGCGTCATCTCCTCACTGCGGTCTGGAATCTTGCCATAGGAATTTATCGCGATGCCTTCCAGCGTTAAGCCTTTCTTGCCAGGCAGGGCTTTGGTTCCCCACTCTGGAGTGTCCTTCATCCAATCGAAGGTCCTGGCTTCTCCGGTCGCCTCGGACTCCGGCTCATCGCCTGTCGCGGCGTTTTCATCACCGGTTGGTTCGGCTGGTCCGTTGTTCGGTTTGGGGGTCGACGCCATACTCTGGCCTCTAGAGATCGACTGAGTTAATGCCACTGGTTGGCGGAAAAAAGAAGGCCTCTACCAACATCGGGTAGAGGCCTCAGTTCGTTCTACTATGTCACTTAGGCCGGGTCTGGGTTATAGGTCTCCAGCAATGCCGGATGCACCCTTCCGTTGGTAATGCGGTCGTCTAGGCCGGCAGACTTCAGACGCTGAAAGTACTCCTTCACCTGCTTCTGACGTACGGCCATGAGGATTTTCTGACCTTCATCGGTCTTGTCTTTGCCCCCACCTAACAGAACGGCCAAAGCTTCGCTTGTCAACATGTTCCTAGCGGCAGGGTTCTCTCCCCCGGCGCCCGAGGACTGGCGGTTCTCAGCTTCGTCCAAGTACGAGTGCATCTCTTCCAAGCGCTCCGGGCTGCACTCCTTCATATACCGTGCATGAAGTACCCCGATAGCCACGTGCCTGGCCTCGTCCTGAGCGCACCGCCTGTAGATTGTTTTTTCGGCCTCGTTGTAGGCCATCAACTCGCCAAGCCGGAATAGGGTAAGTACATTCCCTTCACCCACAATATGCAACCGGGTCGACAATTCCGTGTATTCCCGGGCACTGTCGGTGCTGCCGCCGACAACGTCGGTCACGCTGTCGATCATTCGCATCAGACCACCGCCGTTGGCCAAGGCTCGCTTACGGAAAACCTCTAGGTGGCGGGACTCATCCATTACCTGCCCAAGCAGCGCCATCCGAACTTCTTGGTAGTCAGGCGACATGGTGGCGATGAACCGGCCAGGAACATCTGCAGCTACAAACTCTACCTGGGCGAAGAACGTGGCCAACTGGCACTCTGCAGCTTCGATGTCATCCGGCAGTTCTTCCAGAGTGTCCCAGGGAATGTCCGTGGCAGAACTCCACTGACGGCTGACAAACTCTTCATATAGCTTCCGAAGGTTATATCCCCAAACCTCTTTCTTGGTGCGGAACGGGTAAGCGCCGTATTGAGCTACCCCCGGGCGCGGGATAGACCCCGCAACTCGGCCTGTGAGGTTGTCTGAAACGTCTTCAACCTCGGCCCCAACAACGTTCTCTTCCAACTGGTTCAACCAGCTAAGGTCAAACCCCGCTTCCTTAGCTCGCTCCCAATACGTTTGGTGCTGTGCCACAGTCGCCATACTATCAGCCTCCGCGGTGGGTGCATGAATGTTCTGGTTCCGAGCATATTATAGCCGTCGTGGTGACTGGATGCTACCCGTTGAAGCTTGAGACTTCAACGCTGGAAGGCCGATAAGAAGAAGGTGAGGGTTTTGATTCCACACGGGCCGCCACTCCCTTTTAGACCATCATCCAGATTATAACCGGGTTGTCTTCACGAAAGCTCGCCGGATTACGAAACTTCAGAGAATGAACTATCTGTTGCGTTGCCTATGGCACAAGAACACCCGGTGGAGACAGAGGAGAGTGCGTGCTAACTATTTGCAAACACTATCGATTGTCCGCCTCCATGGTACATGACTAATCAATATGAGATGACCTAAATAGCATCCGGGTTGATTCGAGGTTCAAATCTGGGTGGCAAGCCGAGTTCCATCGATACTAGGTCTCGGCTACTGTCCAGGAACCCGCTGATTTTAATGGTTGGAGCTTCTGTTAAGTATTCGAAATTCTCGCCATCAATTCGGAACGGTCGGTCGTGACCCGGGTATATGGTGTCTGCGGTTTCAGAAATTTTCTTGAGGCTAGCTTGGGCTTGTTCCACGCTCCAGAATACGAACGCAGGCATACCGCGACTTAAGGCTCCTGCATCTGATATTGCATCACCACCAAGGCAGACCAGGCCGCCAGAAGTCTCGACAAGAACACTTTGGTGTCCTGCGGTATGGCCGGGCGTATCAAACGTTCCCAGCCCTTTCTCCAATTCGGTTTCACCTGAGACCTCTTTGACCGTGTGCGTTGATAATGTGTCAGCGAAGTATTTGGCAGTCGCGTAATCATTAGCCTTCGGGTTCCGGCTGTACTCTAATTCCCGGTTGGAAATCACAATTTCCGCGTTGGGGAATAAATCGGTGTTTTGGGAATGGTCCCAATGGGCATGGGTCAGTATCACTCTTCCGATTTCCTCAGGAGAAATCCCATAGGTTTGCAGAGTCTCAACTAGCATCGTCCGTCGTCCGAAGTGTCCTACGTCCACCACTGTCAGTTTTTCTCCGCGGACTAGCGTTACAGTGCAAAGACCTAAAGTTCCTTGATCAGTGTTGATGCTAAAACCGGGTAAAAGAATTTCTATCTCTGGCATATAGATTCATCCTTGCGATTACCTACTAGCGACTTGCCGACCTGGCCCCGATGTTTGTAGCACAGGCTATGTTAGTCCGGCAAGCACCGGAACAGGCATTTGAGGTAGTATTGCCTCTGAAGTGGGCGCATGTGACTCTCGGGCCTGAAGCGAATCCCGCCTACGTCGCATTTCTCCTAGCTAACGACGACACCAAGTACCGCAATGTGGCTCCTGACACGTGCGAGCCGGAGCATCCCACGGGTGTAAATCCGGTGGAACAAGGGGAATCGAACACTGAAAGCACGTTGGCTATTGAGTCAGGGGCCCCATGCGATGCCAAAAACTCTGAAAATAACCTTACACCGCGGAGCTCCGCTACACTTAAGCCATCCGGACTGTGGAACACTGCGATGGCAGAAATACCGTCCATTGCCGGGTACTTAGCCCTCTGCAAAGCAAGCGCCTCGACAGACTCAACGCCAACTGACAAAAATTCTTCCTGTTCATTGGTGGTCACGTCGGAGATCGATGGCGCAAATTCGACCAATAGCACAATTAAAATGAACCAAACAAGAACGGTTGCTACAGCATTCCTCTGGCTACCACATAATTTGACAACCAAACCAGTCATCGAATTGCTTATCCTCTACTGGGATGGGCTCCGTATACGTAACCCATGAGATTCATGTCGCGCCGACGCGACAAAACGATCCGTGTGACATATCTGATGATCGGTCGCCTTAAAGAGGAAATCCAAAAGTCAGAACGATGCCAACCCTATGAGCTAGCGTTGCTGTGGTGTCCGAGGTCAGTCGCCGCATGAGAGGAATGTTCTATGGCTGGAAACTAGCTGGGCTTGCTTTGCTGGTGATTGGCCTGGCCAGCGGACCTGTATGGAGCGGAGTCGGTTTATGGGTCAAAGCACTAGAGATGCATTTTGGCTGGAGCAGGGCGCAGCTAACGGGTGCATTTTCTCTCGCCCAGCTGGAAGGCAGCATCCTTGGACCCTTCCTGGGCTACCTCATCGATCGATTGGGCCCCCGGCGGATGGTGCTTATTGGGCTAGTGATCACCGGTCTCGGATTTGTTTTGTTCAGCCAGACCAATAATTTGCTGACATTTTATGTTTCCTATTCACTGATCATGCTGGGCACGGCAGCAGGAACTTGGCTGCCACTCATGACAGTGGTCAACAGGTGGTTCATCCGGAAACGTGGTTTGGCAATGGCGGTAGCCGCAGAGGGGTCTCCGTTAGGTGGCCTATTGTTGTTACCGATACTAGCATGGGCTATCACTCCGAGTCACTTTGGTTGGAGTACGACAGCCTTGTGGATAGGAATAGTTTTTTTGGCCCTCGCCTTTCCGATAACCCGGTTCATTCGTGAACGGCCCGAAGACTATGCTGAACTCCCCGATGGTGACCCATCACCAAGTACTCTGATGAGCCAACTCGACATTGGCAGGAGTTCTTCGCAAGATGTCGGCGCTAGAGATCAACCTGACTTCACAGCAAGTCAAGCAATTCGTACCAGTGCTTTTTGGTTAATTACTTTCGGCCATGCCTTCTCCAGCCTTCTTTTTGCGACATTGACCGTGCATTTAGTACCGATGCTTACAGACCACGGGATGTCTTTGCAGTCTTCAGCTTACGTGTTTTCAGTAATGATGGGAGTTGCGGCAGCTTTTCAGTTGATAGGTGGCTATATAGGTGACCGGATAGAAACTAGAGTGGCCGTCGCGGCTTTCGGCTTCATCCAAGCCGCCGGTTTTACTGTAGCGGTGTTTGCCCAAAGTATGCCGATGGCTATTCTGTTTGCCGTATTATTCGGTGCGGGTTTTGGCGGCCGTAATCCGTTAACTGTAGCTATTCGAGCTGAGTATTTTGGACCAAACGCCTTCGCAACAATCACTGGTCTTTCCAGTACGCCAATGTATTTGTTCATGTTAGGGGCACCTCTGTTCGCAGCGTTTATCTTTGACACGCAAGGTAGCTACATGATTGCTTGGCTGATATTGGGTGGCTTGGGAACCATGAGTGGGGTTCTCTTCTTGTTGGCCAAGAAACCGCTATCGCCATTTTTTGCCAAGCACTGAAGATACCAAAAGCTTCATCACTTGAAAGGGCTTTCCTTGTTTCAGCTACACCCTACATCGGGAAGTCACCCAGGTGGGGTACTTGCGACGGTGGGGTGTGCTCGGAAAGTACGCTGGAATGTCTAGGTCTGGCGCTGATGGTCTTTGGGTCGATGTCCTATTTCAACCTAAGTGAAGCATGGGTATGTCGCAGACCATAGAATCTTTTTCCGCATATAGCCGCCCTCTTGCAGGCGTCCCAGAATTCATGAGACACCGTGCTAAATGGAGTAGGTCTTCAGGTTCACCGGGGATACGGTGACCCTATGCTACTATGCTCGAATGACTCCCTCCCGCGCCCAAGACAGCCTACCTACTATGGTCCTCATAGTGCTATCCGCTTGCTTCTTCTTAGTGATGGCTGTCTCTTTGATGATGGGGCCATTGCTGGTCGATCTGGCAGATGAATTCGATACGTCTCTGGCTGTGGCAGGTCAGTTCGCATCCGCGAATTTCATAGGCTGGGCAATCATCGCACCACTTGTTGGTCCGATATCGGATTCCTACGGAAGACGACCCATAGCCCTTACAGGGCTTGGACTCATCACTCTGGGTCTAATGGTATCTGCCGTATCGGTGAATTACGAGATGATGTTCGCCTTCCGCATCGTAACAGGCTTAGGGTCAGGGATGCTTCCGCCCAACAGCGGAGGAGTCGTAGCTGATCTGGTGCCGCCAAGAAACCGCGGCAAATACTTCGGAAGGCTAATCGGCACCGGCATCATCGGCGCTGCGTTGGGTGCTCCCGCGGCAGCCGTGTTAGTGCAAATGGGTGGATGGCAAGGATCATTTTTCGCCTTCGGAATATTGGCTGCCGTCGTCTGGATACTGGCGTGGAAATGGTACCCCGGAACCCGGTCGCGTAGCAGTGATTCGATAAGCCTGATCGGGCGTTACAAACAGGTAACTTCCAAACCCACCTTGTGGTTTCTATTCTCAACCAATGTGGCCCAGCGCATGGTGTACTTCGCTATGTTTAGTTACCTAGCAGCCTATCTCACGGAGGAATATGGACTGAGCACCGAGGAAACTGTTCTGCCCTTGGTGTTGGTCGGGATAGGCGCTATCGCCGGTGCGTTCGCCGGAGGAATAGTGGCCGGGCGCCCCAGCCGGCTTGGCACAACTATGTTCTGTTTCTTGGGAGGAGGTATTGCTTCGGTCATACTGTTCTCTGCAGGGTTATCCGAGTGGCTCGTGATAGCGTTGGCCTTGGGTGTCGCTTGTTTTTTCAGCGTTAGCTGGCCAATTCTGACCACCAGATTGACCGAACTCGCGGAGTCGTCAACTGCGACAGCTCTCGGATTCTGGGCCACTAGCAATCAACTGGGGGCGATTGGAGGCTCTGCAATCGGAGGACTGGCACTGGGCCTCGGCGGATTTTCCATGGTTGGAGTAGTGTGTTTGCTAGCGGCCATCGCAGCCGCGGCTATCCTGGGCCTAAAAGTACCTGAATCCCCGGATTTCACTAGATAAATTCAGGCTGGCCAGTACACTCGTAAGGATTGATCTCGATTCCCTCGACTTTTTGAACCCCGGTGGTTTAGTCTGCGCTTACACACGGGGACGCTAAACATTTCACTTGCTAACTTTAGGTGCCCGTAAGAAGAAACTCGATCGCAAGTACGCTTGGCATGACACCCCACCCGATACATACCAAGACATCTATGAATTCCTTGAGGAGGCAATCAATCATGAAGTACGACCATATAGTCGTTGGTGGAGGGACCGCCGGTTGTATCGTGGCCACCAGATTATCTGAAGACCCAGCCCGTTCGGTCTTGTTGCTAGAAGCGGGACCAGAATACCCGGACTTTGAACAATTACCAGACTCGTTGAAATACGGTTGGGGCATGCTAAACCTCGAGGCTAGGAAATCGGGCGGCCCATTCAACTGGTCGTTCACCGGTACGGCCACCCCTCACCAACCGGAGCCGATGCCGGTGCCGCGGGGAAAGGCCATGGGCGGCACGAGTGCAATCAACGGTCAGACTTTTATCCGTGGTGCTCCTGAGGATTTCGACACTTGGGCGTCTTGGGGTAATGACGAATGGTCATATGTACATTGCCTGCCATACTTCCGGAAGCTCGAAAGAGACGAAGATTATTCCGGAGATTTCCACGGCACAGAGGGACCTGTACCGGTCCGGCGTCACCATCGGGGAACCTGGCCCCCCGCCCAGGAGGCGTTCTATCAAGCGTGCATCGCAGCCGGCTACCCAGATAATCCTGACGTCCACGAGCCTGACTCCACTGGCGTCAGCCTCCGGGCCGAGAACAACATTGACGGGATACGAATGAGCATGGCACTCGCCTATCTCGACCCCAGTCGCCACCGCATCAACTTGACCGTTAAGGCTGGGGTTCAGGCGTTGAAGGTCATCTTCTCCGGCAACCGGGCCACGGGACTGGAGGTGGAGAGCGGTGGCGAGCGTTTCATCGTAGAAGGAGACGAGATTATCTTGTGCGCTGGAGCGATAGGTTCACCTCAAATATTGATGCTTTCAGGCGTCGGCCCTGCCGATCATCTGGCGGAGATTGGCATACCGGTGGTGGCCAACCGCCCCGGTGTTGGGCAAAATATGCGTGATCACCCAAACGTAACTGTGAAGTTCACGGTGAAAGAAGGGCTCTACGACGACCCAAACGGGATGAGAGCGCTTCGCCTCAGGTTCAGTGCCACCGGCTCCAAAACTCCCAACGACATGATCCTTTCACCAGCCTCAATGAACACTGTTATCAAGGAGGGCGACAACCCAAGTCATACCATCAATTGTGGGCTGTACCTGGCGATAGGAAAGGGTGAACTTCGACTAACTTCGGCTGACCCTCGGAAACAGCCCCGCATGGACTACCATTACCTTGAGGACACTTGGGACCGGGAGCGTCTGCGGGAAGCGGTCCGAAAGTGCGTCGACCTTTTGAAAGGCCCGGCGTATTTCGGGATCATTGAAGAACGGACCGCTCCTCTTGACTCCGACCTGGTTTCGGACCAGTCCCTGGACGACTGGCTACTCAGAAATGTGAGTTCTTCTTTCCACATTTCTGGTACCTGCAAGATGGGACCGGATACCGACGGGGGAGCTGTGGTCGACCAGCATCTGAATGTGCGCGGAGTGGAAGGACTAAGAGTGGTAGACGCTTCGGTTATGCCCGACGTGGTCCGTGCCAACACCAACGTCACTACGATGATGATTGCCGAACGCGCCGCAGATTTTATCCGGGAAGGTCGATAGGCTGTCGGCATCTATCGAAAATCAATCGTTCGGAGTGTCAATCCTCGACGCCAAATAACCTAGCGCAATTGTCCCAAATGGATTTCCGTCTGCCTTGATCTGAAAGTGGCATCGGCCAGTTCGTCCTCCGTGTCGGATATGACATGGGAGTACAGCTCGAGCGTGCTAGCCATTTAGGGCTGCTGCCATTTTTTGCGAATCGTCAAATACATCGAATTCTGTTTCCAACCCATCTTTTACGACGAAACAATGCATCGACTCGGAATCTAAATTGTCCGCTGTGTAATGTACCCTGACATGAACCCTGTCGTCTTCGGCAGTTACGTTCAGGATATCTAAATTGAAATTCGGGAATTTGACTGGTATCTGCGCTAAGAAGTTAGCCAAAAAATCATCAAATCCGTGGTATTCCCCCGATAGTTCATGGTTTCCATTGACCTTAATTAACGCATCCTTATGAAAAATCTTCCCGAGACCTTCCATGTCGCCGTCAGCAAAACATTGGTATCCGCCCAAAACTATTTCTTTAGGTGTCATCAGGCCCTCTCTTTAATTTACTGAATGTTTCATCTAAGAGCATTGACGCTTTAACATAGCTAAACACACTCAAGAAGATATTGTCTAATCGGTTTCCGTCCCCCGAATTTGGGAGAAAATCTGTGCACTTCCTAGCACATATGACCAGGTTACAGGCTCGATTGTGCCACTTATGCTCAATTACAATTAGGCACGGCGACACACTTGAAAACCGTTATAACGGCAAGTCTATCGTGGGTTTGAATCCCACTACCTCCGCCAAAATAGGCGCAAAATGACCCCCAGACCGAAATCTAGGGGTCGTTTTGTCCGTTATTAGCCGCTATGGACAATCAATGGACCCAAGGGTTCTTGAAAGTTGAACTACCGCTTCAGAATGTTAGCCACCGCCCTCGCCAACTCGTGCTGCATATTCGGCAGGATGTGGGAATACAGGCCGAGGGTGATGGTGATACTGGAGTGGCCCAAGGCTTCTAACACAATCTCCGGGTAAATGTTCTTCTTTAACGCCAGGGTAGCGAAGGCACTGGGCACCTTTGGTGCAACGGTTGAGCCCAGAAGATTATCGACGACGACGTAAAGGACGATAAATCTACCGGGGAACGTGGTTAACCGGGCGGTTCCATCAGGCTTGCTGTTCGGTTGGTTAATCACCAACGGGTCACTGTTGGGGCCTACTTTCTTGAAACTTACAAGAATATGGCTCATCATTTTGCAAATTTCGAGGTGTTGTAGCAAGATGGGGATGGGTTCAAGCCCGTCCAACTGAGGCATTGGACCATATTCGAGATTGAGGTTGTAGAAGGACAGTATGATGTTTCGCGGCAAGTCCAGGCATAACTGGTTTAATAAGGAGGGTTACTTGTGGCTGATACACCTTTGTTCCCGGTGACTACCGTTGGCAGTTGGCCGAGGTCGACGTCGCTTATCCGGGCATTAAGAGCCAAGCAAAACGGCGAGATGTCAGATAGCGAATTTAATCGCTTAGCGGATCAAGAAGTCATTTCATGTATCCGGTCACAGGAAGAAGCTGGCGTAGATATTGTGACGGACGGTGAACAACGGCGAGATAATTTCTATTCTTATGTGGTAGACAAGCTCGCGGGTATGCAATTAATGAAGGTCTCGGACCTATTAGACTATGCGAACGACCGGGCAAGGATGGAAGAAGTCTTACGAGCCTTGGACGTGCCTGCTTTCGCGATAAAGAGTCCCATTGTGGTCGATAAACTCGGGAAAAAAGAAGGTCTGTCACTCGACGAATTGGCATTCATGAAAGAACATACTGACAGGCAGATTAAGATACCGATTCCAGGTCCGTACATGCTCACACGTTCTAGTTGGTTCGAAGGTCTATCCGATAAGGTCTACGAATCTGCGGAAGAATTGAGCAAAGACGTGGTGACCATTCTCAGAGAAGAAGTGCTTGCCCTTCGAGACATGGGCTGTGATTTCATTCAATTTGACGAGCCGATTCTGAGTCAGACTGTATTTGGAGAAGAATCAACCGAAACGTTTATGTGCGCCGCTCTACCGCAAAGAAGGGATCCGACAGAAGAACTAGAGTTTGCGGTGAGATTAATGAACGAAACCATGGAGGGTATATCTGGAGTCAGGACTGGAGTTCATGTATGCCGAGGGAACTGGAGCCGAAAAGAGGACGTATTGTTGGTGGGTAATTATGGCCCTATGTTACCCCACTTGATGCAGATGAACATCGATCAACTGGTATTAGAGTGCGCTACTCCCCGTGCTGGCGAGATGGAAGTTTTCAAGGAATACGCTAACGAAAAAGAAATCGGCCTAGGTGTCGTCAATCCCAGGACTGATGAAATCGAGCCCGCAGAAGACATCGTTGCGAGGGTACGAGATATACTGCAATATTTCAGCCCCGACAAAGTGTATTTGAACCCCGATTGTGGGTTTGGTACTTTCGCCGAGCGTAATGTTAATACTCCTGAAATCGCAGAAAAGAAGCTTCAAGCCATGTCTGCAGCGGCCGTCATACTACGAGCCGAATTCGGATAATACTTGACCGGTTCACTCACGGTCGATGGCAAAACAATTCATAGGGAGGATACTATGGCTCAGGAAGAAAACCTCAATGGCTTACCCAAAGAGAAGCTTATTGAAGTTCTAGAATCGTTCAGAGATCCAGAGGTGTTCAACGCCGTTACTGGACCGTGGAAATCCAGAGTAGTGTGGCAGGGGGGAATGAGAGCTAAAGCCTACATGCGAAATCACGTTGCCGAAATGGATGAACCCGGTGACCTGACGGCAACCGATGTAGCTGCGAGCGCTCACGAGCAACTGTTATCAGCCATGGGTAGTTGTATAACCGTCGGCTACATCGTCAACGCTACCAAACGTGGTGTCAGGGTTCACGATTTGGAAATAGCGGTAGACGGTTATTTCGATAATATCCGAAAGTGGGCAGGTGTAGAAGAAGAAGGAAATCCGGGATACGGCAGAATCAGCGCAAAGGCCTTCGTCCGAGCTGATGCGGATGAAGAAACACTACGAGACATCTTTCGACTTGCTGTAGAGGGCTCCCCGGTTACCCAGACAGTCCGGCATGCCAACGAAGTTTCAACAGAGCTAGAGGTTATCGGTTAGCGGACTCTGGCCTACTTGGCGTTGAGGAATCGAATGTTCCTACCGACGCTTTGTGAAACATATTCTGTAATCATTCGCAAACAGCTCTATCGTTTTCAAGTCGATTCTTACGATTAGAGGCACGGACCGGCACAGATTCTTTATCCGATTTGCCGATCGCTACACAGGCTCGGAAATTCCAATGGTTATTTGAACTAGTGATACATACGGGACAGAGGTATAGATGACAACATATGTCTCGGCCGATTGGGTTGCCTCGTGTATAAGTGATCCCAACTTCCTGATCATAGACACCCGCTACTCTATGCGGCATTTGATGGGACACCTGCAACATGCAGTAAATGTGCCGCCCCCTAAGCTACGCAACCCGCAGGGCGAATTGCTTTCGCCAAACGAACTCTCAGACTTATTCGGGGCTGCTGGGTTGGGTGATTTTATTACACCCATCTTGTATGACGGTTACGACGGAAGGAATTCCGCGTTTGTTGCATGGATTTTGGAGTATTTGGGCCGAAATGATACCCACATAATGGATATAGTTTACGATGAATGGAAGGCACAAGACAGAGAGGTTTTCTATCGGCCAGTGCCTAGGACAGAAAGGCAGTTCACGTCTCACATAAACCCCGCTGTTAGAGCTAGCCTCGAATACGTTTCCCATACCGAGGGTTTAACGTTAGTTGACACACGTAGTCTTGAAGAATTTGAAGGGCGAAGTGATGCTGACCAAATCCCTGGACATATTCCGGGCGCAATCAACGTTGTTTGGCAGGCCTTAGTAGGTCGAGATGGCAAATTGCTCTGTGGTGAAGATGAAGCACGCCGAATAATTGAAGAAGCCAAAATCGATGGTTCTAATACTATTGTGACCTATTGCAAAGTTGGGGCTCGGGCCGCGGTCGGATATCAGATGCTTAAGCAACTGGGTTTTGACGTCAAATTATTTGATGGCTCTTATTCTGAATGGGAGAAGAGCGGACTACCGGTAAAAAATCCTAGCGGTGGAGGTGATCCCGCGTCGGTTCGACTCTGACCTTCGGCATAACTCATTCTAGGCCCGAAAAGGTTCGTGACCATTCGATCCAAAACAAAGCCCCCTACCATTACAGTTGGGGGGCTTTCTTATTGGCTGAAATCAGTCGATTTCGTGCCTAACACTGTCTGGCGAGAGTGCGAGGTAGTCGAACCTACCTACCCCGCTCGTCACGAGGCTTAACGGATTTGAAATTGGAACACGATTGTCCAATCCTGCCATTTCCTGTTGTATTCTATCCTGTTCCGATTCTGCACCCAGACGAAATCCTTAAGTAGGTTCCGTCTATACCACCGAATCTTAAAGGTTCAGACCGGCCCTAAAGTCCCTGCAAACACCTGCCTTGCAAGGGCGGATTTAGAGCTTAAGCTCAACAAAATGTAAACCCGCTCACCAAAAAGATAATCGTGCCAGGGTCTGACTTTTTTATATTAGAGAACCATGTTGATAGCAAAGACGTTAAAGAATAAGAATATAGAGCCAAAGATCCCATAGACGAAGCCTGGGGGGCCACCGTCGCCACAGCCAGCACCGAACAGATAAATTCCAATCACCACCCAGGGCATGATTCCTGCGAATGTTCCGAACCAAAAAGGTGTCCAGTTAACATCTTTGTCGGAAGGTCCCTACCAACCGTAAACACTCCAACGTACTACAGCGCATCATGGACTACCTAAAAAAGTACCTGGATAGCCACGACAAGCGCGAAATGGTTGAAGTGATTGACCAGTATCGCCAAGAATTCTTACCCCTGGTAGTACCGATTACTCTGTTGCGACATCACTTAAACAGACATCCAGTTCCAGAATTGGTCAAGCAGCAGACTTATCTGAAGCCATATCCCAGGGAGCTCATGTTGCGAAACCACGTTTAATTCCGAGACTGAGCCCTATGACAGCCTTGGCTAGCACAAATGCCAACACGGCCAGATTGCGCTAGAATAGCCAAGTAATTTCGGAAATACTCTTTCAAGGCTGTTGGACCGTACCGGGATCAATGCCGCGAAAGGACCACAAGGAGACATCATGGACTTTGGGTTATTCGATACCTGGAATGCCTTGTACGCCGGCGGCACGATGCCTTGGGACCCCAAATACGAAAACGGGGAGATGCTCGAATCTGAGGCTTACACCAAGAACTTCGAACAGGTCGATGCGGTCGAAGCCATGGGCTGGGATTACATCTGGCTCGGCGGAGGCCACTTTTCCAAACAGGCCAGCATGGACCCTCAGGTACTTATGTTGGCTGCGGTGATTGCTGCCCGCACCAAGAACATCAAGATCGGTTCTTCCATCCACCGGCCTTTGATGAAGCTCGCCGGTGAAGAGTTATCGGAAAGAGCGCTTCCCCATGAACGGTACGCGTTCGACAACCTGATGTTGGATGACCCCTTCCAGACCGCTGAACAGGTCTCGATAGTCGATCAGGTCAGCCAGGGCCGTTTCATATACGGCGCGGGAGCGCGGTCTCGCGGTTCAGACGAGCGCCGTGATTACTTCTTTGAGTTCCTGGAAGTCATGAAACAGCTCTGGACGGAGGACCACTTCTCCGGGTTCGAAGGTAAGTACTACAACTACCCCGCGTTCTACGAGCCATATCTCTCTATCCCAAAGCCCTACCAGAAGCCCTATCCCGAGATGCTGCTGCCCGTGGATAGCCAGGAGAGCTTCGTTCCCATGGGAAAGATGGGTTATAAGATAGCCATCGGCGCTGGAAGTTCCACCCACAATCTCCGGGGAACCACGGTCCTGCTAGAAGACGTGAAGAGCTATCGGAAAGCCTGGAAAGATGCCGGGCACCCAGGCGAGCCGACTACCGTGGTCCGCATACCGACGCTACTGGCCGACACCTCAGAGCAAGCCGAAGAACAGAGCGAAGAGCTGATGAAGCTGGCCAGGCTGTATTTCTCTGGGCGAATGGGCATAGGAAGCACCGACGCAGGCTCGGCTAGCCCTGAAACAACCCAGGAAGTGAACCTGTTTGGAACAGCGGAAGAGGTAGTGGACAAGATCCATGTACTGCGAGAGCAATACGGCACCGATGAGATCATGTTCGAGGTCAACTGGACCTCATCCGTCCCGCGCGAGGTGGTCACGAAGACCATGCAGATACTCACAGACAAGGTGATTCCAGAGTTCAAGTAGTTAGGGAACCCCTCCCAGTATTATCGCTAAAAAGCCCCCTCGTTGGAGGGGGCTTTTTTAAGACCAGGGCCGCCCGAATAGAAGTTCTGGCATAATGGCGGCTCCGGTGGCCCAACTAACAAGCCATCAAGCTCTAAGGCCGCCCGAACTTACACCTGCAAGAGGAGTGAAATATGGCACGCCTATCAGGAAAAACCGCTTTAATCACCGGAGGGGCTGGAGGGATCGGCCAGGCGGCCGCCCGGCTATTCACTGCGGAAGGTGCCCGGGTCGCATTAGTCGACCGCGACGAGGCTGCCCTCCAGGCTGTCGTGCAGTCCATCGGAGAGGAATCAGCCAGTTACATCGTCGCCGACGTTACCCAACCCGAACAAGCCGAAAGCTATGTGGAGACAGCAGTCGACCGTTGGGGCGGCTTCGACATCTACCTAGCGAACGCTGGAATAGAGGGCATAGTCTCCCCGATATCCGACTATCCCCTCGACGTCTTCGAACAGGTCATCGCCGTCAATGTCACCGGAGTCTGGCTGGGGCTTAAATATGTGATTCCAGTCATGCGTGAGCGCGGCGGCGGTAGCATCGTGATCACCTCCTCCACCGCCGGGATCGGCGGAACTGCGGGAATGTCGGCATACACCACCAGCAAGCATGCAGTCATCGGCATGATGCGAACGGCCGCGCTGGAGTGCGCCCCCATGGGCATCCGGGTGAACACCGTGAATCCGGCGCCAATCGAGACCCGGATGATGCGCTCTTTGGAGGAGATGCGGGTCGCGGCAGCGGATGATTCGGAGGTAACTGTGGAGAGGACCAAACAAGCCTATTCTGCACGTATCCCCCTGCAGCGCTATGGGAACCCCGAGGAAGTGGCGAGGCTGATGATGTTCCTTGCTAGCGACGACAGCAGTTATTGCACCGGTGGTGTGTACATGGTCGATGGTGGCCGGTCCGCCGGAAGCCCTTAAAACGCTTGATGGCCGGTGCCTCCTTCCGTGGTTATCATCACTCGGTCGCACGCGGTCACAATCTCACCGACGGGAACTGAGACATGATTTCAACTGACGTCACAGAACACGTGGCCACAACCGGGGACCACCAGACCTTCTACCTGGCGGCAGGACCGGAAGATGGCCCGCTGATTATTTTCGTGCACGGGTGGCCGGAGCTGTCGATCAGTTGGCGGCATCAGCTCCCCTGTTTTGCCGCCATGGGCTTCCGGGCCATCGCGCCAGACATGCGCGGATACGGCCGTTCCACCGTCTACAGCCGGCATGAAGACTATGCCCTGGAATCGATAGTCGCCGATATGATTGGTCTTCAGGACGCTCTAGGCACGGTGAAAACGGTCTGGGTCGGCCATGACTGGGGATCGCCGGTGGTCTGGAGCATTGCCAGCCATCATCCAGAACGGTGTCATGGCGTGGCCAACCTCTCGGTGCCCTACTACACGTTGGAACGGGGGCTGGACGCGATAGTGGGCCTAATCGACCGCGAAGTTTACCCGGAGGACGAGTTTCCGGTGGGACAGTGGGAGTACCAACGCTACTACGAAGAAAACTTCGCCGCCGCCATCGCGCCCTTTAACGCCGACCCAACCAAGGCCATCAAAGCCTTATTCCGCAGCGGTGACCCGGCCGGAATCGGCAAACCCTCGCGCACCGCCTATGTGCGCGCGAACGGAGGCTGGTTCCGGGGCGCAACGGAACCGCCGGACGTCCCGCGCGACCCCGAAGTGATCAGTCAGGCCGACCTCGCCGCTTACGCCGCCTCCCTGACCCGAAACGGATTTTTTGGTCCCAGTTCCTATTACATGAACCACGACGCCAACGCTGCATATGCTGATCGGGCCGTGAACGGCGGCACGTTGGAGATGCCCACCCTATTTATCGCCGCCGAATATGACTTTACCTGCGAGTGCACAAGGTCTAACCTAACTCAACCGATGCGCGATCATTGCTCCAACCTGGCAATCAGCGAAGTGAAGGCCGGACACTGGATCGCCCAGGAAAAACCGGCAGAGGTCAATGCCGCCCTGGCCCATTGGCTGGCCACTTCATTGACCGAAGTATGGCCTAGATAACACTGGATTATCGTCCATTCGCCCGAAAAATTCACAGACAGGGGAGAAATATCATGGAGATCGAGAACAAACTGAAAGCTATGGGACTAGAGTTACCGGCTGCCGGCACGCCTCCCCCCGGCCGGGCTGGAGCAGTGCTGGTTGGGAACCTGCTGTTCGTCGGAGGGCACACTGCCGGGGCGGAACATCGTGGCAAGCTGGGCGCGGATATCTCCGTCGAGCAGGGTTACGAAGGCGCCCGGGGCGCTGTCCTCGCCTGTTTGTCCGACGTAAAAGCCGTGATTGGCGACTTGGACAAGGTAAAGCAGGTAGCCAAGTTGCTCTGCATGGTCAACTGCACCCCGGATTTCGGCCAACAACCCCTTGTTGCCAATGGAGCGACCGACCTGCTCAGCGAGCTTTACGGGGACGCCGGGGCCCATGCCAGGTCCGCCGTGGGCATGAGCGCCCTGCCGAATCAGGCCTGTATCGAGATCGAGATGATTTTGGAGATTGAAGACTAAGGAACCGCATCTAAAGAATTGGCGCCGTTCTTCTGTAGCGGCGCCGAAACAGAATTCGCGCGGGCTCAGTTGGAAAATCCGAGAGATAACAGAAAAACAATCGACATCGGCGTCTGTCTCGGCATAACGGTCAATCGACCTGACACTGCAGAACTCACTGCACCGAACGCGGAAGTTCCGACAGCATCATCCGCCTAACCACGCCGCCCGGAAACCTAACTTTCGATGGGGCGTGATCAGCCAGTTGCGTTGCTGTCGTCCGACAGGCAGCCGGTGTTATCCCTTCTAGCATCGCTCTCCGAGGCCACAAGAAGACTACGGTACTGGCCGTCACTGGTCCAGGCCTCAGCCAAGCCTTCCCGAACCAGGACTTCGTCTATGCTGAAACCATCTTCCGTGTAAACGTAGGCCAGGATACGGCCAAACCGATCGAACAATCTAGGACCATTTTGCAGCCTAACTGAGTCGCCAGCGAGGTCATTCAGTCGGGCGGTGGCCTCTGCAGCGCAACGTTCGCCAGATTCGGGAGCTCTTACACCGAATAAACGTACCCGGCCCTGGCCGGTCTCCAAAGTGTCGCCGTCAATCACCAAAGTGACCGAGGTCTCGGCGCAGTCTCTACAACGGAGTGTGGTTTCAATGGCGTCTGAGTCGTTGCTGCCGATCCATTTCAACACCGCGATGACTACAACCAGGATCCCGAGGCTCAATACCCATAAAAAATGCCTAACATAGTATCCGTTTATGTTGCGGACCAGAAGCAGGATATTGGATAAGACTGTGCGTAGTATTGGGCACATTGTGCCAGAACGGGATGCAGGCCTTACCCACAGTCAAACGGCCTGGGATTGCGTACTCAGTTGAATCTCACATCGAATAATCGGTCTGTTGTGCCAAACGTAGTAGAATCCGTGCCGCTATGGAATTAATAAGCGAGCGAATATCAAGCCTATGAAGACGACGATAGTGATCATGATCGATGGTCTCGACCCGGAGTATCTCGATGTGTGCCCAGCGCCGAGGCTGCAGGAGTTAGCCAAAGCGGGGTCGAGGCTTAGCGTCCGAGGAATTATGCCGTCGGTCACCAACGTAAACAACGTATCGCTAGTCACCGGCAGCTACCCCGAGAGCCACGGCATAACCTCGAATTACTGGTTGGACCATGAGCGCGGTGGTGAGCACTACATGGAGTCGGCGGAATACATCAGGGCTGAGACCATGTTCGAACGAGCCGCCGACCTGGGCCTGCGCTCGCTCTTAGTCACCGCCAAGGACAAACTTCGCCGGCTCCTCAGCAACGGCACAACGGTGAGCGTTTCCTCAGAGCAACCGCCCGACTGGGTAGTGAACGGTGTTGGAGCGCCGCCACAAATCTACTCATTGGAAGTGAACCGTTGGGTGTTAGACGCCGGGCTTTTCATTCTGTCGCAACAAGATTTCGACCTGGTATATCTAACGACCACTGATTATGCGATGCATTCATATGCTCCGGACGAACCGGAATCGGCCCGCCATATCGCCCTGTTAGATGAGGGCATCGGGAAGTTAGTGGACGCTTTACCAGACGCGAATTTTCTGGTTACGGCTGACCACGGTATGTCCACAAAAACCCGCATGCTCCACTTACCAGATAACTTGGCTCAGGCGGGGATCAAAGCACGGGCAATACCGATCATCAAAGACCAATACACGGTGCACCATTCCAACCTTGGCGGGTGCATCTACATCCATCTTGAAGGCCGTTCCGACAATCCTGAGCCTGCTCTTGAGGTCCTTCGGAACGTATATGGAGTCGAAGAAGCATTGTCACGGCAAGAAGCGGCCAGACGCTTCAAGCTGATGCCGGAGCGTATCGGCGACATCATGGCCTTGGGAGCGCATGACGTTGTATTTGGAGACCCGTCGGAAGTGGCATTTCCTCAGAGGCTCCGTAGCCACGGGTCGACCCACGAACTCGACGTTCCCGTGATTGCCTTCGGCGAGGGATTGGACATCGGGGATTTCACCGAAAACAGGAGCCTGGGTCAATACGTCATTGCCCACGTGTTAACTGATCCTTAACTGAAATAGTACAAGCAACAGATCAGCGCTCCTCCCCAGCACGTTGCGTTGAGATTATCTTTTTGGCACGGGCTTTCTGGCCCCTTTCGGCTGGGTCTTATAAAAGTGTTAAACCCTCGCGAAACGATTTCGATTGACAGGGCGTGTAGTCCGCCATAGGATTGCGGCTGACCGCCTTTTGCTATTGCCAAGGAGGAAGCCATGAGCAACGACCCGATCAACCTCTACGACTATGAGGAGAGAGCGAAACTTACCCTACCCCACAATGACTGGGACACCATCGACGCCGGTGCCATGGACATGTTCACTACACGGCGCAATCGGACGGCCTTCGAAGCACTGACCCTGCGCCCCCGCTTTTTGCGGACCGTCGAGGAAAGGAATCTTTCGACCACGGTCTTGGGCGAGAAGATAAGCATGCCGGTTGTGCTAGCACCGGCGGGTAGCCACATGCGGGCGCATCCAGAAGGTGAGGTGGCCACCGCTCGGGGGGCAGGGATGTCCGACACTTTGATGATGTTAAGCACCTCGTCTAACTGCAGCATGGAAGAGGTTTCCCAAGCAGCATCCGGCCCTTTGTGGTTCCAGCTCTACCACCGAGGGTACGAACTGACGGAGATGCTGGTGCACCGGGCCGAGGAAGCCGGATTCAAGGCGATTGTTTTGACTGTAGATACGCCGGTCCCTAGCCCCAAGGAAAGGGATCTGCGCAACAACACGATCAGGACGCACGAGCTAGGGAATTTCCGGGCGATGGACCGGCCCCGAAACGAAATCAGCGGCACCGATGAGACCCCAGGGTGGGACGTTTCCCGTACTGAGCCTCTCACCTGGTCGGAGTTGGACTGGCTAAGGGGTCTGACCCAGCTGCCCTTGGTTCTGAAGGGCATCCGGACCGCCGAGGACGCCCATGTGGCAGTTGAATCTGGTGTCAACGGCATCCAAGTCTCTACCCACGGCGGCCGCCAATTGGACATGACCATGGGAGCTATCGAGATGCTACCGGAGATCGCAGATGCAGTGAAGGGCCAGGCCGAAATCTACCTTGATTCGGGTGTACGCCGAGGTAGTGATGTTATCAAGGCGTTAGCCCTTGGCGCCCGGGCAGTAGCCATCGGGCGGCCTCTTTTCTGGGGTTTGGCCGTGGACGGTGCCAACGGAGTACACGGAGTACTGGAACTGATGCGAGAGGAAGTAGACCGTGCGATGGCTTATTGCGGCCAAGCTTCAGTAGAGGATTTGGATCCGAACCTCATCGGCATACCATCCGACTGGGGTTCCGGTTCACGCATGGCACCGTAAGCGCTGGGTTGAGGAATAGCGGTATAGGCATGGCATTGCAACGCTATGAAACAATAGTGTCTTTCCGTTGCACGTCGGCCTAATCCTGCCGATGATCTATAGCCGATGGCAGCGTCAAAGAGCGGTCTATGGCGTGAGGAAGACACCCGCCTCTATTGCACTATGGGCTGGGCGATGATCCAGAGGCTGATGACCGTGTACACCACCATCAGAGTTAGCATGGGGTACTGGCTATTCAGGACCAAGGCCCGGTTGGCGAACATACGGACAGCAACCCGGTGCGCCAGGTAAACAGCTAGAACATGACCCAATACAATCAGCGCCACGGAGAGGAACCACAGTATCCGTGCATTGATTATGCTGATCTTCAGCGAATAATCGACGGTCCCGAATAAGTCCCATCCCGTGCCGAATGGGTCTGACACCAGTGGGATAATCAACTGCCCCTGGATCAGCAACAATGTTATGAAATGGGCGATGTTGTAGGCCAAAGCGATGGGAATCAGAGAAAAACCAAAAATCCTGGCCATATCCACTGCCCCGATCTGGCCATCAACCGAGCCGGCCATGAGCTTGGCAAAGAACAGATAGACTAAGAAGAAGCCTACTGGTACTAACACAATCCCCAAAGTATCAGCCAAAACCAGACTGTTGAATACCTGGCCTCCTCCCACGCCGAACAGGCCCACCACCCACGTCTGGAACTCCGCCCAGGCCGAGGTGGCGCTGAACCCGTCGAAGGTAACCGTGGCCAACATCAAGACCACCAGAGCCAAAACGTCGTTCGTCACCGGTTCGTTCCGCCCCAGTCCGATGGCAAATGGCCGCAGATTGATCTCCCGGTCGCCGGAACGCTGAAAACACTCGTAGCAGTCTATGCACTCCGCATCCAGGTCCCTGCAATCTGCGCTACAGACCTGGCATGACCCTTGGTCCTTCACCCGGAGTTCCGTGACTGAGAACCGGGCCAACAGGCCGAATACGACCGTGAATGCTTCTCCCTTTCGCAACCACTGATGCCTGCCGAAGACGAGCATTCCCCCCAGAGTGATAACCGAGTAAACCACCACCATGATGGCGATTTGCGTGGGAACGTCGGTCTTGGGATAGGCGTCTTGGATCCAAGTAAACAAGCCGAACAATACCAGCGCAGGCCAAATGCCAAATTTGGCTGGATAGTTCAGACCCAGAGACAGATTTTGGCCGGGTCGCGCGAGCCGGTAAACACCTTCTGCCCAGCCGAACACTATCTTCCACGGGTTGAGCAAAGCCCATATATTCCCCACCAATGCCACGGTGATGGACATGCCAACCCACCAGATGATCCAAACGAAGGTGGGACTGAAGTTGAGCATTGAGCTGGAGTCACCGCCGAACCCGGCCGCAACGATCAGGCCCAACAAGAACACGGACAGAAGCTTGACCGGCAGAAGCGTCACTGAGGATGTCAGGGCTATTCGAGACCAGCGGGTACCAATCAGGTTGAGCCGCCAATATCCCGCTTCTCCGCTGACCTTGACCAATACGCTGATGAAGACGAAAGAAAGTGCCACAGCCAATGCGGCGCCGATGAGGAAAAATCCTAGAGGCACCGGCAGTTCCGTGCGCTCACCGAAGCCGTGGGCGTAGGCCGGCCAGGCCACTAGACTCCCCGCCGCGGCTGCGGCGGGGAGCAAGATTTTTAATATAGACATGTTGGCTACCCATCCAAAGTTTGCAATCAATCGGTTTTCTCAAAGCAGAGAAGGCATTTGAGCGCCTATCTGGGCTGGACCTCTAAGAACCCTACTTCGATCTCCCCTGCTTCATCCTGTTGGTCATGTTCCTCCTCCCCTTCCCTTTCTTCTTCATTGTGCCCATTTTCTTCTTCATTGTGCTCACTTTCATCTTGAGGATGGTAGGTTATTTTGAAGCGGCCTGTGGCTTCGGCGACGAAAAAGAAGTCGGTTTCCGAACTGGCTTCGATGTCCATTTCAATATCATATGTGTGAAGGTGGAACTCGCCTCCTTCGTCGGCCAGTATCTTCAGGGTGACCATGTCACCTTGTATAACCTCGATGGTTTCAGGGTTCATTACCCCGTGGTCGATCCTAACTTCAATGTCCAGCTCTTGGGGATCGCCTCCGCTACACCCTACCCCAGCAATTATTGCGATTAGGCCCACGGCCAGCAAAAGGCCAGTGAGTTTCAGTTTCTTGGTGTTCATCAGAATCTCCATTGATTTGTTCAGTTTTTTCGTTTGCGTTGTTGCATCTGGGACCAGCCCAAGGAGCCAATCGCCACTACTAGCCCTACAATGACAACCACTATCAGTAGGTTAAATCCCCCCGCCTCCGTTACTTGCAGAGGCACAACCAAGGTTGCTTCGCCCAACTCGCTTACGGTCTCCAAGGTTATGGTCCAAGCCCCGAGAGCTGTCAGGGTTATATCAGCGTCAAACACCTGGGGATTCAGCGGGGAGTTGGTCGCCCGGACCGGCCCGGCGGTCATTCCGGATTCAGGGCCGGTAGCCTGGATAATCATCTGGCCGTCACTGATGATTTCCTCACTTTCGGCGGACTGGATGAGTATGCTCAGATGTAGGTTCCCCACCTTCGGGCTGCCCGGCAATACGCCAACCCAAAAGAGGTAAGGTCCCTCTTTAACGTCGTTGACGATGAGGCGGGTCGCCCCATTCGCCGACACCTGTTCCGGCCGCAGCGGTGAGGCCGCGGCCGCAGCTACGAGCAGGATTATTCCAAGCAACGCCCCAATTTTTATTGCCAATTGATCTATTCTCCGCATGACTAAAGTCGGGTTTTCGTCTTGGCACGAAACATATCTCAACGTATAGGTGTAGTACGGCAGACCACGGGTCCGGCCGGGCCGGGCGAGCGTTGGAAAAGACGGAATGGGGCTGGGGCTAAGCCCGGGGAGGTCTCGTGGGAGGAGCTACGTAGGCTTCGTTATACGCGCCATCGTCGGCAATAACCGTGAAGGACGCGGTGTCTAAGCGGTGTATCGGATGGGTTAGGCCATCATTTATGCCGGCCGCGACGAAGGTGGTACCCGATTCGCCGCGTGCGCCATTGGAAGGCTGGTAAAAGATTTCGTCTTGCAGGGTCTGTAGGGTGGTGGACTCACTGTGGGAATGAGGCCGTTCAAAAGGATGTAGCTTCGGATGCCCGGCGCCGGCTGCGGTGTCGGTTAAGAAGAGGTGCGAGTGGCCGTGCTGGCGTTCGGCGTAGTGATGGTCAACCGCCGGCCCCAAAAACGCCACTACGACCGCTGCGGCCAGGGCCAATAACATGCCGCACCAGACCAAGTCTCTGAGATCTAGGTCCCCTACAGGAAGCCTTGTGGAAAATGCCATCGTTACGATTCTATATCGCTGAACTCAATCGAAAGGGAACTGCGGAGAAGATTGACCTGTTTCCCAACAAAAAATCGACCGTTCGCCTCATTCATATAAATGACCACTGACACTATCCTTGCATAGTGTCATGCGGCTATGGGCCTCGAGTTTCACGACTGGATGTTCATCCGAGATGACAGTTCCGGCGCTGAGCTGACCTACATAGTGGAGCGGTGAATATTCTGGTGAATATTTTGGTGGATATCCCCAATGAAATCAACCGCCAAACGACGACGGTGAAGCCTGGTCAAAGACGGTTAATCGGCAGCTTGGTCTGCGCTGCTTTAGCCTTCACGGTCGCGCCGGTGATGTTCGGTCGGCTGGGTGTAGTCGCACGTACGATGTCGGTTTAGACGGGTGCCAACTAGACAGGACCTTCTGCAGGCGGCCACCCAACGGTTTAACCTCTCCGCACGGGCTCTTACCGCTTATTGAAGGTGCCCCGTACCATCGCTGAACTCGAAGGCGCTGAGGGCATAAATATCGCCCAACTGGCCGAGGCTTTACAGTACCGGCCGAGCACGGCAGGTAGCTGAATCCGGAATCCGGCTAATTTTCTTCCCGGTATTTCACCAGAGCTGTCTCCATCACAACTTCCTTTCAGCCCAGCCAAACAAAACGCCCCGGCGCATCTGCCGGGGCGTTTACATTTTTCGACTGGTTGTCGGTGATCAGGCTTAAGGATTCATCGCCCTAGAGGTTCATTGCGTTGAGTCCTATCCTGGAAATATCCTCGTCGGCTTGGCCGCTAGGGTAGCCACCAACTCCGATCCCACCCAGGATCACTCCATCCTTCATTATCACCAGGCCGCCTTGCCCGTGGGTCATCATCGGGTCGCCCAAGTCAGCTATGTTCCGGCCACCGCCATGCAGACGTTCGGCGTGGGCACCAGAGTCCATGCCCATCACCGCCGAGGTGTAGGCCTTTCTCTGGGCGTGTCTGCGACTGAATAACCGTAGGTTGTCCATCTTAGCGTAGGCCTCCAGGTTGCCAGTCGCATCAACGATACACATCGCTATTGGTTCGTTGGGTGTCTCCATAGCCTTGTCCATCATAGCCTTCATCGCCGCTTGGACCTGTGCCCTATTCAGTCCTTCTGCCATCAGTGACCCTCCTTCGCTTCTATTGCATTTGACCTTGTGCCTTTGAGTGGATGGATTATACATACAATTCATAGATACAGATGCCGGGCGTGGCCTCAACAACCTGAAACCGAAGACCTAACCAATAATTGAGCCGGAGATTCGCCCTTGCCACGGAGATTCGGCGGAGTCTATGATAATGAACGTGGAACCAAACAAAGTGAAATACCTCCTGGGCGCAATTTCCGATATCGAGGCCCTGACATTTGGCGAACCTGGCCTCCGGACGTTTCGCTTGGATGCCCGGTCGGGCGCGGCATCTTGCTCGGTCTGGATGGAGAAAGAACAACTTCTCCAGCTAGGCGTTTATCTGAGGGACATGGTGGGCCGACTCTCGCAGGAAGAACGCGACAAGGAAAGCGATCTGCGGGAAGAGGGTTGGTCTGGCGGCGAGTTGACGGTCGACTTCAAAGCCGGACAGATGCTCCTCAGCTACGATCAAACAAGCAACGCTTTCTACCTTCAGGCCTTTGAACGGGAGCCCGAAGCAACGGAAGAACCACAAGACGCCACCGATGATGTACCGCCGGAAACCGAATCCGTAGGATTTTGGATCACAACTGCCCAGGCGTCCGTGCTTGGAGAAGAGTCGTTAAAGATCTGCGCCGCTGGCCGGCCCACGTGCTTCCTTTGTGGACAACCGATCAACCCAGACGGGCATGCCTGCCCCAGGGCTAACGGGCATACAGTCTTAGAGGCTGGCTAAACCACGCCACTCACGGGGCGGGATAGACCTCTTTACTTTCGAGTTGAGTTCTGAATTGAATTCCGATTTGAATTCCGACCTAAGTGCCGGGCCGGCTGCCGCCGACATCATTCGTCACGGAGAGATTGTCTCCTATCAATTGACCCCCTTGGGTTCTAACTACACCTTCATTGTCACGATAGAGTTGGACGGCAACGAAAGCCTGGCCATCTATAAACCGAAAAAAGGCGAAGCCCCCCTTTGGGATTTTCCCAGCGGCACGCTCTATAAAAGGGAGTACGCGGCCTATCTGTTGAGCGAGATCCTCGGCTGGAACATCGTCCCCTTCACCATCATTCGGGACGGGCCGTATGGCATCGGGTCGGTGCAGCAGTTCATCGAGCACGATCCCAAGCAGAATTACTACACCCTGGAAGACGGGTGCGCCGACCAGCTCAGAGTTATCGCCTGCTTCGACCTGGTCGCGAACAGCACCGACCGCAAGGCCAACCATCTGTTGATGGGGGATGCCGGCAAGATCTGGAGCATCGACCATGGACTGACTTTTCACTCAGAAATGAAAGTCCGGACCGTGATCTGGGATTTCTGCGCCGAACCGATTCCACCGCAATTGCTGAAAAAGTTAACCGAACTTCGGGAACGCCTGGATCACTCCACTAATTCCCTACCCAGCCTGTTGAATGAGCTGGTGACCCTCCTGCCTGCGGATGAGGTCGATGGCCTCAAGCGGAGGTTAGACTGGGTCCTGGAAGAGCGGGTTTTTCCGGGCCTACCCGGTCGCAACCGCCGCCGCCGCGGATAATCGTCACCGCTGTGCCACTGCAAAAGCTTTCGGTGGCCTTGAGTCTGGCCAGTCATCCGGCACAGTCCACAGGATGGTCAACAGAATGGTCGAATCGAACGTTCGGTCCATCAGCGCAATAACCCTGGCCGTAGCCGATATGGCCAGGTCAGTGGACTTCTACGGCGACAAAGTTGGCCTAGAGATGCTCTATGGTGGCGGCTCTGCTTCATTCACCAGCTTCAAAGTCGGGGAGGGTTATCTCAATCTTGTCTTGGACTCTGAAGGCACTCGTACTTGGTGGGGGCGCCTGATCTTTCATGTTGAAGATGTCAATGCGCTGCATCTGCGATTAGTCCAAGCAGGCCTCACCCCGTCCACCGAGCCCACAGACGCCTCATGGGGTGAGCGGTATTTCCACATAAACGATCCTGACGCCCACGAACTGTCTTTCGCAAAACCTCTTTAAGATCGCTTGCACCCGCTGTTTTCAATCACACCGGACATTCCAGTTCCAAACTGGGTTTCGTGGGATTGTCATTATCTAGATACATGATTTTTTATCGAACTATTCCGCTATATCTGTCACTATATTTGTATTGACATTCTCCAGTCAGTAATCTATAAATTACGAGCCATAAGTAGGGTTCCGCCAAGTTGCGGAAAATATCTTATATGTATGGTCTAGATTCTTAATAGCGTTTCGTAGGAAGGGAGTGAAGGAAGCATGTCAGAAATAAGGCCATGCACAAAGTTC
>FAXA01000246.1_pt1 | contig 55240 bp, 51 predicted proteins | sample 734441 | NCBI WGS metagenome assembly FAXA01 (sample SAMEA3597868, study PRJEB11362) | hydrothermal vent metagenome | biome: marine hydrothermal vent biome; feature: marine hydrothermal vent; material: ocean water | place: Atlantic Ocean | collected 2010-09-19/2010-10-04
CTGGGGGGGGGGGGGGCAAAGATTTTCTCGGTCCCCGCCATAGCCGCCAACTCTCGGATCTCCAATTCACTGAAGGTCTCTTTGAAGAAATCCCGATCCGTTACTTCAAGCCCGTTCTGCAAGAGTAACTCTCTTGCCTTTCGACAGGTCGATCAACGGGTCCACCAGTAAAATTCGACTGTCTGGCTCAATCGGGCCTCCAAAACTCCATGGTAAACAGGGCGTTGCCGGAAATCCACGAGCTATCTTATACCCGCGAAGGGCGTAAGGAAAGGGGTTGGCCATTTGATTACACTCCGCATAATTGGTTGCGCGATTTGCGCTCTCCATATCACCAAGAGCGAAACGAGGGGTATCTTTATTCTTCCTCAATGTCGCCTCAGAATGACAAGATGGAAGCGGCCGATTAAAAAGGGGCTAGCTAGCTCTCTTCCTGTGCTTCTTTCTGAAGCTCGTATAGTTTATTGATGGCGTCGATGGGCGTCAGGTTGGGGATGTCCAATCCGCTAAGCAATTTCTTTAGATTCCCGCCATCATTGAACAAGGCCATCTGCTGCGCTGGCTCAACCCTGGCTTTAACCAGCCGTCCGTTCTTCTGCTGACTCTGCGCTTCTAGATCGGCCAGCACCTCCCAGGCGCGGTTCACCACGCCCTGGGGCAGCCCGGCCATCTGGGCCACATGCACCCCGTAACTCTTGTCGGCCCCTCCGGGTACGATCTTGTGCAAGAAGACCACCGAGTTTCCTTCTTCGGTCACCGCCACGCTGAAATTGCGCACGCCGGGCAGGCTGGCAGCCAGTTGGGTCAATTCGTGGTAGTGGGTAGCGAATAGGGTTTTGCAGCCCAGCCTGGGGTCGTTATGGATGTGTTCGATCACCGATCGTGCGATGGACAGGCCGTCGTAGGTGCTGGTGCCCCGTCCAATTTCGTCCAGAATCACTAGAGACCGGGGCGTGGCTTGGTTCAAGATGGCAGCGGTCTCGACCATCTCGACCATGAATGTGGACTGACCAGTGGCCAGGTCGTCTTGCAGCCCGACCCTGGTGAAGATACGGTCCACCAACCCGATGGTCGCGTCTGAAGCAGGCACGAAGCAGCCGATCTGGGCCATGAGGATAATAATGGCTACTTGCCGGATGTAGGTGGACTTTCCGGCCATGTTGGGGCCGGTCAGGACCATCACTCTGGCGCCGTCGTTGGACAGGTCCACGTCATTGGGCACGTAGGTCCCGGTGTCTAGGACCCGTTCCACCACCGGATGACGGCCGTTGGTAACCCGGATGGCGTTCCCAAGATTCAGCTTGGGCCGGACATAGCCGTTCTCCACTGCTGCGTCCGCCAGCCCGGTGAACACGTCCAGCTTTGCGATGGCCGAGGCGACCTGACTAACGGCGCCCGCCGATTCGGCCAGTTGGGCGCAGACCCGGTGGTAAACGGCCCGTTCAGCCTCTTCCAAACGATCCCGGGCGTTCAGCACCAGAGACTCGTACTCCTTTAATTCTGGAACGATATAGCGCTCGGCGTTGGTCAGCGTCTGACGCCGGATGTAGTCCTCGGGCACCTTATCGATGTTGGACTTGCTGACCTCGATGTAGTAGCCGAAGACCTGGTTGTAACCCACTTTCAGGCCTTTGATTTCAGTTCGGTCCCGCTCCCGCTGTTCGAGTCCAGCTATGAACTGGCGAGCATTGGTCGAAGAGCTTTTCAACTCGTCCATCTCCGGCGAGAATCCTGGCCTGATCACGTTGCCGTCCCCCACCGCGCCCGCCGGTTCCGCCACAATGGACTCTTCGATCAGCGAGCAAACCTCTGGCAATGGGAGCAGTTGGCCTTGGAGCCACTCCAGGTCAGTTCTGTCCACCAGTTCCCGTAGGCTGGGCACGGCGGCCAGGCCATCCTTCAGAGCGATCAGCTCTCTGGGATTGACGGTGCCGGAGACTATACGCCCGATTATGCGTTCCAGGTCGGAGACTTTATTCAGTGAGGAGATTGAATCCGTCCGTTTCAGGCCGTCCAGGTAAAAATGGTCGACAACGTCCAGGCGCTGTTCCAGCGCTGTCAGGTCTAGCAGGGGCTGGCCCAGCCACTGGCGCAACAGCCGACCTCCCATGGCCGTTTTCGTGCGATCCAACGCTGACAACAATGACAGTTCTTTACTCTCGTTTCGACCGCCAGCGAACAATTCCAGGTTGCGACGGGTCTGGGAGTCCAGAGCCATGAAAGTCCCAGTGGCGTAGATGGCTAGGTTGCTAAGTTTGAGTTTGGCCGCCTTCTGAGTTCGGGCCAGGTACTCGACAATCGCCCCGGCAGCGGCTACAGCCAGGTCCATTCCCTCGCAGCCAAAGGACTCCAAAGTAAGTATTCCGAAATGGCACAAAAGCGCCTGGCGGGCTTCGTCCAAATGAAAGGTTCTGGACTCTACGGGTGTTAGTTCGTAACTGTTGCCGTTGCCGTTCCGCTGGTCTGTCCACACCGGGAAATCGGCTGAATCGGGGACCAATACCTCGGCGGCTTCAATGCGCTCCAATTCCAGCGGCAGTTCTTGTAGAGGCAATTCAGTGGCGGAAAATTCGCCGGTTGTGATGTCGATATAGGCTAATCCAGCCAGCCCGCCTAGCTCGAAGACGGCCGCCAGATAGTTGTTGGTCTTTTGATTTAGTAAGTTGGACTCGAGAACCGTTCCCGGAGTAACGATGCGGACTACGTCACGGTCGACCAGTCCCTTGGAGGTGGCCGGGTCGGATATCTGCTCGCAGATTGCGACTTTGTGGCCTTTTTTGATCAGACGAGAGAGGTAGTTGTCTAGCGAGTGGACGGGTACGCCGGCCAGCGGCACACGGAGGCCCTTGCCCATGCTGCGGGAGGTGAGGGTAATCTCGAGCTCTTTGGCGGCGAGCACGGCGTCGTCGTCGAAGGTCTCATAAAAATCGCCCATCCGAAAAAACAAGATAGCGTCCGGATGGTCGCCTTTGATCTTGAGGTATTGGCGGCGAATCGGTGTCACTACCCTACCCTGCCCTTTCGATTACACCGGGAATTCTACTACCATTTTCGCCTTGCTGGAGCCCTTCGCATGTCAGCGAAGAAATCCAATTGACGAATAGAACTTGCTGCGCGGCCACTGGGTGCCCCATCTCCGACTTCATAGAGAGTCTCTATTTCGTCGAACCTAACCTTCCCCCTAGCGAGGGAGAAAGGACATTTCCTTTTACCCGACGACTAGGGTTTCCAGAAACGTTCTTCGATGAAGTTCCAGCCTTGGGGTAACAGCTTTTCCTTCACGTCTTCAATCATACCCGGGTGGCCACAAGCGTAGATCTTGGTGTCGTCTTTAGGCAGGTCAAACTTTACCAGGTATTCCTCGGCAATGTTGTTAACCCGGCCGGTGACGCCCTTCCATTCGAAGTTCCGGTCCTCGGTGGGGCGGCTGATGGTGGGGACGAATCTCACTACGTCGGGGTGATTGTCGGCAAGTTCTTGAATCTCCACGTCATAGGTCAGTTCATCGATGTAGCTGGCGCCGTACATGATGTAAAAAACGTGATTTTCGCCAGCTTCTTCGGGACCGTCGTGCAGGTATTGCCGTACCATGCTCATCGATGGCGCGAGTCCGGTAACGGTGGAGAGCATAAAGTGGTGATGCATCTTCCGGTCCATGGTGAAGATACCCTTGGCTCTGGGGCGAACCGACATCTTATCACCTAATTTCAGGTCCCACATCTTGGGGGTCAATTCCCCTTCGAGCACCAATTCCACGAAGATCTCAAGGTTCTTTTCGTAGGGAGCGGAGACGATGGAGTAGGCTCTTTCGATCTTGCCCAGTCCCAAGGTGCAATACTGACCGGGTTTGAAATTGAATTGTTCCGAGACCTCTAACTTGATGACCATCAGGTCTTCAGTCGTGTCCCGGCGCTCCACTAGCGTAGCCGTGGGAAACTTTGGGTTTGGAGTCAGGTCGGGAACTCCGGCTGACGCCGTGGATGTTTCCTCTACCATATCACTCCTTAGGTCTATCGCCGCTCATTAATGCCACCGGGCTCATTTAATACCATAGGACCAGGTTTAAATGTCTTTAAGTCCTCTGCGAGCCGCCCTTGCTCAGACGGGCCGGGCGTATGTCCAATCCAGGCACCCGGGACGCAGGCTCCATCTCGTCGGAGATCTGTAAGTCTATCGCCAACTGCCCAAAGAGGGAGGTCGAGGCAACGACGCCCACTGGGACAGCTTCGTTGATGGTGGCCAGTCCGACAAGACTGCCAATGGACATCTCCACGACCACGTTTGCGCCTTCTTCGATAGACATCGAGGCAGCATCGGCAGGGTTCAACTCGACTATCTCATCCCTTTGAATACTGTTACGCCGTCCTTGGATGATCCTAATCTCCCGTTCTTGCTGTAATAGTACTCTTCCAGGCACGAACCACAGCGGGAAATCGGCGTCCAATTCAACATTGGCCGATACGAAGGCCGGGGTGATGGGTTCCGCCTTTCGGTCTTTGAATCCGCCTGCGTGCAGTACCGGTGTGCTCTTGCCGTCGTCTTGGACCGGCCATTGGAGACCACGGTCCTCTCGGCTAGCGTACAGCACCTGGGTTGGCTGCGGGTTTTTTAGATCGGTTTTAAAGGTGAGTCCGCCCTGATTGGCCAGACTTCGATAGGAAACCCCAGCATAAACCGGCGCTACTCGCGCTATTTCATCCATTGTCTCAGAGGGCGACGCTTGGATAAATCCAGGCGCTCCCATCTTATGGGCCACGTCACAAATCACCTGCCATTCCGAACGCGCGCCGTCTTCAGGCAGCGACTTGCCGGGTTTCAGACGCTGGATGCGCCGCTCCAGGTTGGTGAAGGTGCCGTCTTTCTCTGCGAACGTCGCGCGTGGCAAGACTACGTCGGCCCGTTGGGCGGCGTCGGTCAGGAAAGAATCGCAGACCACCAGAAATTCCAGGTTGTCTAAGGCAGCCAGGCCGTCGCCAAGCTTGCCGTTGATGAAATTCGGGCTAGCCCCGATCAGGAACATGGATTTGACCCGTCCGGACGCGGCGGCTTCGATGATTTGCGCCAGGTGAAGCCCGGGAATCTCGGGGATACTCGAATCCCAAAGCGTCTCTAAGGCTTGCCTGTCGTCCGGGTTAGAAACCCACCGGTATCCGGGCAGCCGGTCGGGCACGCATCCGACATCCCAAGCGCCCTGTTCGTTGGCTCCAGGCCGCATGGGGTAGATACCGGCGCCCGTTTTACCGATGTTTCCGGTCACCACAGCCAGGTTCACCAAAGACAGGACGCAGTCCCGGGCCAGCCTTGGTTGGATGTTGTCCAGAGCGTAGACCAACGCGCTAGTCTCAGCTTCACCGTACAAGCGAGCCGCCTCGGCTATATCCGCGGCATCGACCTGGGTTGTTTTCGCGATCTCATCCAGGTCCAGGGCGCTGAGTGCGTACTGGAGAGTGGCCGGGCTTTCACAGTTCTCGGTCAGCCAATCGTCTTTCTGGAATCCCTGGTCGATAACCGATTTCAACAGTCCGCCCAAAAGCAGTTGCTCAGTGCCGGGCGCCGGGCGCAACCAGATATGGGCGTAGCGGGTCAGCTCGACCTCTCGGGAATCGATCACAACCAGCTTGGTGTCTTTTCGGGTCGCCCGCTTGATGGGCACACCGACCACGTTATGTTCCTCGGTGACGTTGCTACTGAAGACCAGGATGCAACCGGACTGCTCTAGGTCCCAGATGGGATTGGTGGCGCCGGCGTGACCCAACGACTGCTCCAACCCTAGGGTCAGTTCAGGCTGGGTGTTGGAGGTCTGGTCAACGTTATTGGATTTCATGGCGGTCCTAGCGAACTTCTGCGCCAAGTAGTGCTCCTCATTGGTGCTGCTGGGCGAGGTCAAGAGAGCGAATGAATCACCGGAATATTCGGCCAATCTCGCAGCCACCACTCCCAATGCTTCGTCCCAAGTCGCCTCAACGAGTTGGTCGTCACGGCGGACCAGCGGGGTATGCAGCCGGCTGGTGTCGTTGACGAATTGGAGGCCGAACTTGCCTTTGAAGCAGGCTTGGCCGTGATTGGCGGGGGAGTTGATCTCCGGCACTACCCTGATCAGCGTGCCGTCGCCATCGTACTCAACGTTCATCTGGCAGCCCACCGGGCAGAGAGGGCAAATCGTCCGTTCCACCTTCCGTGGCTTGTCCCATTTGTGGTCCCGTTCGACCAGTGCGCCCACCGGACAGACATCGATACAGGCGCCGCAAAATTCGCAGCCAGACTCCAGCAGGGATGTCCCGAAAGACGTGCCCACCAGCGCCTGTCCACTGCGCATCGTAAACGCGATGGCGTCGTCGCCACGCAACTGTTCACACGCATTGACGCAGCGTCCGCAGACGATGCATAGGTTGTAGTCACGGTCGTAGAATGGATCGGCCACTTCTAGGGGAATCTCCCGGTACTTGTACTGGAGGGGCGATTCCAGGCTCATGCCCAGATAGCGGACGGTGTCTTTCAGTTCACACCGTTCATTCTTGGGGCAGGTCACGCACCGGTCGTTGACCGATACATGGCGCAGGCAAACATCGGTGGGGCCGCAGATGTCGACTCGATGGCAGGTGAGACAGCCGTTGGGGTGTTCGGCGATGATCATCTCCATCACTGAGCGGCGCAAGTCGTTGACCTCGGTTGAAGCGGTCTGAACCTTCATGCCGTCGGCCACGGGCATGGTGCACGAGGTTGGAAAGCCGCGTTGTCCTTCCACGCTAACTACGCACATGCGGCAGGCGGCGAACGGTTTCATCCCAGGGTGATAACAAAGATATGGCACGTAGACACCGGCTTCGATGGCCGCTTCCAGCACCATCTTGCCCGGTTGGGTCTTGACCTCTTGTCCATCAAAACTGATTGTTATGTCGTCGGCCATTCAACAGCCTCTATATCTCCCGGCCAGGTGCTGGCTGGGTAATTTTCTGTCAGGTTAACGGCGCGCTAGCGCGGGAGAATAACGGGGCGTCAGACACGTCCCAGTGGGGCATCTCCGGTCAATGATATGAGTGTCGAACTCCGGCCCAAAATAGCGCATGGCCGATGAGACAGGGTTGAATCCCAGTTGGCCGTGGCCACAGAGGGAGCCTGCCTGCATGTTCTCGCCGATGCTCCGCATAAGAGTAAGGTCTTCGCTGGTGCCCTCAAGCTGGCAAATGCGCTCCAGGACCTCAAGCAGGTGGCTCATGCCCATTCGGCAGGGAAAACACTTGCCGCAGGACTCGTACTGGCAGAAGGCGATCAGCGACCGCGTCATATCCACTATACACACGCTGTCGTCAGCGGCGATGAGACCGCCGGATCCGACGATGGCGCCCGCCGCTCTCAGAACCTCGAAGTCTAGGAGAATATCGATATTGTCCGCGCCCAAGACTCCGCCCAGTGGCCCGCCGGTCTGGAGAAATTTCAGGTTCTTGCCGTCACGCATGCCGCCGGCCGTTTCGTAAATCACGTCTTTCAGGTTCATTCCCAGCGGCACTTCCACCATCCCGGTGTATTTCAGGTTCCCTGACAAGCATAGGATGACCGTGCCGGTGCTGGTGTCGTGGCCGATACCGGCGAACCACTCCCCGCCTTTAGAAACGATCTCAGGCACATAGGCGAGGGTTTTGACGTTGTTGATGTTGGTGGGCTTGCCAAAGAGCCCGACCTGTGCCGGGAATGGCGGACGGAACCGGGGCATCGCCCGCTTGCCTTCGATAGCTTCCATCAGCGCCGATTCCTCACCGGCCACGTAGGAATCTCCGGTGAGAGCGATCTCTATTTCGTAGCTAAAATCGGAGCCCATGATGTTCTCGCCCAAGAATCCCAATTCCCTTGCTTGTTCAACTGCGGCGCGGCACCGGTCGATGGGGCCGTTATGACCGTGGCGGATGAAGATGTATCCCTTGCTAGCGCCGGTGGCATACCCGGCGATGATCACCCCCTCCACCAGGCTACCCGGGTCGCTTTCTAGGATGTTCTTGTCGTTGAAAGCGCCCGGGTCGCCCTCTTCGCAATTGCAGAGGACATACTTCTCAGGGGCCGGGTTCCCCGCCAGGAAGCTCCATTTGGTGGCTGTAGGGAAGGCCGCTCCGCCACGGCCCCTGAGTCCCGACGCCTTGACCTCATCCAGGGTCTGTTCGCGATTAAGCTCGTTGAGCGACTTGTGCAGGGCCTGGTAACCGCCGTTGGCAACGTACTGGTAGATGTCCATGGGGTCGATGTTGCCGTGGTTCCTGAGGACGATGCGGTCCTCCCAGATTCGCATGGGGTGCTGATTCAGGTCGGGGATGCCATCAGGGACCGGGGCATCGCTCCCTTCCTGGGGTAGATAACCCAGGGCCTTGGCGGTAACAGACTCGCCGCCCGATACGTGGGCCGAAACGATCTCAGAAACATCATCTACATCCACGTTGCCGTAGAAAACGCGGTGGCCTCCCGGAAGTTGGACATCTAAAAGAGGTTCAGCAAAACACAGACCCAGACAGCCGACCCGGCTAACCTCAGCGTAGACGCCCTGACTTTCCAGCTCCGTCTCCACCGCGTCTGCTACGGCGAACGCGCCGGCGGCTTCGCCACAAATGGCGGTGCCGATACGGATCCAGGGACGCTCGCCAGCATTGAGCGCTTCCCAACGCTTGGCAGCCTCTTCGCTGATCTCTAAAAAGCTACTTGGAGGACTATCAGGCATGGCCTTCCTGCTCCAAAAGATGAGCGACATTCTGGGCGGCGGACTCTGGGCTCACCCTGCCGGTCAAGTGGTGGTCCATGGACATAACCGGGGCTTGGGAACAAGCCCCAAGACAGGTGTTCATTTTCACAGTGAGGCGTTGGTCCGGAGTGTCGCCTTCATCTTCCATGCCGGCGGCTTCCAGGACGGATTTGAAGACGCCCATCGCGCCTAGCAGATGGCAGGAGGCGCCCCAACAGACTTCGACCACGTGATCGGCAGGGGGTTCAAAACGGAAGTTTGGGTAGAAAGATGCGACGGCCCAGACATCATTGACGGTGGCATTAGAAAAACCAGCCACGAAATCAAGCGCTTCTTTGGGTATGTAACCCAATTCGTCTTCGACCGCGAGCAGAGACGACAGTACAGTAACGGTCGGCTGCGGCTGGCCGTGGACTGCGTCGTGGATCCGCTTTTCTAGCCCACTCATAGGCTGGGCTCCTGATCGATCGGGGTTGGAGCAGGCTTTGCTGAGGACGATTCTACAGTGGACATAGTCACGAATTCATTCATGGAAATTCTGTTCGTGAAATCAGTAACAATCTAAACGCGATACTATCACAGCCCCAAGAGTGATTCAACCAGAAATCAGTCCTCAGATGGGTGATTTCGGAGCGAACGAAATAGCTGGTTCGGAGCCTTCAGTCGAATCGCGATAAGGGCGCAGATGGTGGGAGAGTCGGGCGCCTTGGAAATTCCTCAAAAAGAAAAGAGTGCGCCCCGAATTAATCGGGGCGCACTCTTAGAGTTGCTTTCCTGAGCCGTTGAGCCCGGTTACTCGGATTTGGCGGCGGCGCTACCCACGAGGATGCGTTCCACTTCTGGGAGCAGCGTCTCGGCCCGTTCCCGGCATTCCTCATCCGTGAGGCTGGAGAGGGGATGTTCGGCGACGATGTATTCGAAGTCGGGCACGCCCATCATGCGGGTCATGGCTTTAGCTGTGTTGTTAAACACGTGGGTGATGATAGATGCGGTCGGCAGACCCAAGCGCTCCATCTCGATTCCGTCGTGCACACTGCACGAGCTGCAGGAGCCTCAATCTCCGATCCCGGTGATTAGTATGTCTACCTTGTTAATCATGTCCTGAACCACGTCGGGTTTGGTGGGCAGGGATGCCGAATGCTTGTTGAACCAGACAATGTCCTTCAGGTCGTACTTCTCTTTAAGCATCTGGCCAAGTTCGTGGAGGACCTTATCCGAGTTGGCCTTGGAGTTTTCCAGCAGGCCCAAGGTCTTGCCCGCAAGGGTATCGGGGCGGTCGTTCAATTGAAAATCACCGGACGACAACGACGTTCCGGTGGGATTTACTAGTCTCATGTTTCTTACTGTAACTGTCTCTGCCATGATTCCTCCCAGACTAATTTAGCTTCGGTTCCAGTCGGTATGGATAATAGAGAAAATTGCGCTCTCATAATAATACACCGGAGCCTCCATTATGCAAGGCTCTGACGGCCTGGGTTAACAGCAGACCATAGAGGCGTAATCAGACCGGCTATCCTTTAGGGTTCTCTATCTTGGTGGTCCTGATCTTGAACCGGGTGGTGTCGATGATGGCACTGTTCCGGCCGCCGGTGCCGCCACCCATGAGCACATGAATATCCTCGGGGTCCTGGGCGCAGCGGCGGATGATCTTATCGTCGCCTTCTCGCTCTGGGCCCTGGGCGATGCCCAAGCGAATAAGCTCGCTCTGGGGACGGACTGCGTTCTCCATCATGTAATCCTGGATTCCCTTGCGGGTCCAGTTGTCGTCTTTCAACGTGATGGCATGCTCCGGGCCAATGACCAAGACCCACTGGGATGGGTAGCGGAAAGCCATGGATGCACATTTAAGGGTATCGGCAATAGCCATCAAGATTGATTCCCCGGTGTGACCGTATGACGCATTCACGGTGATCGGGTTGTAGGCCACAGCCACGGTGACTGTGCTGTCTTCTTTCTTGAACCCGCGGGCGACATGCAGGGGCTCCCAGGGCGAGTCTTCCTCGTTTTCGGCGAAGCACAGGGTGTACTTGCTGGGGTTGCCCAATGTCCCTCGGTCCAGAGTGCCCGGCCTGGCATCGAAGCCGTTCATGAAACAGAGTCGGATGGCCCGCCCCAAAACAGCGTTCGCCCGGTTGCCGGGTCCGAGGAGTCCGTCCTTGTAGTTGGCGCCTATTTGGTCTCTGATGGGTCCATTCAACACCATCAATATGGCAGGGGAACTAGTTGAAGCCGAAGCCATGTGAACGAAATTCTTCTCTTCCTCAAGAGTCTTCAAGGTGGTGGCCAAAACTGGGAAGTACTCCGGCAAGCAGCCAGCCATAACGGCGTTGGCAGCCACATTCTCGGAGGTAAGAACCCGGTTCCGCATCTCCAATGAGATGATCTCTTCCTCGCCGGTGAGCCCGGCCATCTCCAGCATCTCCCGGACCTTATAGTCCACGGGCGGAACAACAGGCAGACCGTCGCTCCAGCCCATCCGATAGCATTCTTCGATGGCCTCGATGGTATCGCTGGCCTCCACTATCTTGGACCGTTCCATGTCATTAGTTGTCATTTCGTCCTCCGAAATATGTGGTGTCTGATCGCAGGGTTTTAAAAAGAGAAGCGTGCTTTTCCCAAAAAGCGGAGTTGCCGCTTAGTCGTGCAGCCGTAATTGGACGCCGGATTTTTCTTCTTGAATCTTGGCCACTGCATCCGAGTCCTCCGGACCCCAACCGCGGAACATAGCCTCTACGTGCCGCTGGTCCACCAGGTTGGAAAGTTCCATGGGAATCCCGTATTCCCGGCCGAGGTCGGTTGCCAGACGGACGTCTTTCGCCGCCAGCGCCGTGGCAAAGCCGGGTTCGAAATTGCCTTTGAAGAGGTACCGGGGGAACTTCTCCAGCAGCCGCTTGGAGCCACCGGAGCTGTTGTTTATCACGTCGGCCAGGATGCCAAGGTCTACGCCGGCTTTGACTCCCAAAGTGAGGGCTTCGGCCAAGAGGACTCCGGTGCCCATGCTCATCAAGTTATTGCAGATCTTGCAGACGGAACCGTTGCCGATGTCTCCGCAGTAGACCACGTGGGTGCCGATAGCCTCCAGGGTTGGCTTGAACCGGTCGTACATGGCTTTATCGCCGCCGACCATCACCGCCAGTGTCCCCGCAGCGGCGCCGTATACGCCTCCGCTAACCGGAGAGTCCAACAGGGTCACCCCCCTCGCGGCGCACTCTCCGTGGAGCCGCCGAATCATCGTGGGGGAGTTGGTTGATAGGTCGAAGAAGACCGATCCTTCACTTGCCCCTTCCAGGATTCCGTTTTCGCCCAGGACCACCGCCTCCACGTCCCTGGGAACGGGGAGGGACGTGAACACCGCCTCGTTGCCCTGCACGGCCTCCTTTGGGCTGTCCACCCAGCTTGCGCCCATCTCCAGCAGGTTGGTTGTGGCCTCGCGTCGAAGGTCGTGGACGGTTAGTTGATGGCCTGCTTTGATCAGATTGGCGGCCATGGGATTCCCCATGTTGCCGGTCCCGATGAAACCCAACTTCATCGCGTTCTCTCCTACTCATATCAGATGGGCGGCGCTGCGGTTTTTGCGCCGTCATGGGAGGTTGCCCAAGGGGCCTAAGACGGGACTGGCCGTCACCTTTTTGGTCTGGATCGTCGTCCGAAATCTCATCAGCGGGGTCCGGGCGTTCGGGCGGCGGGGCGGCGGCGTAGGCCGCATCGTCTTCTTTATATTGCACGGTTGCCGGTCCCTCAGCCTGTGCGTCGTCTGGTGTTAGGCCGTCCGGCGATTCATCAAAGGCCTCTTTGGCCACGCGAAAAGCGTTGACCGCTGCCGGCATGCCGCCGTAGAAGACCATCTGAGCGATGATCTCTGATATTTCTTCACGGGTGACGCCTATGTGGAGCGCGCCAGAGATGTGCCGCTTGATCATCTGCGGGCTATGGCCCAAAACCACCAATGCAGCGATGGTGCAAAGGCTGCGGGTTTTCAAGTCAACGGCCGGCCGGTTGTAGATCTCACCGTAGATAACCGAGTCCACCAGGCGCATTACCTCAGGCGCCAATTCGGCCATCGCCGCCGGCGGGACCGGGTTATTGCCCGGGCCGTAGTAACGCTGCCGGAAATCCAAGGCAGCTTGGTCCAGGTCTTTGGCCATCCCTTGCGGATCGTCGTTTGATTGTTCTTCTGGTCCGTCTTCCGGGCTCAAAATATCTCCAGTGTGACGGCTGAAATCTGATAGCTGTCAGCTACTTAATGACCTGCCAGTAACGTTTGCCTTCCAACTGGACCACTTTGCCGATGTGGTCGTCTGGATGGAAATGGCCGGCAGCGATCACGATGTCCTCTGATTCAGCCTTGTCCAGGATCATCATGCGGTTTTTCTGGCTGGCTTCTTTGTCGGTGTCTACTCCAGCGGTCCATTCCGGCCGTTCCACCTGCACTTTGCTGTGCAGCAGGTCGCCCACCACCATGGCCTTCTCGCCCTGGGAAGTTATATTGAACACCATGTGCCCCGGGGTGTGGCCCGGCGTGGATATGGCCGTGATCTCGTCGTTAACCACATGTCCGTCATCGATCAGTTCTAGCAGGCCCATCTTTTCCAACGGTAGGATATTCTCTTCGACCCAGGGAGCGTTGGCGGCGAATTCCGGCTTGGTGAAATGGTCCCAGTCCAAACGAGGCGCCAGGTAACGGGCGTTGGGAAAGTACGGCTTGGGTTCCGGAGCAGTGTAGTCCACGTTCCAGCCAACGTGGTCTATGTGCATGTGGGTGATCACAACAAGGTCAACATCTTCCGGATTAACTCCAGAGATCTTGAGTTGGTTCAGCATGTCTCCGGTGCGGTTGTCCCGGCTAGGATGCGGTCCGGGGCCCATGCCGGTGTCTACCATGATCGTTTGGCCCTTGCTGCGCAGGTAAAAATGCCCGTAATACAGTTGTAATTGGCAGTCTTCCAGGGCGTCGTGGTACGGCTCCCAATCGTGGGTATCGGTGGTAGGAAACATCGCTGAGGGATCTCGCGGCGGCGGGAGCATATCCAGAACGAATGAGATCTCCACGTTCCCTACTTTGATGTCGTTAGCCATGAATGCTCCTTAATCTGGTCCGTGTCGGGGTTACGCCCCCATTCTGACCTTTCCCTACTTGGGAAGAAATAAATCGCTTCGGTTGATCGAGATTTTCAGCTCAGTAAACGAGCATCGAGTGGATATTGTACGCCGACAGGTTTTTCCTGCCTTCCAAAAACGCCAGTTCGATAATCACGGCAATCTCGGAGACAACTCCGCCCGCCATCTCAACCAGTTTGGCGGATGCCGCGAGCGTTCCACCGGTTGCCAGCAAATCGTCGATTATCAGGATTTTCTGGTCCTTCTTCAGGCCGTCAGCGTGAATCTCCAGAGTGTTGGACCCGTACTCCAGTTCGTAGTCCACGGAGAGCGTGGCAGCGGGGAGTTTTCCTGGTTTCCGGACTGGCACGATGGCCTTGCCCAATGCGTGGGCCAATGGCGCCCCGAACAGAAACCCGCGGGATTCGACAGGAACTATTGCATCGAAATCAAAATCTTTGTAATGCTCCACCAACCGGGAGATCGTATGATTAAACGCCTTGGCATCGCCCAAAAGAGGTGTGATGTCTTTGAACAGAATCCCCGGCTCAGGGAAATCAAGCACGTCCCTGATGTAATCTTTGAGGTCCATATTGCTCGCGATGCCGACATTATCTTAGGCGCACTAGTGGGTCGTTCGGCTTTCGATCTGAAATTTTGGACAAGGGAATTTGAGCCCCCAACCGTGATAGAACAGGCTGCTGGGCCGTGCCTGGAAGTGTAGATTACGGCACTCACCGAGTCAAGATGAAAGGGCTGGCGGGCAAGGCCGCCGAAATTCGTCAACCCTGAGCGTGAAATCGATTGACTTTTTCCAGTCAAATTTATATACTTTCAGCAGATTTCTGGTTACGAAATGGCCCCACGAATGCGGGGCTATTTTTTAATGTGTGGTATCTAGATGTCCGTCCGAGGATTGAGACCTGTATCTGGAGTCTCGATTGCACCAGTACGTTGGTCTATGCGAAAATTCCCATGCCTGGAGGGGTGGGTGAGTGGTTAAAGCCACCAGACTGTAAATCTGGCGTCCGGAAGGGCTTCGCAGGTTCGAATCCTGCCCCCTCCACCAAAACCTTTTCCGGACCAGTGCGGACCAATGCCCGTGCTGACCAGTGAAGGAAAATAGCATCAGTAAATCTAAGGCACCAGGCAGCCGTTAATCTATCAGCCCAGATAGCTCAGCGGTAGAGCACGTTCTTGGTAAGAACGGGGTCGGCGGTTCAATCCCGCCTCTGGGCTCCAGCAAGAATCGGCCCAAAATATGGGCCTCAGTTAAGAGTAGTAGGGAGGACACCTAAGAGATGGCTAAGCAGCAATTCGACCGGTCCAAGGAACACGTAAATGTAGGCACAATCGGCCACGTGGACCATGGTAAAACTACCTTGACGTCGGCCATTACTAAGGTGCTGGCAGACAAAGGTCTTGCCAGTTATCTCGACATGGACAGCATCGACAATGCTCCTGAAGAGAAAGCCCGTGGCGTAACAATCGCCATCGCCCACGTGGAGTATGAGTCGGATACAAGGCATTATGCCCATGTAGACTGCCCTGGTCACGCCGACTATATCAAGAACATGATCACCGGCGCAGCCCAGATGGACGGCGCGGTCCTAGTTGTGAGCGCCCCAGACGGCCCCATGCCCCAGACTCGGGAGCACATCCTCCTGGCTCGCCAGGTTGAGGTGCCCAAGATCGTCGTTGCCCTGAACAAGGTCGACATGATGGACGATGAAGAGCTCCTGGAACTGGTGGAACTTGAGATTCGCGATCTACTGAACCGCTATGACTTCCCCGGAGACGACACTCCTGTCGTCCGCGTCAGCGGATTGAAGGCCCTCGAAGGCGATGAAGAATCCGTAAGCCAGGTCCTGGAACTGGTCAAGACTATGGACGACTACATCGACATGCCGCTGCGCGTGACAGACCGACCGTTCCTAATGCCCATTGAGGACGTATTTGGCATCAAGGGCCGTGGCACCGTGGTCACCGGCCGTGTCGAGCGCGGCACTCTGAAAGTGGGCTCCCCGGTAGAGATCATTCGCTGGGGTGACGTTCGTGAGACCGTGGCCACCGGCCTGGAGATGTTCCACAAAAACCTGGACACCACCGAAGCAGGCGACGCTGTAGGAATCCTGCTCCGCGGCGTGGACCGGGAAGAGGTGGAGCGCGGACAGGTATTGGTGGCGCCGGGCACGATGAAGCCCTACACCAAAGCCGAAGCCGAGGTATACATACTTAGCCGAGACGAAGGCGGGCGGCACACGCCTTTCTTCTCCGGCTACAAGCCCCAGTTCTACATCCGGACCTCCGACATCACCGGCGAGTGCACACTACCCGAGGGTGTTGAGATGGTCATGCCTGGGGACAACGTAAAGATGGAGATCGAACTGATGAGCCCCGTGCCCATAGAAGAGCAGATGCGATTTGCCATCCGCGAAGGCGGGCGGACCGTGGGTTCCGGAGTTATCACCAAGGTGGTGTCATAAGTCATGGCCAGAAAAACAGCCGATGTCCGCCAGATCATCACGCTGCAATGCGGCGACTGTCGCGAACGGAACTACACCACGGTGAAAAACCGGCGCAACGACCCCAACCGGGTGGAGTTGCGCAAGTATTGCTCCAGGTGCCGTTCGCACAAGACCCACCGCGAAGTGAGGTAGCACCCAATGGCTAGGGCATCAACGCGCAGCCAACGCATCGTCGCCCCGTCCGGTGGCGGGAGTGTCGGCCCGGTAACCTTTCTGCAGGAAACCTACTCGGAACTGCGGAAGTCGGTCTGGCCCAGCCGGGAAGAGACCGCACGGTTGACCGTGGTGGTCATTGTGTTAGCCATCGCAGCCGGGTTTTTCCTAGGCGGATTGGACCGGGTATTTGCCGAGCTATTCTCCCGGATAATCTTCAGGTAGGTTCGTAAAAGGGAACCCGGAAACGGGATCTCAGGAATAGCGTCATTAGTAATGTTTAATCGTGGGAATGGCGCGCGCTTCAGGGCGTTGCCCATTTCTGCTTGACCCAGCATCGGATATAGCATCATGACTACCAGCAATACATCGGAAACCGAAGAATCTCAGGGTCCCCGTTGGTACATCGTCCACACCTACTCAGGCCAGGAAGACCTGGTGGAGAAGAACCTCCGCTTGCGAATCCAAAGCCTGGATATGCAGGACCGGATCAACGAGGTACTGGTTCCCACAGAAGAAGAAGTAGTCTTCAAAGACGGGCAGCGGCGCTCTGAGCGCAAAAAGCTGTTCCCCGGCTACATCCTGGTTCAAATGACCATGGATGACGAAAGCTGGTATGCCGTTCGCAACACCCCAGGCGTCACCGGGTTCGTCTCCACTGAAGACGAGTACGACAAGCGGCCTAAACCGGTGGCCCTGGAAGACAAGCAGATGGAAGATATCCTCAAGCAGGTGGACTCAGACCCCACCCGCGTGAATATCGGCCTGGAGCGCGGCGAGACCGTGCGAATCACCGAGGGTCCTTTCGTCGACTTCATCGGATCTATCAACGATGTGGACGAAGGCAAAGGGAAGGTCCGCGTTATGGTATCCTTCTTCGGGCGCGAAACACCCGTGGAACTGGATTTCCTCCAGGTGGAGCGGATCTAAACCTTGGTAGCCAGGACGAACCTAACCAAGAGAGAATCTGAAGGAGCCCCCGTTGGCGAAGAAAGTTAGAGCCATTATCAAGTTACAGTTGGAAGCGGGAAAGGCGACGCCCGCCCCTCCGGTTGGGCCCGCGTTGGGCCAACACGGCGTAAATATCATGGGCTTCGTCAAGGAATACAACTCCAAGACGGCCACCCAGGCCGGGTCCATCGTCCCAGTGCACCTGACCGTCTATGAAGACCGGTCATTCACCTTCGTTACCCGCACTCCCCCGGCGTCGGACATGTTGCGCAAAGCCGCTGGCGTCGAAAAAGGGGCCTCGGAGTTCCGCGAAGGCAGCGTGGGCAGCATTAGCAAACAGCAACTCAGAGATATCGCCGAATCGAAACTGACCGACCTGAATGCGGGTGGCGTCGAAGAAGCGATGCAGATTATTGCCGGTACCGCCCGCAGCATGGGCATCGACGTAGGAGAATAGCAGACATGGTCAAGCACAGCCGGCGGTTTAGCGCTGTCGCGGAAAAGGTGGACCTGGAGAGGAACTATGAGCCTCTGGAGGCCATGGCACTCCTCAAGGAAGTGTCCACCGCTAAGTTTGACGAGACCGTTGAGCTACACATAAGGACCAACGTAGACCCGCGGCACGCCGACCAAATGATTCGCGGCGTCTGCTCCCTGCCCCACGGGCTGGGCAAGACCATCCGCGTGGTGGTATTCGCTGGAGCCGAGGGTGCTGAAGAGGCCCGGGCCGCAGGTGCTGACTTCGTTGGCGAAGACGACCTTATCGAAAAGATCGAAGGTGGCTGGGACGACTTTGAAGTCGGGCTTGCCACTCCTCAGGTGATGCCTAAGATCGGCAAATTGGGCCGTATCCTGGGCCGCAAAGGCCTGATGCCTAATCCCCGTTCTGGTACCATGGTCCAACCTCAGGACCTTCCTCGGGCGATTCAAGAGGCCAAGGGCGGAAGGACCGAGTACCGGACCGACCGCACGGCAATCATCCACTCTTCGGTTGGCAAGGTAAGTTTCGAAGCTGACAAATTGGTGGATAATCTGGCAGCCCTGGCCAGTGCCATAGTTAGAGATCGGCCTGAGAGCCTCAAGGGGCCTTTCTTCCGATCCGCATACATCACGTCAACCATGGGTCCTAGCGTGTCGTTGGACCTGCCTGCCCTGCAGGCTTTGGAATCGCCGGAATAATCCCGGCGCCCGGTCACTAAAATCGGGTTTACAATCTAAAGGTAACAAGCCAGAGACTGCGGGTCCCCTTTGGGGGCTAAATGCGAAAGCCGCCCGCACAGGCGCGATGGTGAGATTTTCGGAGTAACCGGATGACTCCCTGCGCCGCGTTTGTGGCGTAGGGATTTTTTTACCTCTTACCTCCAGTATCAACTAGCCTGGAGAAATCAGAGGGAACGTGGAGGATGGATTTGCCGACCCAGCAAAAGATAGACCGGGTCCAGGACATCAAAGGCCGCATAGAGCGCAGCACCATCGCGATGACCACTCGATATTCCGGCATCTCGGTGAATCAGATGATTGAATTACGCCGGGCCATGAAGGCCGGCGGCGTAGATTTCACTATCGTTAAGAACACGCTGCTATCCCTGGCGGCAGATGGAGCCCAAAAACCCCAATTGAAAGAGATCGTTGATGGCCCAACAGCCATCGCCCTGGGGTATGACGACCCAGTTGAAGCCGCCAAAGCCATGGCGGACTTTATCCGCACTGGCGGAACGACCCTGGCCATCATCGGAGCGGTCATGGGCGACGATGCCGCGATGTCCTCTTCGGAGTTCACCAGGTTGGCCGCTCTCCCTCCCAAGCCAATCTTGTTAGCCATGCTCTTGGGTCAGTTGCAATCGCCCATCGCACGGATGGTCACAGTGATGAACGGCCCACTGCAAAGCATGGGCAACCTCCTCGCAGCCCGGGTGCGCCAGTTAGAAGAGGAAGGACCAGCCCCTGATCCGGAACCGGCCGCTGAACCAGAAGCCAGCGCGGAGCCTGAGGCCGCTGAAGAAGTGGCTGCGGACGAAGCCTCGGCCGAAGAAACACCTGAGACGGAAGCCACTGAAGAGGCTCCAGCAGATGCAGAAGCCGAAGCCGAACCGGAAGCTGCCGATGAGGCGCCTGCAGAAGAACCTAAAGCTGAAGCTGAAGTCACCAGCGAGGAAGCAGCGGAATAATATGCTGCCGACCGATTAGATAGATCAAATTTACCTGATACACAAAAACGCACGATAACAATAGAGGAGAAATCATGACTAAAGACGAGATTATAGAGGCCATCAAGCAGATGAACGTCGTCGAGTTGTCCGACGTAGTGAAGGCCTTGGAAGAAGAGTTCGGCGTCAGCGCCGCGGCCCCAGTGGCCGTTGCCGCCGCACCCGCTGCCGGCGGCCCCGCCGATGCTGGCGGAGCTCCTGCCGAGGACCAGTCAGAATTCGAGGTTAGCCTCAAAGAGATCGGCCCCAACAAGATCAACGTGATCAAGGCCGTCCGCGAGGTAACTTCCCTGGGCCTGCGAGAGGCCAAAGAGCTGGTTGAGTCCGCTCCCACCGCCATCAAAGAAGGCATCGCCAAGGAAGAAGCCGACGAGATTAAGGGCAAACTGGAAGAGGCCGGAGCAGCTGTCGAGGTCAAGTAACACCTCTCACAGTTACGACAGGAGGGCCTATTGGGCCGAAAAGACCGGGAGCGCTTCCAGCGTTTAAGGGATAGCAATCCTGAGTACGTTGGCTATCGTGGAAAAGAGACCGCGACCGTCCAGGCGCCGCTATCGGAAACGGAGACGGTGGTCTGCTCGGTGTGCAATCGTAAGCGCAATGCCGACAGCGACAGCCTTCCAGAGGACGTCAGCACTTTCGTGTGCCTGCGTTGTCAGGAAGACGCTGAAAGCAGTGTAGCCTGAACCCTCGAACCAACCCCGAATGAGAGATCACAAAAAGGCCTCTCCAGCAGGAGAGGCCTTTTGTCTTACATGAGTGAAGCTCAGTCCGGTTTCCTACCGGAACGGCGGCAACTCTGCGTCTAGGTATTCATAGGCCCGGTTGAACTGACTCTCGCCACCGTACCCCTCCTCCTCGGGCACGGACTCGACCAAGACGTCAGGTTCGAGGCCGGCCCTACCTAGGAGCTTGCCCGACGGTGCATAGCGACGGGATGTCGGCAGGTACATAGCCGAACCATCACTCAACTCCACGAACCCGTAGGCTGAAGGGTCGCCAAAGGTGCTCTTCCCAAACAACCTCGCCCTCCCAGCGTCCTGCAACGCCGCAGCTAAAGTTTCAGCTTCTCCAGAGGTCTGTTCATTGACCAGCACCGCCATCAACAGATCGTCCAAGTTCAGACGGTTCTCGTTGGGGTCAATCGTGACCTCGGTACGCTCTCCATCAAGACTCTCTACATAGCCGAATAGCGCCCCGTCAGGCAAGAACTGGCCGGCCGTTTTCTTCGCCGCCTCGGCCGAGCCACCTGGGTTTGTCCTTATATCCAGCACCAAGGCCAGCAGGTCGAACCGGTTCAGAGATTCCAGGGCGGAGAATACCTGCTCGCCTGTATTGTCACGGAACCGGGAGATACTAAGATATCCGATGCCTCCTGGGACAAGTTGGCTGGCCACGGACTGCAGTTCTATATCGCCCCGGAAAACTTTAAGGCTGACCGGCTCCGGCTCCCCGGTCCTGATGACTTCCAAAGCGATCTTGGTCCCCCTTGGACCCTTCACCTGTTCGACAACCTCCTGGGCGCTTTGGCCGACAACCGACGCTCCTGCCACTGCCGATAAAACATCCCCCGGCTGGACTCCGGCTCTTTCGGCCGGTGATCCAGCGAACGGGAACAGTACTACCCAACCGTCCTGGGCGACCACTCTGGCGCCGATTCCCAGGTAGCTGCCTTCGATTCCACCCTCCAAGCTCTCCTTGGCCAACGGGTATTGCACCGGATCCAAAAACACCGCAGACGTATCGCCAAGGCCGGCCAACATGCCGACAACGGCTACTTCAGCGACAGTGGAAAGGTCGAAATCAGGATTTGAAGCCTTATATTTGGCTACTGCCCGCCAAAGATCAACCATCTCGCTTGGCACATGAGAAGGCGGCTGGCCGCGCATCCGCCCAATCTCGGTCAAGAATGGGTAGGGAGTGATATCGACCAGGTCAAGGACTCGGGCCATCGCTCCAGAAATCACGGACTCGGGCTCCAGCGGTTCTGAACTGACATAGTTCTGGTTGATCTGTTCCCAGGCTTCCCAGACCAACGCCAGCCCATCTGATGTCTCTTCCGCGGTTTCGTCTGCGCCCGAAGAGCTTGAGCAGGCTACTAAGGCCAAAACCGACACAAGGACGGCCGCTACGGCGATGAAGCATGGAAAATGTTGTAATGGGTTGCGTCGGAAAGATGAAAGATTTTGAAACATAGCTATTTGAATACGGGACCGCTATGAAAGCGGACTCACATTGGCCGTTTTCACGGGAAATTAATTGTATCAGAAGTGGTAGGCGTGGCTGGCCGTTCGTTGAAAGATAGGAGTACGCAAGAGATACATAAGACATTGCCACCATGCCTAGCGCCTAGTAGACTGGGCTCTGAAAATACTAAATCCACCTACAGATTCAGGAGTTGGCATCATGATTAAAGTATCAGTCTTCTATCCCAACGAGGAAGGCAAAACATTCAACCACGGATATTGGACCACCACCCACCTTAACCTGGTCGAAAGTTTGCTAGGACCCATGGGGTTAGTAAAAGGCGAAATGGAGAAGGGGGTATCTGGGACAGATCCCAACGACCCCCCCCAATTCATAGCGGTAGCCCATCTTTACTTCAACACTGTTGATGAGGTTCATGCGGCGTTCATGGCCCACGCCCGCGCAATAATTGGCGACATATCAAATTACACCGAAATCAAACCCCAGTTCCAGATCAGCGAGACTCTGCTCTAGGCGTAACTGGTCATCTATACGTAAAGGCAACCCTGTTTTTAGGCCGCCCTTTTGATTTCCGCCGTTTTGGTCTGAGGAGAATCATGGCGCAGCAAGAGATGGACACGGCTTTCCAGAAATTATCCCAACGGCTGATCAAGGAGCACTGGGATTTCTACCCAACTGCCGGATCACGGATCGGCCGGCACAAGTATGACGGCCGGTTGCCAGACCTTTCGCCATCGCAAAATAAGCGTAGGGAAGAAGAACTGCGGCGGGGAATCTCTGAGCTGCGCGCATTGGGCGCCAATGGTCTGGACGAAACTGGGCGGTTGAGCTACCAAATCATGGAGTTGTTCCTACGCCGGGAATTATTCATCTTCAATGACCTCAAACCTTTGGAGAATAACCCCATGCGGTATACCGGGTACCTGAACGTGAGCGGGTACATCCGCCGGGACTATGCTCCGTTGGAAGACCGCATTCGATCGGCCACTTCAGCTATGAATCAGGCGTCTGATTTCCTAGAAGTGCTGGACCAGGCGCTGTCGGACCGGATCTCGTCGCACGTTGTGGACATGAGCGTAGAGAGTTATTCAGGCATGGCCCGCTTTTACCGGGTTGACCTTGCAAATGCGGCAACGGGTGTGACCGACCCGGAGATTGTCACCGAGTTCAATCGGGCACGAGAGACGGCCGCGGTGGCATTGGACAGCTTCGTGAAACGGCTAAAGGGTCGAGGAGCCAGCGGCCCAGATGGGTTTGCCATCGGAGCGGAACTTTACTCAGGTATGCTCGCTACCGGCGAGGGCCTGGATGCCCCTCTAAGCCGCATCGCGGCCATTGGCCAGGCCAGTTTGGACGTTAACCTGGCTCGTATCAAAGACCTGGCTCAGAGCATCGCACCGGGCCGTTCGGTCTCTGAGATTGTGGAAGAGATTGGCCGAAACCATCCTCAAGCCCAACAACTGATCCCAGAGACCCAGAGCATGCTGGAAGATATTCGCCAATCACTGATCGACTTCGACGTGATAACCGTGCCCTCTGAGGACCGCTGTCAGGTGATCGAGACGCCCACCTATATGCGCTATGCTTTCGCCGCTATGGACAGCGCCGGGGCTTTGGAGACCCGGGCCACTGAGTCTTTTTATTACGTCACCCCGGTCGAAGATGACTGGACCGACAAGCAGGCGGAGGAGTGGCTGTCCAACTTCAATTACGACACGTTAAAGATCATCTCAGTACACGAGGTGTACCCCGGCCATTTCGTCCATCACCTGCACAATCGCTACGGGCGGGAGTTACCGCTGGTCAACCGCGTGGCGACTGCGTATTCATTCACTGAAGGCTGGGCCCACTACACCGAGCAGATGATCCTAGAGACGGGATACGGTGAAGGACAACCAAAGTTATTGTTGACTCAGTTGTTGGAGTCCCTGGTCCGCAATTGCCGCTACATGTGCTCCCTACGAATGCACACTGAAGGGATGACCTTAAACGAGGCCACCAAGTTCTTCATGGAGAACGCTTACATGGCCGAGCTACCGGCACGCAGAGAAGCGCTACGCGGGACCTTTGACCCAGGTTACCTCAATTACACCTTGGGCAAGCTCATGATCCTCAAGCTGCGGGAAGACTATCAGCGGGAGCAGGGGGGCGCCTACAATCTCAAAGAGTTCCACGACCGTTTGCTGTCGTTCGGTGGCCCGGCACTCCCATTACTGAGGCCCATTTTACTCATGAACCCAGGCGAATCCGCCCTCTAGAGGCTTTTCAGGTCGTTCGGAATGTGATCTTCCGGAACGCTTCGACGTATTCCGTGCCGGAACCGCCTTCGGATACCTGGGCCCGCTCTTTGATGAATTCCTCTATCTCTTGGGCCGTTCGGCCACCCATCTGACTCTGATGGGCGCTCACGGCCTTGAGCTTGGCGTCCATGGAGTCCGAGATGTCGATGGTGGTGTCGGCCTGTTCCGTGCCCCAGAACAATATCGTCCCAGTTTTGTGGGGTTCCAAGCATTCATCGCGCCATAGCTCCACAAAATGGAGGTGATCGCGGGCGCAGGGGAAAACCGCGTCTAGCGTAACTTGGCCCGTAATTCGATGGTCACGGTGCCAGGCGAGGTTCTTGCGGTAGGGCTCGGGGCACAACACAACATCGGGTTGCACCTGTCGTATCTGCCTGACCAGTTCCTTGCGAAACTCATCGTCGTCTTCAAGAAAACCGTCGGGGTGATGGAGCAGCACCAGTTCCTGAACGCCAAGAGATTCCGCTGCGTCAGCCTGCTCCTGCTCCCGTATCTTAGATAGTTCTGCTGAAGAGATGTTCGGGTCAGTGGTGCCTTTACCGCCGTCGGTGCAAAGCACGTAGCGTACGGTGGCGCCATCACCGATCCATTTGGCGATAGTCCCGGAGCACCAAAAGTCAGCATCGTCGGGGTGGGGAGTTATTACCAAAACTCTCTGGGGGGTCTCATTCATTTGCCTGGATCCTCCTAGGCTCTCTGTTCAAGGCACAGACCGACGGGTATTTCGGCTGCAGCCGGGTGATTATGCACCGATGTCCAGATTACGATATACGTAGCTGTCAACGCGGTATTCGCCGCAGCCGCACGACATTTAGAAAGATATTGCAGTATCGTGAACAAGACATATCTCCATTGTGAACGCTACGATACTTTGCTACAATCGGTCAAAGCTATTGAGCACGGCTCAGCAGTCCTTGGCCACCACATTTTCCGATTGCCGCCCATCGCGCTGTCGAATTCCGTCAGGTTGAAATTAAAGCCTTCAACTTTAGAGTCTACCAGCCTGAAAGACCTGATTGCCAGTCGCTAAATACACGAACCGCCACAATACTGCCTTGGCCAAATTCGTCGCCACCCTCGACAACCCCTCAAGCGAACTTGACGACCTTTGCCTCAGGATCTTCCTAGGTGTCCTTGGCCAGCCTAGCCTTGATCCAACCAAGAACTGCTTGGTGTTGGAACAATCGGGGCAGATCAAGGGGTTGGCTCTGATATTCTGGGAGTTCCCAATCGGCCGCTCGATCGTTGAGGTGATGACCACGCCAGAACTGGCTGGCAACCTCTGCGAAATTGACCTGGTGCAGCAGCCGGTTGCCAAGGCCGAGTCCCACAAATTAAGCGCGGCCCACATCTGTGTCATGGCCGACTCCGGAATGGGCAAAGTGCTTGAGCAGGCGTGGTTCACCAAGGTGCGGACCTACCTAGATATGCTGTGAAGCATCGACGAACTGGCGGAGTTGGAACTCCCTAAAGGATATTCCGTGCGGTCCTTCCAAACCGGCGACACGCCGTTGCTCACCCAGGTCCAAAATGACGCCTTCACAGGAAACTGGGGGTTCCGCCCGAACACTGAGGAGCCGTTCGAGTACCGCACCCAGATGCCGAACACATCTAAAGACGGCATTTCGTTCTTGATAGAAGGCAACATCCCCGCCGGCTATTGTTGGACGATGATGGCCCCGTCTGAGAAAAGAATGCGGGGAGTAATCGGCATGATCGCTGTTGTTCCTGGTTACCGGGTAAAGGGTGTGAGCCGCCACATACTACAGGCAGGGATGAAGCACCTGCGTTCCATTGGGTTGGCTGAAACCGGCTTAGACGTTGATGAAATAACGCCCCGGCGGTAGGTCTCTACGAGTCTACTGGGTTCAAGACAATGGGAGAAGGTCACTGGTTCGAACGGGTCCTGCCCGGCACCTGAAAACCGGCTCTCTGGAACACGGTATCCAATCGGATCCCACCTGAAATCACCGCCCTCAGGGCTTCTTCTACACTCATGTCAGTTCGTGTTACTTCTGACGCAGGCGCTATGACCAAAAATCCTGATGACGGTATCGGCGTTGTGGGCACATAGACAGATAAAACTTCTTCCCCGTCGGTATCCCGCATGCTGGAGGTTATTAATCCAATGGACATGATGCCAGCCCTTGGGAATTCGATCAAAACCACTCCTGAGTATTGTTGGTCCTTATCAGCGTCGCCACTAATGTTTCCATTTTGGCTTTTGGAAAGTATCTCGATGGCCATACGGGTAGTACCATAGATTCCCTTAACCAACGGAATCACTTCCATCACCCTGTGTCCCACACCAATCAACCGGCGTCCGACTACCAAGGCAGCAAACAAGCCCAGCAGGTAAACCAGCACGACAAGAGCGACCATACCCGTACCGGTGACTGACCGGCCAGGCAGCAAGTCTACGAGTGGTTGCAGCACAGGGTCCAAGAGATCAAAGAAAAACTTCAGGACCAGTACGGTGATGCCGATAGGCAGAATCACCAAGATCCCGGCGCCTAGTGTACGTTGAAAATGGAGAAACGGTCGGCGTAAAGGGCCAAGTCGATAGCGACGAGGGCTACTGGTAGTTTCTCTAGGATCTGGGGTCAAGGGTTCCTCCGAAGGAAAGGGCGGCGCCTACAGGTGAATCCTGTGGACAATCCGCTGCGCCGCAGGCTGCGGAGCCGTAGAAACGGGTGGTCAGGGAGAAGATTCTAGGCTAAAACCCCGGACCATTTCAGCCACAATGCTGAACGGCTAACACTTATTATTATCGTCTAGCAGGCGTCCGGTCAAGATGGTGTACTCGTCCCAAATCATGGAGGCTACAGTGTCCCAACCCATGCCCTCGGCATGTTTCCGGGCCGCCGTGCCCATGCTTTGTTGCAGGCCGTCACTGGATATGATCATCTCAACCGAATTGGCGAAGGCGTCTGGGCATCGCCATGGTTTTAGATATCCGGTGCGGCCATGTTGGATAATTGTGGAAAGCCCTCCAACTCTGGTCGCCACCACAGGGGTGCCACAGGCCATTGATTCCAGCGCAACCAGACCAAAGCTTTCGTAGTAAGAAGGAACCACGCAGACGTCGGCTGCGTTGTAATAAAGGGGCAGTTCTTTGTGGTCCACCTGACCAACGAAGTCTATCTGCCCTTCCAAGTCCCGTTCCTTAGCCAACAGCTTCACGCGGTCCATCTCACGGTCGCCGTTCACATCGGCGCCAACCACGATCACTCGGACTCCGTCTTCTGAGTCCATCTGAGCAGCGGTTTCCACCAGAAGGTCCAGACCTTTCAGAGGCTCAACTCGGCCGACATACAGGAGAATCTTTTCTCCGTTCAGCCCCAGGCGATCCCGAACCGCCTTTTGGTCCAAGGGTCGAAACACTGATAAATCGACTCCACAGGGCACCAGCGATACCTTCGCCGCGTCCGCGCCGTAGAGGCGCGCCATGGCGTCTCGCTCATGGGGGCTGAAGGCAATGATCCGGTCAGCGGAAGCCATGACCTCGGCTTCGACCACGGGTCTTTCGGGCTGTTCGACTTCGCCGGCCCGAGACTGCATCTTGATCAGGCCCAAAGTATGGAAGGTCACCAGATGAGGAACGCCCATCGCTTGGGATAGCTCCCGTCCGACCCATGAGGATAGCCAATAGTGGGAGTGGACTACGTCGTATTCAAGTCCCTCTTCTTCTCTGAAAGCGTTCAGTTGTTTTAGGAACGCAGGGAGGTGGGCGTAGAGTTCTCCGACATGGGCTTCAGTGTCGCCTGCCGCGATATGGATAACCCGAACGGTCGGTCCGATGGTCTCAATGCGATTGACTACATCGGAATGTTCCCGGGTGAAGATGTCTATCTCCATCCCCATATTCCCTAGGGCGGAGGCCAATTGCCTTACGTAGACGTTCATGCCACCCGACTTCCCCTGGCCAGGGGCTGCCAGAGGACAGGCGTGGAGCGTGATAAATGCCGCTCTCTGTACGCTCAACTCTTAGTTACCATCATCTGATAAAGGCTCCTTTGTTGGCCACCCAGATGCGCTTTATAAGGCTCTGGGCCGCGCAGGAAGTCAAAATAAGCAAGGCCCCGATCTATGGCGTCCTTTAGGCTCATCGCATTGAGCAACAGGCCCACACTGTAGTAGCCATATTCGGGGTCGTAACCGCTATTGTACAACAGGCGGGAACCCCCGTAGTCAAAACAGAGGCAAGTTGCCACGGTAGAGCCGTCCATTTCCAGGAAAAACAATTGGAGTTGCCCCATCTCAGCCATGCGCTGGGTGATGTTGTGGAAGAACCTCTCCCTTTCGGGGGTCATGAACTCGTCTTTGTCGATGCGGCTCAAGCGCATCAGCGATATGAACTCACCCAGTCGTCCACCGACCTCGGAGGGGTCCGTTACGCTGTACCATTTCCAGTCGGTCTGTGAGTCCATCCTGCGCAGTTTGCGGCGCAGTTCGTGGCGGTCTTTCTTGCTCAGAAGGTCCAGGTATTCGTCCCAGGTGCCGGGCAGATCTATGCCTGAGGTTACGTCTTCTTGTTCGATCTCCACTTTATAGCCACGGCTGCGGGCAATTTCCGGGAAAACCCCCAGGGTTGGCGAGCTTTCTCTTAGAGAATCCAGGCGCAGCGTTTGAACGCCCTGGTCCTCAAGACATTCCAAGAGGGTTTGGTAGAAGCCCTCTTCGTGTCCAGGCCTGATTGGAAAATCGTTGTAGTCGAAGGTGTCCTGGCTGCCCATGAACGAGACGGTGTCGCCCGACTTGGCCAGCGAGGCGATGGCGGCCATCCCATTTCCCGTCCCGCCATCTGGAGTCGAGTAGGCGAACCCGCACATGGTCCGGCCGTCGCCAAAGGTGTCCCACCATACTTTTTGCCATTGGGGAGTCAGAAACAATGTATTGGCTGGGCTGTCATGGAGCACTGATTCCCATTCGGATTCTATCTCTTGGAACGATGTGATCGGTGTGTTTGCCACTATTTACCTTTCGTTTACCTGCTATGCATCAGAGCTAGGAGACCTTCTTGCCCCAACGAGTAGTTTTTGAATTCTCCGCGCACCGCGGACGTGAGCACTCTAGTGCCCGGTTTCTTAACACCACGCATGGCCATGCACAGGTGTTCCGCTTCCAATTCAACAACCACGCCATCCGGTTGGAGGACATTGAATATGGAGTCAGCCACCTCCGCAGTAAGCCTTTCTTGTACCTGAGGCCGGTGCGACGCCACTTCCAACGCCCTGGCCAATTTGCTGATCCCGGCAATCTTGCCGTTGGGCACGTAGCCCAGCCGGGCCTCTCCATAAAATGGAAGCAAATGATGCTCGCACACGGAATAGAAAACCAGGCCGCTCACGATCACTGGGTCGTGGCTCTCGGCTTCGAAAACAGCATCAATCGCATCGTCGGTGTTGATTCCGACACCGGAGAACAGACTCTCGTACATCCGTGCCACCCGGGCAGGGGTGTCTTGCAGCCCTTCACGGTCCGGGTCTTCGCCGATGGCAGCTAAAATCTCAGCCACTGCTTTCTTTATGCGCTGTTCTTGAACCGTCTTGGTTCCCCCTACTCGCCTATTCCTAGGGTAGCTTCCTCGATTGCTTCCATGGTCGCAGGTACTTCGACAGCCTGCACGCCTGCGCTACTAACGGCCAAGTCCGGGTCTTTCAAACCGTTGCCGGTGCAGATACAGACAACCCGTTTATCTTGGAGATCCAAACCGTGGCGGTGTAACTTCACTAGTCCGGCGAGCGAGGCTGCGGAAGCTGGCTCGCAGAAAATACCCTCTTTACTGGCCAGCGCCCTGTAGGCGTCCAGTATCTCGTCGTCTGAGACTGCGTCAATCACCCCACCGGAGCCGTCTCTGGCATCGATCGCGCCTTGCCAGGTAGCCGGGTTGCCAATGCGTATTGCCGAGGCGATGGTCTGAGGCCTGGTCACGATCTCTCCTCTGACAATCGGCGCCGCCCCCTCAGCTTGGAAACCCATCATTCTGGGCAGTGTCTGGCTGCGGCCCAAGTCTTGGTACTCCCGAAAACCTTTCCAGTAGGCGGTGATATTACCGGCGTTGCCCACCGGTATGAAAAGCAGGTCCGGAGCGTCTCCGAGAGTGTCCACCAGCTCGAATGCAGCCGTCTTTTGGCCTTCGATCCGGTGGGGATTCACAGAATTTACCAAGGTAACATCGTTCTTCTCAGTAAATTCGCGGACCAGACCCAAGGCCGCATCGAAATTACCGTTGATCATGATGACCTTGGCGCCGTAGATCATGGCCTGCGCCAGTTTGCCCATGGCGACTTCGCCTTTGGGAATCAAGACGAAGGTGGGAATATCACAGTAGGCTCCGAATGCAGCCGCCGAGGCGCTGGTGTTGCCGGTGGAGGCGCACATGATCGCCCGTGTGCCTTCTTCCAAGGCCTTGGCGATGGCGACCACCATCCCCCGGTCCTTGAACGAGCCGGTGGGATTGCAACCCTCAAGCTTGAAATACAGTTCAGGGCAGCCCAACTCACGGCCCAATCGGTTGGACTTAACTAGCGGAGTACCGCCTTCACCCATGGTAATCATGGGCGTAGCACTGGTGATCGGGAGCAGGTCCCGGTAAGTATTTAGCACCCCAGCACCCATTGGGCTAAGCTAGTCTCCTATCTTGTCTGAATCGTTCTTGTGCAGGCATCATTCTTCAATTCTAATGACGTTGCTAACCCGCCGCACCTGGGAGAGCCCGGCCATGATTTGAATGGCATCCTGCATGGACGCTCCTTTGGCTGGATGGGTGGTGATCACAATCTCCGCGCTCCCGGCCTCGGCATCGGTATCCCTCTGAAGAACTGCCGCGATGCTGATCTCCCCGTCGCCCAACACCTGTGCGATCTGAGCCAACACCCCAGGATTGTCAGCCACGTCGAGGCGGATGTAATACCGTGCTTGAAGGTCTCCGATGGGCCGGACTGTTAACGCCGCTCCATTTCCAGAACCTGCCCATTCCTGTGAACCGGGCGGTCGTGACTGGCTGCCCATCTTGCGGACCACTTCAATCAAATCGCCGACAACTGCGCTCGTGGTCGGTTCGCTCCCTGCCCCCATACCATGGAACAGGACCTGTCCGCACAGGCTGCCGTCAACTTCCACGGCATTGTACACTCCATCAACCTTGGCAAGCATGTGTTCAGAGGGTACTAACGCCGGGTATACACGGAGTTGCACCGCTCCGTCGTCCAGGTTTGCGATGGCCAGGGATTTTATGGCGTAACCCAACTCTTGGGCGTAGCGGAAGTCTTGAGGTTCCAGCCTAGAGATGCCTTCGCAGTAAACATCAGCCGACTGGAACGGTTGTCGGTAGGCTAAAGAAGCCAGAATAGTCAATTTATAAGCTGCGTCGATGCCTTCAATGTCATTGATGGGGTCTGCTTCAGCATAGCCAAGACCCTGCGCCTCACTGAGGGCTTGATCGAAACTGGTGCGCTCGTTGGCCATGCGGGTCAAAATGTAGTTGGTGGTGCCGTTTATGATGCTGCGGATGGAGCGAATGTCATTGGCCGCCAATTCGTTCATCAAGCACCCCACGATGGGGATCCCGCCACCCACGCTGGCTTCGAATAATATGTTCGCGCCATTCTTCCGGGCCAAGGCTAGTAATTCCGGTCCCGATTTGGCCATCACTTCTTTGTTAGCCGTGACGATGTGCTTCCCGGCGGCGAGGGCGTGCTTGAGATGATTTTCTACCGGGTCGGTGCCGCCAATCACCTCCACCACGATATGAATCTCAGCGTCGGCCAAGATATCTTCCGCGTTGGTAGTCAGTAGACCAGATGGAAGATCAATATCCCTGGCGCGGGTGATGTCCCGGACCAACACTTTTTTCAAGTTCACATTGCGGCCTGTTGCCGCGGCGAGGGATGATGCTTTGCCCAGGATATAGGCAGCCACACCGGTACCCACAACGCCCAGGCCCATCAGGCCAACGTTGATCTCATCAGGAACTTCACCAGACATACCGCTTGACGATGCCATAAGCCCTACGGTCCTGGTCCTGGCAGAGGAACGCCGGAAATGAGATCTGGTACTGGGGTAGGCCGGTCGATTCGCGGCGCAGTAATGAACACCTGGTTCGTGACCCAATCGTACAATCTGCTGTTGAAGTTCATGCGCACGGTCCCTGCTGTGGTTCCGGCGACTAGCGCTTCGCGCTGCCACAATAAGACGTTTTCCTGAAGCAGTTTCTGGCCCATCGTGTTATTCAATTCACGGTCTTCTGCCGCCGCAAGGACTTTCAGAAGATAGTGGGCGTCGGCGGTGAAAATGGGCTCACTCACCAAACCGGGTGTCAGCGCTGCGATCTCGTCTTCTTCGTTACCATACAGGTAGTCGTCAAGGTCGGGGAACGCGCCTTTTGGCACCCATCCTACATAGCCATTTGGGTCTGCGAACTGGTTGGCGGAGTTCAATTCCTGGGCGACTCTAGTGAAATCTTCATTTGCGAGCCGTTGGGCCACGTCACCGATGAGGATTTCACTATCCATTGGAATCTGAATCCACTGGACCTCCACGTGAGGCTGGATGGGCTCGATTTCTTGCGCCAACGACAGCGCCAGGGCGCGCTGAGCAAGCTGCTCTTCGACGATTACCCTGAAATCGGCGTCAGAAAGGCCGGTGGCTGTCAGGTAGCCTCCATAACTGTTCCTGAACTCGCTCTCTAACTGCCCTGGGTCGGTCTCTTCGCCCGGGTCGGCCGTGGGAAGAAACTGCCGCCTCAGCTCCTGCTCGATATCATCATCTTGAATTTGGATTCCCAAGACAGGTGACCGCTGGCGCAGAATTTCGGCATTAACAAGATTCTGAAGGTACTCGAATGGGACTCTGCTTAGGTTGACTTGCCCGCCCTGGTAACGGTTCACACCCTGCAGGACTCGGATGCGGGCAACCAAGTCGCCCATGGTGAACTCAACGTTTCTGACCGAGCCGGCCCAGACCCTCGGCGGTCTGTAAAACTCTTGGTAGTAACCTAGTAAGACCACGCCAATTATGGTGAGAATCAAGACAGAACCAATGCCGAGCCCAATCCTGCGTTGCCGCCGTTGAGTAATTACCTGAATGTCTTCCTGAGGAGCGCTAACTTCGCCCTGACTTCGATTCTGGGCCCGCCTGTTGCGGCGGCGTTCGCTTCTGCCGGCGTTAGCAGCGCCGAACCTGCCGAGCCAAGGAAATGGCATTGTCTAACCTCGACTTGCCCTGGGGTGGAGATGAAGAGGAAACCGGCGGCGCTATTTATGCCTGCGCCGCCTTATTCAATACGATGCAATTGTTTGGCCGGATCCGCTCACCGACGGACTCCGCCTGAGTAGGCGTGGTAGGCCACGAATGGCACCAATGCGATCTGCCGGGCCCGCTGGATAGCGGTGCGCAGGGCGCGCTGATGTTTGGCGCAGACTCCGGTACGGCGGCGGGGCTCAATCTTTGCCCGTTCTGACACGAAACGCCTGATCTTATCAATCTCTTTGTAGTCAATATGGGTAACTTTTTCGACGCAGAAAGCGCAGACCTTGCGCCGGCGCACAAATCGGCCACGGGGACGGCCGCCGGGTCCGCCGGGCCCACTGGGTCTTCCGCCTCCGCCGGGTCTTCCGCCTCCGCCAAATCTAGGTGGCGGTCCGCCTGGTCCTCTAGGGGCTTCTGTCGTCATTCTAGTTCAAGTCCTTTTTATCAACTGCCGATCTAAAACGGCAGGTCGTCTACCGGATCATTATCAGGACCATATTCGGCCATCGCGCCGACGCCCGATCCATAAGGCTCGGAAGCCTGGGGCCCGCCTCCGTCTCCACTTCTACCCAGGAACTGTACATCGTTCAGGAAAACGTCGATGGACACCCTGGTTTGGCCGTCGCGCCCTTCATAAGTTCGGCTGCTCATACGGCCTTCGATATAAACTTGTTGACCCTTGGTCAAGTATTGGTTGCACGTTTCGCCCAACTTCCCCCAGGCGCTGACGTTGAACCATTCCGTCTCTTCTTTCTGCTCTCCCCCGCTGGTGGTGTAGCGGCGACTGGATGCCACGCTAAACGAGGTAACCGCTTGACCATTGGGCGTATAACGCATCTCAGGATCTCTTCCCAAATGCCCGATGACAGTGATCTTGTTCACGTCTCCCTCCCTTCTACTCCTCACTTTCGTCCGGCTCATTGGCCGGTTCTTCCGACTCATCATCAGACCTGTCGTCGCCTTCAAGGGCGGCGGGTTCGCTTTCTTCTTCAGCTCCCGGCGTGGGTTCGTCTTCAGCAGTGGCTTCGGTGGCCTCTACGGTTTCTTCGGTAGCAGGCGCCCCCGTAACATCTTCAGCGCCAGGCGCTTCAGCGTCGGCAGTCTCGGCTACCGGAGCCACAGTTTCTCCTCCTGCGGGAGTGGTGGGCGCTGGGGCCTCGCCTTCAGCAGGGACAGGCGCGATAGGATTGCCATCCGAACCTACGGGAGCAGGACGGGGCATGGGAGCCCTGATTGCCCGGGCTGCCGCGGCCGCCTGGGCGGCAAGTTCTTCTTCTGGCAGCGTTACCGTTACCAGAGAACGGAGCACTTCGTCGTCTATTTTCAGGAAGCTCTCCAACTCAATGTTGAACGCTCGTTCAGTGGCGAACCGGGTCAGGTGGTAGCTTCCTTCTAGAAACCGGTGTTGGCCTTTGCGGATAGGGTAAGCCAAACGGCGTGTCCCCCACCGCTCTTCGTGACTAATCTCAGCTTCCCGAGTGGTGATAAATCCCTTGATTTTGTCCCAGGTCTGTGAGAGCTCTTCCTGATTAAGCATCGGGCTAAGGACAACTAGAAGTTCGTAATGGCGCAAACGGTACCCCTTGGCAGATTAAACGCAGATGTACTGCGGATTTCAGAATTACACAATCAGTCCGATTATAGCATCGGGCCTCGCCTGGCTCAACTGTGCTTCTATCAGTTATCTATGCCTGGCACGTCGAACCGGGAGGTCAATTTCTTCACCTCAACCGACACTTTGGCGTGGGCTTCTTTGTCTTCCACGTCAGACAGCACTTTGGTCAGCATGGCTGCAACTTGCTTGACCTCGTCTTCCGCCATACCCCGGCTGGTGATCGCCGGAGTGCCCAATCGCAGCCCACTAGTCACTCTGGGAGGCTGTGGGTCAAAGGGAATTGCGTTCTTGTTGGCGATGATCCCCACCGACTCCAGCGCCCTCTCGGCCTGTTGCCCGGTGATGCCCAATGGGGTCACGTCCACCAGCACCATGTGGTTATCGGTGCCTCCGGAAACCAGTCTCGTCCCGGCCTCGGAGAGTTCCGACGCCAGAACTTTACAGTTGGCCACCACCTGGTGGGCGTAACGGGAGAATTCCGGTTTGAGCGCCTGGCCGAAACAGACCGCTTTCCCGGCGATGGCCTGCATCAGCGGTCCTCCTTGGGTGAACGGGAACACGGCGAAGTCAATCTTTTTAGCCAAGTCTTCGTCGCAAAGGATGAATCCGCCCCTGGGCCCGCGCAGGCTCTTCTGGGTGGTTGACGTCACTATGTTGGCGTGGGGAAACGGCGATGGGTGCGCTCCGCCGGCCACCAATCCTGCGATGTGGGCCATGTCCACCATCAGCAAGGCGCCAACGCTATCGGCGATGGCCCGGAAGCGGGCGAAGTCCAACACACGGGGATAGGCACTGCAGCCGGCGACGATCAATTTGGGCTTGTGCTCTTTGGCCAATCGCTCAATCTCGTCGTAGTCGATGGTCTCGGTTCCTTTGTCCAAGCCGTAGGGGATGAAGTTGTAGACCTTCCCCGAGAAGTTCACACTGGCCCCGTGGGTCAGGTGGCCACCGTGGTCCAGTTGCATGCCCAGGACGGTGTCTCCCTGGCTTAGAACGGCAAAATAAGCGGCCATGTTGGCCTGGGCGCCGCTGTGGGGCTGCACATTGGCATGCTCGGCGCCGAAGAGCTCTTTCACACGGCTGATGGCCAGGCTTTCAACTATGTCAGCGTTCTCGCAGCCGCCGTAATAGCGTCGGCTGGGATAGCCCTCGGCGTATTTATTGCTGATCACGCTGGAGCCAGGTTCAAGGACGGCTTTGCTCGCGTAGTTCTCAGATGCAATCAGGACGATGCACTCGCGCTGGCGCTGGTCTTCCAGCTCCAAGGCATGGGCTACATCGGGGTCTTCGTCGAATAACACGGACATAGGTATCTCCAATGAGGCGATTGGTTAGTGGGACAATCAGTGGGTATTCAGCAGGTTATGTCTGCTATATGACGTGGAGTTCCAGTAACGTTTCACGCCCCACGGGTGCGGGATCACGAGACTAGTGTACGATGGGGTTTCAGGCGTGTCAACGGAGTTTGTTCAGGCTATTTACGACGAACAATCCAGTCATTTAAAATAACCGCCGAAGCAACCCGTACGATTTGGAGATTCACGAATTTATGTCAACCGATTCAGGTCACCCGGACATGCCCAGTTCGATAGAGCGGATGCTGCGTCCGGAGCGGGTTGAAACACTTGATCCATTCCGTGTGTTGAGCCATTGTCCGGCGACACCCAGAGATACCATAGCTGACATTGGCTGCGGGCCCGGTTATTTCACGCTGCCCTTAGCCAAGTTCTTGATCCACGGCAAGGTCTACGCCTTGGACACTTCCGACGAGATGATTGAAGCTTGTCAGGGGCGATTGGACACGGCCCGCATGGGCAACGTCGAAGTTCTGAAATGCGAGGAATACGAATTTCCGGTTGAAGCCGCCTCCTTGGACGGGATATTTATTGCATTCGTTGTCCACCACCCTGAAGACCGGGTGCGGTTTCTGGAGGCCGCGAAGGATATGCTGATGCCTGGCGGCTGGTGCTACATCCTCGAGTGGCATAAGAAAGAAACAGAGTCAGGCCCGCCTCAGAGGGCGCGTATCACGCCTAAGGAATTGCGCCAGATTGGCGCTGACGCAGGGTTCAAGTACCAGAGCCACGGGGACGTCAACGAAGAGAACTACATGATGACCCTGATCAACAGCCGAGTTTAGCGGGTCATTAAAAAACTCCGGCCTGACTGGCTGGGAATGCCTCAATCCTAACCTTCCCTCGGTACGGGGAAAGAAAATTTCCCCTCTCCAAATCCACCCTAGAATCTAGCATCCTTTACCCCGGCTGGAATGAGGGGTCTCATCGCTTGGATTTAACGTCGTTTCAGCATCTAACGAGATGCCTCGTCGCCCTACAGCGCTCTTCGGGATGACAGTGGAGTAGTGGCGCTCGAATCAGGAGGTCGGTATCACCGGCAGCAGGGCGTAGGACGGCCTGTTGTTGTCGTGGTAGACGCTGTTGAGGGCCGTGATTCTTACTGCCGATGTTCCAGGGTTCTTTCCGGTGTTTCCATTCACGTCGAATCTGGGGAAGTTGCTGGACGAGATATCCAGTCTGATTCGGTGTCCCTCCACAAAAAGATTTGAGATGGGCAGCAAGTTCAACTCAACCTGGTAGACCTCACCAGGCGTCATTAACTCGGTCCGCTCCCACGAGTCCCGGAACTTCACCCGCAGGATACCGTCGGTCAGGTTCAGAGCGTATCCCTCCGGATAATCCTCAGAAGGAGGATAGACATCTATCAGTTTGGCGGTGAAGTCTGTGTCCACAGCGCTGGACGAGATCCAAAGTTGGACCGACACCGGCCCTGTAATCTCCGTGTCTTCTGCCAACAATTCAGTCTGAAAAACCAGCACATCCGGGCGGGAGGCCAGCGGTAGATAAGGCTGTTTGGACCCCACAAATTTTTCCGATTCCCTTTGGTCAAAGCCGCCCGGCGCCATCACCGGCTGTCCGGAGGAGATGTTCCCACCAACCGTTGGCACCGGGTTATTTGGGTCAAACAGATACTCGTCAGGCGAACTGGGGCTCTCCGGAAGCTGGGTGGACAGTCCGCCGCCGGGATGCAAGTAGAACGGCGTTTCCACGGCGCGGGCCAGAGGCCATTCGTCCTCGTTCCGCCATCGGCCACCATGGTCCAGGCGCTGTTGAGAGTTCGTGCGGCCCGAGCCGCCGCCCATTACAAACAACTTTACCGGCGCATCGTCTTCCAAGCCATTTTGTTCGTCTTTGAGCCAGCGATCGAAGAACCGGAGCCGCAGGTGGTTGAAGTCCTCCGCAAGATTGTTGTCGATCGTTGCCTGTTCGCCGAAATCGACGTTCCCGGAATGGGTCAGCGTGCGGGCGCCGTGGGTCCAGGGGCCCATCAGCAAAGTGACCGGGCCTTTCTTCGCACTGGAAAGCGCCAAGAAATTATCGGTGGCCGTCCTGGAATAAGGGTCGTACCAGGCGCTCATATGCACCTGAGGCACGTCGGAAAACACATCGTAGTATTCCTCAGCGCAGAGGCCGATCTGCTTCCAGTAGTTGTCGAAGTTTTCCCTAGTCCAGATATCCAGCAGATAGTCTTCGTAGTCGGGCGTCCACTGCAGGGGCGAGTGTCCCTTCTTCCAGGGCAGCCGGTTGAACCAGCCAAAGATGTCCTGGGCTTCGAGCGCCGCCTTGATTGTCTTCGGAAGTGCATTGGCTTTCCGACTTTCGACGGCCTCTTTGTAGGCCCAGGTCAATTGCCGGAGTTCAAAGGCGCCACCGTTGCGGCAGGCGTTGAGGAAGGCGTTGGAGAACCCACCCGAATCCAGCCACATACAGCCCAGGTTCGGGGGGTTCAGGCACGCCGCCGCCGCTTGAGTGTGCGCCGAGTAGGACAGACCATAGGTGCCGACCTTGCCACCGTGCCAGGGCTGCTGCGCCAACCAAGCCAGTGTATCGAACCCGTCCTCGCCCTCATCGATGTACTTGGTGAACTCGCCCTCGGATTCGTAACGTGCCCGGCAGTCTTGTACCACCGTAACATAGCCGTGGGAGGTGAAGAACATCGCTTCCTGGACTAGGTCTGGCCTCGTTTTGCTGTAAGGCGTGCGCTGGAGCAGGACCGGAAAAGCCGCATCGATGGGCGCCCCTGCTTCGGCGGGACGGTAGACATCGGACGCCAGGAGTACGCCGTCACGCATGGCGGCTATGACGTTGGATTCGGTATGGACTTCGTTCAGCAGGCCGGGCATGAGTTGGCTCCTGGTTGGTTACTAGGTGGGACGGCCAATTCAATTCTATGGGCGCTCCTGTTCTGCCGCAACCAAGCGTATAAAGCAGCCAGGTTATGTTGACACGAAATAGGCGTCAACCTATAGTAAGACCGTCGGGTCGGGCTATTTCGCCCACGCCTGTTCCGTGACTGACCAACAATTCACTGATACCCGCATTCAATACCCGTGGAGGTTCCCCTTTTGGCAGAAAATTATGACGTTTTGATTGTCGGCGGAGGAGTGGCAGGAATGACCGCCGGCATGTACGCGGCCAATTATGGGCTGCGGACGGCCATCGTCGAGCGGATGATGGGTGGGGCTTCCATCATCAACATCGAGACGATCGACAACTTCCCCGGCTTCCCGGAGGGTATCTCCGGGGCCGAGTTGGGTCCGGCGGTGCAAGAACAGGCCATGAACGCCGGCGCTGATTTCATCATGGGCGAAACCACCAAGGTCGCCAAGGACGGCGACTACCGGGTGGTCTCAAGCGACGCCGGAGAACTCCGGGGCAAGACGGTGATCATCGCGGCCGGCTCCACCCTCCGGCAATTAGGCATACCCGGGGAGGAGGAGTTTTTCGGCCGGGGAGTCTCTCAGTGCGCCACCTGCGACGGGCCTTTATACATGAACCAAGTCGTTGCCGTGGTCGGTGGAGGGGACTCAGCTGCCGACGAGGCTTTGACTCTGACCGAGTACGCCGAGCGTGTTTTGTTGGTCCATCGCCGCGACTATTTTAAGGCGCAAAAGTCCCTCGTTGACCGGGTCAGCGACAACCGCAAGATCGAAGTCGTCTGGAACACGGTCATCGAAGAGATCCTAGGACCGGACACCGTCTCCGGGATCCGAATGCGCAATACTGTGACCAACTTAGAGAACGTCATGGAGCTTTCCGGGCTGTTCGTTTACGTCGGTCTCGAGCCCAATTCCAGTCTGGTGGACGGGCTGTTGAAGGCCGACAACGCCGGCCATATCCCGACGAGTGTCTCCATGGAGACCGCGGTGCCCGGCATCTATGTGATCGGGGACCTACGGCAGAACTCCTCATCCCAGTTGGTCTCCGCCGCCGGCGATGGCGCCACAGCCGCCATCGCGGCCTACAAGTACATCTCGGCAATGAACTGGAACTAGAAGGGGGTAATATGGACCTGGTTGACGAGCAACTTCAGAACAGCAAGACTATCGCGGTGGTCGGCCTGTCCGGCGACCCAGACCGGATCAGCTACCGGGTCACCCGGTACATGCAAGAACAGGGCTACCGGATCATCCCGGTCAATCCCATGATTGAAGAAGTGCTGGGGGAGAAGAGTTACCCTGACCTCCAGTCAGTCCCAGATTCAATCGATATGGTCAACATATTCCGGCGTTCTGAATTGGTGGCACCGGTGGTGGAGCAGGCCATCGAGATCGGCGTAAAATACATCTGGATGCAGGACGGCGTGGTAAACCCGGAGTGGGCCGCGAAGGCAGAGGCCGCCGGCATCCCGGTGATCATGGACGATTGAACCCTCCGCCAACACCGCCGCCGGTCTGGCGGCCAACAGGCAGAGGTCAACGGAAGCTAGTATCAGGGTGAGCTAAGCCGGTCCGCCTGGGCATCTATCATACCTAGTAGACGATTTTATGTTGGAATGATTATAATCTTGGCCAGTAGTGGGCGAGACTGAGCCATGTCGATTTGTTCCGGCGTTCCCTCTGGATGGGCTCTCGTAACCCTGACCACCGGCGAGGAGACAATATCGAAATGGGGCATGGCCATCACCTTCCGATTGAACTCTAATGAGGCAGCATTTCAGTGACTACACAGGACGAACTTGGCACGAAGTTAAAAACTTTGGGGATACGGCTTACGCCGCAACGGTTGGCCATCGCGGAAGTGGTGGTTAACTCTGGGGATCACCCTTCAGTGAAAGAGATCTTCGGGCGGGTGAAAGAGTTCTTCCCCTATGTGACGCTGGCCACGGTTTACTCCACGTTGACAGTATTGGAGCAGGCTGGAATTGTGCGTGAATTGCCCTTCCAGAAGCAGTCACGGTACGACGCCAACCTTTCTCCCCATGCCAACCTAGTCTGTGTCGGCTGCGGAAGCGTGCATGACGCCGACGTGGGACAAGGCATGGTGTCCGAATTGCGTGAACGGCTGGAAGAATCCTCAGATTTCCTGTTCACCGGTCAGCGTGTTGACTTCTATGGCTGGTGCCCCAACTGCGCCCATCTCCGCGACCATCGGTCAGACTCGTCTGGCGGGTAGGCAAGGACCGAACTTCAAAGCGTAGGGGCACGGCGTTGCCGTGCCCCTACGCTTTTCTTGGAACGATTTTCTAATTCGGCGATCGGTTACGATGTCGAATGGTATTAATCCTCCTATACCCGTGATTCCTCTGCTGTTTCTCCAGGTAGTTACGGATCATCAGGGCTGCAATCGCGCCTTCATTCACCGCGCTAACCATCTGTTTGTTTGGTGCTGACTCGGCGGCCGTCACTCGCGGCGAACACTCCCTCCATGCTAGTCTCCATGGTCCGACTGGTGGTGATAAAGCCTCACTTGTCGGCCTCAACGATATCTTTGACGAAAGTGGTATCAGGGTCTAGCCCGATGAATATGAACGCGGCTGCCGGGAATAGCTCTTCTGTTTCCCGGTTTCCAGATCCTAGACGATTATCGACTCCAAGTGGCCTTTTCCTTTGAATATCTGGACTGCCTTGCCAAGCATTTTCTCCATATTTGGGTGCCTTTCGGCCTTCTCCCGCAGTATCTGGCTGGCACCCAAGCTGGTTCTGAAACTCCAACACCGTTACCTTGCTAGCAAATTTGGTCAAGAATAACCCTTCTTCGACATCACTGTTGCCTCCGCCCACCACGACAACTTCCCGGTTCTTGTAGAACAGGCCGTCGCAAGTGGCGCAGAAATGGATCCCGCCGCCTATCAGGTCTTTCTCTCCGGGCACGCCAAGCCTCCGGTACCGGGTGGCGAGCGCCAGCAAGACTGCTGCGGCACAGTACTAATCGCCCGACTCGGTGGAAATCGATTTGTAATCGCCATCGATCTGGATCTGAGTCACGGCCTTGGCCGGTAGTATCTCCACATCGAACCGTACGGCATCGGCTTTCATCTGGTCGGCTAGTTCGTTGCCGCCGATTCCTTCAACGAATCCGGGGTAGTTGTCGATGCGCTCAGTGGTGCCGGCCTGCCCTGTATGCGGCCCTTCTCGATGACCAAAGTCTCGATCCTTTGTCGGGCCGCATACAGGGCCGTGGTGAGTCCGGCGAAGCCGCTGCCCACGATCACCAAGTCGTAATACTCTCGTTTGGATTTGGGGCTGATTCCCCATTTGTCCACCAATTCAGGGCTGGACGGTTCGACGAGTATCGAGCTGTCTTCAAAGATTATGGTCTGTATGATCTGCTTGCCGTCGTTCAGATCTTGGACGCGCTTGCGGCCTTCTTCGTCTTCGCCAATGTCGACCCAGTTGTGGCGGACGGGCTGCTCGCCAAGAAATTGCTTCGATTGCCGGTAATCAGAACACCGAGGTGCGCCGTAAACAGTGATTTTAGGTGTTCCATAGGCCCTCCGATGCGCCAACATTGGTTATAATATCGGCGCTTTCCAAGAGATAAGATGCCGATGGCGACCTACAGGTTCCAGCCCGCTGGAACTAGACCGGCAGATTCAAGATGTCCACAGGCTCGATCGAGTCGGCCAAATTGAAGCCGAACACCTTGGAGTAAAAATACAACTCGGCCTCAAGGGCCCTTTTTATATTCTCGGCCCGCCGGAACCCATGTTGCTCGCCCTGGAACGGAATGTAGGCCGTGGGAATGCCCTTGGCGCGGACGGCGTCGAACATCATCTCCGCTTGGGACGGCGGCACGATCTGGTCCTCCAGTCCCTGGAACAAGATCAGGGGGCAGGAAAGTCGGTCGGTATGGTGGATCGGAGAGCGTTCTTTGTACAGGGCTGATTCCTCGGGGTATAAACCAACCAACCCATCCAGGTACCGGGCCTCAAACTTATGCGTCTCCTTGGCCAAGGCTTCCAGGTCACTGACGCCATAGTGGCTGGCGCCGGCGTTGAATACCTCTTTGAACGTCAGCGCCGCCAGAGTTGTGTAGCCGCCGGCGCTGCCGCCATCGATGGCCAAGCGGTCACCGTCGGCTTCTCCCTGGGAGACCAGATGCAAGGCCGCGTTGCAACAATCGTCGACGTCCACGATCCCCCATGTTCCGTTCAAACGTTCCCGGTATTCGCGTCCGTAGCCGGTGCTGCCGCCGTAATTCACGTCCAACACGCCGATGCCCCGGCTGGTCCAGAATTGGACCCCCAAGTCCAGGGCGGTAGAAGCGGATCCGGTGGGGCCGCCGTGACTCTTGACCAGCAGTGGTGGTTTCTCTCCTGCCGGCGCCTGAAAATCCCGATTGCGGGGCGGGTAGTAAAGGGCATAGGCAGTCTTGCCATCGTCGGTCGGGAACTCCACAGACCTGGACGCCGAGAGATAGCCTTCGTCGATCTCTAGATTGTGGGATTTTCTGAGTTCATGCCACCGGCTACTGGCCAGGTCGAAAAGCACCATGGACATTGGCAATGAAGGCGCTCCGGCTACGAACACTATCTTGCCGTCGCCAGCTTTCAAGTCACCCCGGCCCAACTCCGAGAACGGGGTATCTATCGCCAGCAGCATCCCCGACTCGATATGCAGCATTGAGACCTTCCACTCACCATTGTCAACGTAGCTGCAAGCGATCAGTTCGGCGGATGCAAAGGAATAGGTGCCGGAGCCAAAGACCCATTGGGGCTTGCCGAACTCGGCGCTCCTTTTGGCCAACTGCCGGTCCGGGCCATTCTCGTGGCGCCACAAATTCCACCAGCCACTGCGGTCGGAGACGTAATGGAGCACGTTATCCGGCGACCATTCAGGCTGAAAGATGGACTCGGTTCGGCCTCCGGCCACTACCCGAGATTCACCCAGTAAACCTTGATCGTTAAATGATGCAACCAGAAGGAAGGTGCCGTCCCAGGGCATGTTGGGGTGGTCCCACGTCAACCATGCTAGCTTAGCTCCGTCCGGGCTGATGCGGGGGTTGGAGCAAAAATCAGAGCCTTTGGATAAGACCTGTTGTTCGGTCTTCCCCAGGGCATCGACAGCGACGATGCAGTTGACCGGCTCTCCCTCTCCGGTGTGGTCCTCCCGGACGCAGATGATGCGGTTGCGGGCCGGGTCAAAGCAGCCGTCGGCGTAGCGCATCTCTACATCCGGGGTGATGGCCTGAGGCTCTCCGCCGTTCTCTTGCCGGTAAATCCGCTGGTCAGAGTAGTTGGAGAAGTAGACCACTTCCTCATGGACCAAGAACGCCCCGCCTCCGTATTCGTGAACTCTGGTCCGCACGCTGTAGGGCTCCGGCGTCACGTCAACAGTCTCGCCTTCCGGGTCATGCTTGACCAGCACCATGCGGCCGCCCTCCGAGGGGCGCATCTCCACCCAATATATGTCCTCGCCGTCGAGGGCAACCTGGCCCAGCCCAATGGACCCGGACACGATCAGGTCAGTGGTGATGGGCGATTTCCATGATCCATAAGGGGCGGTGGTGCGCATGGAGGCTTTCTCCTGGGATGCTTAGTATCGAATCAGGCAATTATAGCTGCGGGCTGGAACCGATTAAAGGGAATCCGGCAGCCGGTTGACCGCCAGGTTGCCTGCCCCTATATTTGTTCCACGTTCACACTTATCGAGCTACCTGGTTTTAAGGACGACCACATGACCACCGTTCGCGACCAGCACGCGTCACAATTGCCACCGCCCACGTTGGAGGAAGTCAGCCCGGATATCTACGCCTACGTCCAGCTCGATGGGAGCTGGGGGCTAAACAACACTGGCTTCATCAAGACCTTGGACGGTCTGATCTTGATCGACACTTGTTTCACCGAGGCGCGTACCAAGGCCTATCTGGAGGCCGTCCGCCGGGTGTCCTCGCTACCCATGAAGACCCTGATAAACACTCACCACCACGGCGACCACACCCACGGCAATTACCTGGTTTCAGAAGCGGCCATCATTGGCCACGAGCTATGCCGACAAACTGTCATCGAGACAGGGTTGCAAGCCCTGCACCCGCTGTTCCCCAACGTGGACTGGGGCGACCTGGAACTGGCCCCGCCTTTTGTAACTTTCAACGACAGGATGGACCTTTATTCCGGCGACATGAAGATCGAGCTGATCTTCATGGGGCCAGCGCATACCACAAATGACATCGTCGCCTGGCTGCCCGACCGCAAGCTGCTCTTCGCTGGAGACCTGTTATTCAATCAAGGGACCCCTTTCGTGGCCATGGGCTCTGTTTCCGGGTCACTTCAAGCATTGAAACGGCTGCGGGACCTAGGCGCGAAAACTATCGTGCCGGGACACGGATCCGTTTGCGGGCCAGAGGTGATGGACGACGTTGAGGCCTACCTTACATTTATACAAGAGACCGCCCGCCAGGCTTTTGAAGCCGGGCTGTCGCCTCTGGAAGCATCAAGGCAGGCCGACCTGGGCCGGTTCGGTGAGTGGCACGATTCGGAGCGAATCGCCGGCAACCTCCACCGCGCCTACTCCGAACTTCGCTGGGAGTCGGCAGGCACGGTCTTGGACCTGGCGCCGATGGTCGCGGACATGGTGTCGCTGAACGGCGGACAGCCGGTCCGGTGTTTGGCATGATAATCGGGGCGATCTGCGATTCCGCAAGCGGATTCGGGGGCCTGTGATGGCAGACAGGGCACTCTCCGGAATCAAAGTCCTGGACTTCACCCAACACGTGGCCGGTCCGTACTGCACTAAGGTGATGGCCAACCAGGGGGCCGATGTGATCAAGGTGGAGCGGCCCGGTGTGGGTGACGTGGCCCGGCGCTCAGGTCCCTTTCCCAGCGACACACCCCACGCCGAAAAGAGCGGCCTGTTCCTGCATTTAAACACGTCCAAACGCAGCCTGACCCTGGACTTGGCCTCCGCTGCAGGCAGAAATATCGCCCTCCAACTAGCAGCGGACGCCGATATTGTTGTGGAGAGCTTCCGCCCTGGAACGATGGAGTCTTTCGGGCTCGACTACCAGTCTTTAAAGGCCACCAACCCCAATCTCGTAATGACTTCGATCTCTAATTTCGGCCAGACGGGCCCCTATCTTGGATACCGGGGGGCCGACATCGTCTTCTACGGTATGGGCGGAGAGATGTTTGGGACTGGGCTGGCCGACCGGGAACCCATCAAGCTGGGCCAGAACGTGGTCCTTTACCAGGCAGGGGCCACAGCCTCTGTGGCTACATTGGGCGCCCTGTTTCTGGCGCAGGATCCCGCAGACGGGCAGGCCCTAGGCCAGCACGTAGATGTCTCCCTGATGGAGACTCAGATTGGGTCCATCGACCGGCGAATGACGGCGTTGATCGCCTACCAATACACCGGCGAGACCAGCAAACGCGAGTATTACGGCGGAAGCAGCTACCCCAATGGCATCTACCCATGCGAGGACGGTTACTTCGCTCTCGCAGGCAGCCGCGTCTACTTCCCAAGGTCGGTCCGCATGCTCGGCTCTCCTCAGGAACTGGAAGACCCCAAATGGCACACGCGAGGCGCGCAAACGGACCCATACCTCAAGGAAGAGTTTGAGGAGTTATTCCTGCCTTGGATCTTGTCCCAGTCCAAGCAACAGGCCTGGGCGGCGGCGCAACAGCAACGTGTCCTGAGCGGCCCGTTGAATACCATGGAAGACCTGTCCGACGAGCCGTTCTTCAATCAACGAGGCGTGTTTGACCAGATCGACCACCCGGTTGCCGGCCTTCTGAAGCAGCCGGGCAGGCCTTTTCTCATGAGCGAATCCCCGTGGGAACTGCCTAGTCCCGCGCCGACGTTAGGCCAGCACAACCATGAAATTTTGGCTGACCTTGGGTATTCAAACCCAGATATAGTTCGCCTGCGTCAAATGGGAGTGATCTAGGTGCCAAAGCTGCCGTTGCAAGGAATTCGGGTGTTAGAGTTCGGCGTCGTGTGGGCCGGGCCTTATTGCGCCGCCTTCCTAGCCGGGATGGGAGCGGAGGTCATCAAGATTGAATCGATCAAGAAATTTATTTCGATGACTCGGGGCCAAATACCTAGGCCTACGGAAGACGACCTGAGAAACCTACCCACGAGCGTCGGCGCCACCCCAAACCGCCTCCCAGGCAAGCGGCCGTGGAACCGGATTCCCCTATTCAACGCCCACGCCAGCAACAAGCTGGGCATGACCGTGGACCTGCTGCAACCAAAGGGCAAGAAAACGCTGATGGATTTGATTGCCATATCGGACGTGATCGTGGAGAACAATCCCACCGAGACCATGGAGAAGCTGGGAATCTCTTATGAGAAGATCAGGGAGACAAATCCCGGACTCATCATGTGCCGGATGCCTGCCTACGCCAACGAAGGCCCCTATCAGAATCACCGGTCTTTTGGCTTCCATATCGAGGGTGTGGTCGGCCATACGCTGCTCCGTGGGTACTCGGATATGGACCCATCCGGCGTAACCAGCGTCCTGATGGGGGATGCCGCCTCAGGCACCCAAGGGGCGTTCGCTGTTTTGTCGGCCTTGCACCATCGGAGGCGGACGGGGAAAGGCCAGTTGATTGAATTGTCTCAAGCCGAGAACCTGATTCCGTTCATGGGTGAGGCGTTCATGGACTACACCATGAATGGCCGCAACCAGTCGACATTGGGCAACCGCCATCCCGTCGCGATCCAAGGCTGTTACCCCTGCCTGGGCGAGGACCGATGGGTGACAATCGCCATCGCCGGCGACGATGATTGGCGCGGTCTATGCCAGGCCATGGGCGATCCCGAATGGAGCCAAGAAAGTGGCTTTAGAGACCCGACCGTGCGATACGAGCGCCACGACGAGATCGACGAGCAAATCTCACAGTGGACCAGAACGCTGGAGCCCCAGCAGGTGATGAGGTTACTTCAAGAAAAGGGTGTGGCGGCAGGCCCGGTGATGGACCAGCGAGATGCTTACGCCGACCCCCATCTGAATGAACGTGGAGCATTTGAAGAGGCCTACCAGGAAGACACGGGCACACATCTCTATCCCGGCGCGCCCTACAAGATGTCCGAGACGCCATCAAAGATTCGACGCGGCCCAGTGAGGCTGGGCGAGGACAACGAGTACGTTTATCAAGAATTGTTGGGTTGCAGCGCCGAGGAATATGCCGTTCTGGAAGAGGAAGGCCACATCGGCATGGACTACCACCCGGACGTCAAGTAGCCTACAGACAGCCACATATGCGCCATCTCTTCCCTCAATCTGATTCGGCCTTGGACACGTATTCAAAAGCAGACGATCGTTAGGTTGCCCGATATGGCCGAGTTCACCAACAAGAAATTTCTGCTCTTTTTCGTTCTCCTTCCCGCGCTGGCGTTGACCGTCTGCGCCGGGCCCCGTTCGTCGGCTGCAGATTCGTTGCCGGCGTAGCCCGGCGAGAATTTGCCGGTTGACAGCGTAATTTCCAAATCTGGGTATAAGTTCACCTTGCCCAGCTGTTTGGATAGCACGGCGTGTCTGAAAGCCTACGCCGGAAGGGAAAACGTGGTGCTGGTTTTCTACCGAGGCTTCTGGTAAATCCATTGCCCCGAGCAACGGGTCGAGTTGCGAAAGGGCTACCAAACGATCGGCGGATTGGATGCCGAAACCTTGGCGGTTAGCGATAACCAGCTATCGGAAGCAGAGCGGGCAATCAACCACCTAGATCTTGGTTTCCCGGTTTTCTTCGACCCGAAGGCTGTGGTGATCCAGCGATTCGGTGTTTCCGACACCCTGAACGACGGTTACGACACGCCTTCAGTCTTCGTTATCGACAAGAACGGCGACATACTCTAAGAGTACATAGGCCGTCACTACAATGACCGAACAACCAATCATCAAATCATCGCCCAGTTAGAGGCGCTGCGGAAGGAATAACTGTCTAGCCTCCGAAAAGCTCGTCCACCTTGCGTTTCTTTTCTTCTTCAGAGTCGCCTCCGCCTTGGATGGTCTCGTAGAAATTGGGGCCGTAGTCACGAATGCGGACCACCACCGGCAGAGGCAGGGCGTGGCCGAACACCAGGGCTTGTTGCTTCGCCTCCAAGCGTGCCAGAACAGAACGGAGGGCGCGGCTGCCAGAAGTGCCGGACAGCACGGCGTCGATGTCCCGTTCGTTGTCCAGCAAACAGCTAAAACGGGTGCCAACCTGGCTGAGCACCTCGGAGTCGATGCCGCTGGGCCGCTGGTCGATGACCATCAGCGTCACGTTGTACTTCCTCAATTCCCGGGCGATGATCCCGAAGATCGTCTGGGAGGCCACGGCGCTGTTGAGAAACTTGTGGGCCTCCTCAATGACTATCACCAATGGCCGGGGTTCTTTCCCAGCGCCGCCCATGGCCGACTCTTTAGCCTCGACGTACTTGCGGTGGATGCGGCGGGTAATGAGGTTGCTGACCAGGATATATGCCGCTTCGTCGTCGCCGTAACGGCCAAACTCCAAGACAACATGCTGCCCGCGCTCCAGGTGCTCGATCATCTGGGCGGCGGTGTCGACCCGGCTGTGCTCCACCATGAAACCGTGACGAGTGAATCGCTGCATCCGGTTGTATAGCGCCCTGAGAGCGCCGGCGTTGACCTGTAGCTCCTCGGCCAACTCCAGTAGCGACCCGTTCTTGCCGGTATCCAAGAAATCCTTGAGCCAGTTGTCCTCTCCAAACTTCTCTCTCAAGTTGTAGGCGGCAGAGGCCGCGACTTCAGATAGGTTTAGCGACTCGCGGAGCAATTCAACGTCTTCCGGCTCGACGTGATTGAAGCCCAAATGCACGGTCTCATCCGTGGAAAGACCTCGCCGGCGGGAGTGCTCTTCGTCCAGGGTAAAGGTGGAGACCTTGGCGCCAAACAGTTGTTTCAGACCTTTGACCGTAACGCCTTTGTCGGTATCTTGGCCCTGCCAGCCGTATTCGCTGTGCATGTCGAAAATCAGCGAGGATGCCTCACCGTTCTGAAGAATACCGGCCAGCAGCAGCCGGGTAAGGAAGGTCTTTCCGGTGCCGCTCTTGCCGAACACCCCCATGGAGCGTTTGACCAACTCCCCGAGGTCCAGACACAATTTGGTCTCCATGTCCAAAGGACTGCCGATCCAAAAATTGCCGTCCTCTTCGCTGCCGAATACCGTTTCAACATCCTCCTGGGAGGCGGTGAACGCCCGTGAGAAGTGGGCAGGGATGCTCTTGGCTGCGGCAGGGCCTTGGTCGTCGCCCATCACGTCAGGCATGGTCAACTGGGGCAGGACTGACACTGTTCCGAAGGCCACGGTGCCTTGCAACGCCTGGATCACGAAGGGATCGTCAGCTGGAAGAGGGGTGTACTTCATGCGCGGGTCGGTGCTGCCCAGACCCACATCGGTGACCACGCCAAAGAATCGGTTGTTGGACCCCTGGAGCGTAACGAATGTGCCGACTTTGATCTGCTCAACTGACACATCCGGGTCCAATCGGATTTCCACCCCGTTGGCGACCGAGCCCTCGATAACCATCCCGAGAGGCTGCCCTTGTTGCGCGGCGAGCCGGCCTTTTCTGGCGCCGTTAGGTTCAAAGGGCTGGGTCACGGGGCCACTCTCCGCAATATGGAGTTCAACCGGGAAACGTCGGCGAAGAGTTCAACGGCCAAGATCCGGCAGGCGTTGGCCAGAAAGTCAGATGGCTGGTCATGGGACTGGGCGGCTTGCCTGATGCAGGCGCCAACTATCTCATCAGAATGGGAAGCGCCGGAGTTGAGCAGCAGTCGAAGCAGGTCCAGTCTTTCGGTGAAAGCGGAGATTTCCCCAATGTTGCAGGCATACACAAAGGAATGGACCCGTGGGGGTCTGGGCGGTAGGTACTGGCGGGTGACACCGTCTTCAACGTGTCCGGCGATAAATACTTCGAAACGAGATGTCAGCAACCGGGCCAACTGGGGATTGTCCCGGATCACATCTTCTTCGGTGGCCGCGTCTTCTCCTCGGGCCAACACCGGTCTTGCTGAGTCCAGAGGCTCGGTCGTGACACTGCCGACCACGCCGTAGATATCTGGGGAATCGGTGCGCACTAACGCCCCAAGGGCGGGAGCGCCCTCCAATTGATAGCACTGGGCCATGAAGGACGTCGAAGTGGACTCAACCACCTCACCGACCCTGCGCTCCATCAGGCCGTCGGCAAATGACTGGGTCATGGCCGTGAGCCCTCAAAAACAATCCGAAAAACCGTCCGTCCGCAGAATAGTCTCGGTGGGCTTGAAACCCCACTCGAATCTCTGCCCCTGGTGTTAGTCCAAATCACCCCGAACATGCGGCCCATCCTCAACCCTTCCGTACTCCACTGGAATCCCAAACGATCAGTCTCAAATAATCTAAAGATATGCTGGTACCGGTATCACGATATGTAAACCGGCTCCCGGTGTCAATGTCATTGGGAACCGGTATTGGAGCTCAATTTTAGGCCGAATCAGAGACTAGTTAAGCGAGACCGGCATTTCCATGATCGAGCGGAATACGATGCCCTCCCGGTACTCCATTCCACGGTTCTTTAGTTCAAGATTTGGGTATCGTTCGGCCAGCGCCCGGAATACTTCCTGCCCCTCGACTCGAGCCAGAGTAGCGCCCAACAGGTCATCTATGAACCTGCCATACCTAGGCGTTAACTGTTAAAACTAAAACTGGCTCCCGGTAAGATCTCACCGGGAGCCAGTTTTGGTACTCGAAATCGAGGCCTGCCTTGGGAGTTAACTTAAAGCAACCGGCAGGTTCTTTATGGAGCGGAATGTGATGCTGGCCTGGTACTCCATGTCATTTTGCTTTAATTCCATGTTCGGGTACCGCTCGGCCAATGCACCGAATACCTCTTGCCCTTCTACTCTGGCGATGGTAGCTCCCAAACAGTGATGTATCCCGGCGCCGAAGGCCACATGGGGATTGGGCCAACGTGTGATGTCCATCGTGTCCGGGTTCTCAAATTTTTCAGGGTCGCGGTTGGCAGATGAGATGATCCACCGAATGCGGTCATCTTTCTTGATGAGTTTCCCGCGCATCTCCACGTCTTCCGCTGCGATTCGTGTGATGGATTTGACCGGCGCGTCGTAACGGAGGGCTTCTTCAGTTGCCCGGACCATCACTCCCTGAGGGTCGGCCTTTAGCATGTCCCACTGATCACGGTTATTCAGGAGGGCCATGGTGCCATTGCAGATCAGGTTGATGGTGGTCTCGTGACCAGCCAGCAACAGCAGTGCGGTGTTAACCAGGACCTGCTCACGGTCGAATATGCCTGCTTTCTCGCCGCTTGCTAACACCGATATGAAGTCGTCTTTGGGATTAACCATCCGCTCTTCAATCATCGGCGCTACGTATTCGTCCATTCCTCTCATGCCGTCGGACAACTGCCGGAGGCGGTCGGGCTCACCCCGGCCGATGCTCAACAGTTTTTCAGCCAACATCCTGATGTGATGTCGCTCCTCTTCAGGAACACCCATCATCTCTGCTATCACGAGAACCGGAAGGGGCACGGCCAGGTCTCGCATCAAATCAACCCCATCACCCCTGGCTTCAGCGGCGTCGAGCAACTCGTTGGTAGCATTTCTGACCAGAGGCCGCCATTCTTCCATGGACTTGGGTGTGAAGTAGGCATGCACGACCTTCCGCATCTCCAGGTGCTCCGGGCGGTCGTATTGGATGAACATCTTGCTTTGGTATCGCCGCGTGTAGTCGTAAATCTCATTATCCGACTCAAGGATCGCCGGATAGGCGGGACGCGGATCGTTGGCCATCACTTGATTGGAGAACTGCTCATGGTTCCGGGTGAGCCAGACCAGGTCATCGTGCCTGGTTATCACCCATAATTCGTAAAGTTCGTTCCAGTGGACCGGGTCTTCGTCTCTGAGCTGGCCGTAATACCAGTAGGGGTCTTGAATTACATCGGCAGAGAACATGTCATCGTTGATAGTCGTAACCATTACACCACCATATGAGTCCAAAATCGGATCCGATTCAAGATACTTGAACACTAATCGAATACTGTTTATCTGTCAACGGTACCAGAATACAGATGGGGAGACGAAAAGAACTGGCTTCCGGTACAAAGAATACCGCGAGCCAGTTCTAACAACCACACTTGGGTAGAGGCACCCAATTTAGCCGCCTAAGGTCTAGTTAAGCGCGACCGGAAGACCCTTTATGGAGCGGAAAGTTATGCTTTCCTGGTACTCCATGTCATGTGTTTTAAGCTCCAGATTGGGGTACCGTTCGGCCAGAGCCTTGAACACCTCTTGTCCTTCGACCCTTGCGATGGTAGCGCCCAGGCAGTGGTGAACACCGGAACCGAAGGCCACGTGTGGGTTCGGCCACCGGGTGATATCCATGGTGTCTGGGTTCTCAAATTTGTTGGGGTCGCGGTTGGCCGAGGACATGAACCAGCGGATGCGGTCGTCCTTCTTGATCTGCTTCCCGCGCATCTCTACGTCTTCCGAGGCGAGACGTTGGATGGATTTCACCGGGGAGTCAAAACGAAGGGCCTCTTCAGTGGCGCGGACCATCAAACCTTCCGTGTCGGTCTTCAGGTAATCCCATTGGTCGCGGTTGTTCATGAAGGCCAAAGTTCCGTTGCAGATCAAGTTGATGGTGGTCTCATGACCGGCAAGCAAAAGCAGCGAAGTGTTTACCAACACCTGGTGGCGGCTAAACACGCCGGCCTTCTCTCCACTTGCTAACACCGAAATAAAATCGTCTTTGGGGTTGTCGATTCGCTCGTCCACCATTGGGTCAACGTAATCCAGCATTCCCTGCATGCCTTCGGTCAGTACCCGCATGCGGTCCGGTTCGCCCCTGCCTATGGCCAGTAATTTCTCGGCCAACATCCTGATGTGAGGGCGCTCTGATTCGGGCACACCCATCATTTCGGCGATGACTAACACCGGCAACGGCACTGCCAGGTCCCGCATCAGGTCAACTCCATCACCCCGGGCTTCGGCCGCGTCTAAGAGTTCGGCGATGGCGGACCTAACCAATGGCCGCCATTCTTCCATCGATTTGGGGGTGAAGTAGCCATGGACGACCTTACGCATCTCTAGGTGGTCCGGCCGGTCGAACTGGATGAATTGATCACCTTGATAAGTACGAACATAGTCGTAGAGTTCGGTGTCCGACTCCAGAATCGCGGGGTATGCCGGGCGGGGGTCGTTTATGAACACAGCGTTGGAGAATTGTTCGTGGTTACGGGCGAGCCAGACAAGGTCGTCGTGCCGCGTGATTACCCACAACTCATAAAGCTCGTTCCAATGGACAGGGTCTTCTTCCCTGATCCGCCCGTAATAACGATACGGATCCTGAATCACATCCGCTGTGAACATATCATCGTTGATAGTCGTTACCATATCACCACCGATTAGATAGACTATTCGTGCCTGAGAGCAATTGTTGCAACCCTAATATAATACGGATTATTTGTCAATAATCTTGGAAGCGACACTAACCCATTTCGGTGTCGGAGCAATAATTAAGGCCCTTCGTCCCTTTGTAATTGTACGAGGTTTGGTGGATAATTGGCGAGCCCCGTCCAGCCCAGCTTGGCCCACCAACTTTAGGAGGACTAAATGCGCGCCCTATTGACCCCCCCCAACCGCCACGACAAACTCCAAAGCAGATTGAACGCCCAGCCGATGCCGATAGGTCTAGCCTACATCGCCGGGCACCTAGACCACGAGCGCCATGAGGTAAAGGTACTCGACCTTATGTTCTCCGACGACCACCTGGCCGATCTGGAAGCAACGGTCAAAGAATTTCAGCCGCAGATGGTCGGCATGTCTGTCCGAAATCTGAGCAACCACAGCTATATGAACACGATCTGGGCGCTGCCCATCAGCAAAGAAGTGATCGACCGTATCCGGGCTGTTAGCGACGCCGTGATCGTCTGTGGCGGGCCGGCATTCAGCATCATGCCGTCC